>Ga0070715_10000101_pt1 | contig 21165 bp, 23 predicted proteins | sample LARL111metaG_FD_71394 | JGI IMG/M metagenome (GOLD analysis project Ga0070715, IMG submission 71394) | Corn, switchgrass and miscanthus rhizosphere microbial communities from Kellogg Biological Station, Michigan, USA - LAR L11-1 metaG | ecosystem: Host-associated > Plants > Roots > Rhizosphere ... | reverse complement strand
ATACGTATCTATACACATATTTTTATTGAAATAGGAACAAGGCTACTTCTACATGGGTACCAGGCGATTGAATGCATGACTATGTAACCTCACTCATTTGCAGTCATCTCTTTCATTATCCTAAAGAATTATCAGGCAATATTTCTATTTCGGACATCAAATCCCAGATTGAATTTTGCCTATTCTCAGGCTTCAATTCAATCATCTTAAGTATACATTTATCTAGTTGTGGAGAAATCGTTGGATTATATTTTGAGGGTGGGTCTATCTGTGGTCTCTGCACGTCAATATTATTACGATCATAGGTAGGTGGACGTCTCCCAGTCATCAATTCATAAAATATAATACCTATAGAGAAAATATCAGTTCTTGCATCGATAGGTGCATCTTTATGGACCGTTGCAAACCACTGTTCTGGAGAACAATAGTTTGGAGTTCCACCGATGTTTCCTTCGGCTACTACAGCAGTTAATTCTAGCGATTCTTTATCTATAATGGTAAGATTGTCATAGTCTACATTGTTGCCGCAATGATTACTATTATTACTATTAATATTATAATCCTGTCCTTTAACAAGTCCCCAATCTGCAATTTTTATTTCGGACTTTGTAGCATTTGTAAATAAAATATTCTCCGGTTTTAAATCTCTATGGAAGACATTGGAGCTATGAGCCTGTGATAAAGCATTACAAATCGGCAAAATTATTGTCCTAAAAGTCCATCTCTTATCAAATAAATTTAGATCTTTATAACCACTTACATTAATACTACTTCTGATTGTAGAGAATTTTTCATCTATATATTGCCTAAGAGATCCACCACTTAGAAACTCCATTATATAGTAAGGACTAAAACTAGGAGGTTCACCTGCCATATTCCATTCAAAGATTTTTACAATATTCGGATGATTTAATTCAGAAAGTATCTGTACTTCTCTTTCAAAACGTTGTTTACTTATTGAATTTATATTCGAAAGTTCCTTTAATGCATAGGTCTTATTGCCATTGTCTCTATCCTCAATTTCATATATAGTTCCAAACGCACCAGAACTAATTTTTCGTTTCACATTATATTCCAATAGAATTTAACTCTATTCCTGAGATTCATATGGATAACATTGGTAATATAGTAACATCAATTATGGCAGGCAGCAGATCTCATTTATTATATATAATAGCTAACATCATTTCTTAAAGATGACAATAATAATAACAGCTTTGAACAGACGAATCTTATTAAAACTTATAATTTCGGAGATTAAATCAAATTTTATTTATGCAACTTTTTTATTCCATGTTGTATAATGTAAAGATTACATAGCGTTACGTATCTTTGTAATTATTTCCTGGTTGGAGGATGTGGACTCTAAATATATACAAAGATATCTATCGTTCCTAGCCGTTAGCGAAGCTATAGCTATTTTTAGTAACCCCTGGATTTGTACAACTTCGATTCGATGAGCCGATCCTTGCTCTTTCCTATTTGAACGTTGCATGTCATCTTTTATTCTCTTCAATGTACTCGCCAAGTAATTTGCATAGAAAAGATAATTTGAATTGTAATGGCAAAATGTAGCTGAAGCCTTTAGACTGTGTTGCCGATACTCTTTTGCTTGTGCAGAAGATAATTGGAAAAGTCTAGTCTTGATTCGACTGTTATTGATATTACCATCCTTACGCTGTTTTCCAGCGATTAGTTTTCCGTTAGTATCTGTAACAGCGGCAAACCTTACTTCTTTGCTTATGTCAAGAGCAACCAGACACATTTCATCAAAGAAGTCATACTCTTCCAATTTTATCGTACATAGAGTACATTACGATATATTAACTATTTGGAAGAAATATTACATACAGTGATCATATGTATTCATTTTATACTAAAAATAAGAGCAACTAATAATATTTTGATAAATATAGAAATAATTTATGAGATATGTCTCCATCACCTAACCTTTTCCTGTCAAGTACAATGTGTAAATAGTAAAACGTCAATTAATCGTCAGTAGGTTTGCAAAATGACTTGTAAAGGTATATGTATACGTCACAAGGCACAAAAACCAGTTGGCTCTGGCCGCTACGCTTTAGGGCAGAGGCGATGTCAAATTTGTGAAATATTCCTCAACTGGGTTGGATTATGGTGTCCTTGCTGTGGCTATAGACTGAGAACAAAGCCACGAAATTTGAAGTATAAGGATAAGCTTAGAGCAAAAAAGAAAAGAGAGGAGGCAGATATGCTCATTCAACAACAATCAGCGCCTCAGATACAAAAACCAGATAAGAGTATTATGCATGAATCAGTTGACAGCTAATGAGTTAAAGTAATACTCAGCGATGTATGTATGATTGCTACTAATTCAGAATATGTGTTACTCTAACTATAAAACTACTAAATAGGTGGAACCAAATCCGCTCTTCTAGTCTTTAGATATGTTTCAATCGTTTTCCTCTGATACTGCTCCGATGATTTTTATTATCATTCAATGATATACTAAGAGCTTCTACTCCACAAGTCTACAGCTAGTGATTTTTCTTTGATTTAAAATCTGATAGAGTAGTTTGTTTTATATTATTAGAGAATATTTCTTCTTTTGGTTGCGACACTCTAGAATCATTTCATATTACTTCTGACAAATCCAATATTTTTCTATGGTTAGAAAAATCAAATAGTTTGTTAAATGCTATTGTCGGCCTAATACTAATTGGAAATTATACAAATTAGGGAGAGTTTTCGTGCAAACATTAAATTTCTTACAAACTCTACTATAATTACAAATACTTTTATTGTTCGCTTGAATCAAGCTAATCGATTAACCTCATGCTTAACAACACTATGATAGACAATGATGCTGGTATCTCTAAACAAATTGATGATACCGATCTTAAAATTATCGATATTTTAAACAGAGACTCCTCAATACCATTTGTTGATGTAGCAAAACGAATATGTGTATCAGATGCAACCGTGCATATAAGAGTTAAAAGAATGATCGCAGCGGGTATCATCAACAAATTCACAATCTCTGTAGATAATGATCTTCTAGGATACGATCATATGGCGTTTATGGGAATAAATATTTCTCCAGGCTCTGCAGATCAAATTATATCCGATCTATTGAGAATTGAGGAAGTCTTGGAAATTCATGAACTGCATGGTCAATTTGATTTATTGTTAAAGATTTGTGCTAAGGATCTAAATCAGATAAGAGAGATAGTAGAGAATAAGATTTGTAAAATCCCTCATATCCTTGAATCAGAGTTAATGACAGTGCTAAAAACAGAAAAGGAAGAACAAATGATATCTCTTGAGAGTGACACTGAATATAAAGAAATGCTATCTTTAAAATAAGATCAATAAAATCATTCTATTTTCTATACTATATACTGCAAAAGGAATTCAGATCATAATATAAGAAGCACTAGTTCTATTCTTTTATATTGTCCTGGTCTGATAAAATAACGATTGTTATTCAGCAATCATTCTCTTTCATATTATTTCTTGATATCATTTTCTTTTGTTTTATTACAAGTCGATTATATTCCAGTTTGTTGTAAAGACAGAATGCTTCAGCTTTAATCCAAGGTTTGTTTGATGAGGATAGCGAAGCTTCATATCTTAATAAATCGTATTTAGCTTTTATTAATCTCAAAGATCTAGTGTTTGATGATCATTATACAGTTAGGTTTAGTCTAATAGGCCCTCACTCAAATTGTGCTATTGAACTCGTGTCGGTAGTCTTTTAAAGATCACTCTTACTGTTGGCATTATGTATACTTGTCTGCCATTTTTAACTTATAATAGAGATAAAGTCCATCTATAAATTGGCATTCGAAACCGAAGATAACATCGGTCGTTGTGTGTGTGAATTCCGCCTGCTAATTCCATGGGAGCTAGGGTTGAATTCTTATAACGGCCGCTTGTGACAGTCAGGTTATGGAACCTAGTGTTATCATTTACCCTCTTCCATACTTTAGTTTATTTCTAATCCTTCATACATTGTCATGAAAGAAAGAATTGCAGTTAGAACAAATGAGTGTTAACAGAAAATAAGAATCCTTGACTATTTTAGCTGTCTAATTATGCAAAACTAATTATGCAATAAAGATATTAGATGGTCTGTCCAGTCAATTTCGTGAAAAAGATAATCCCAATCCTTATTTTGGTCAGTTTAACTGTAAGCGTAATTGCGATAATGTCTCAACACGTAACCTTTGCCCTATATTTCTTACCACTTAACAATACTCTCATTAATCAGGAAGGAGAAAATGTTACGAATCGAATTATACCTGCTGGTCCTGCTCCTGCGCCTACCAATAATCAAACTACGCTTGCTTTACCTGCTGGTCCTGCTCCTGCGCCTACCAATAATCAAACTACGCTTGCTTTACCTCCTGCGCCTACCAATAATCCCTCGCTATTATCATATGCCGATCCTACATTCAAATTCAAAATATCTTATCCGTCAAATCTTACAAAATACGGTGTGCTAAATCTAAACATACATAAAACTACAAATATAGGACACGAAAGCCTTGGGGAAGTTGCGTTTGGATTACCTAAAAGCAGCGGAACTTTTTTAACTATATCCTTTGGTAAAGAACCAGGAAATTTTCTATTAAAAGATTATGTAGCAGCAGAAATCAATTTCTTGAGTAGATACATGGGATTTAAACAAGTTGAATCGACTCCCATGTCGTTGGGAGGAAATCCTGCGAATAGAATTGTATACATTTACGATATAGTCAAAAATGGATCAGAGGTCAAGCAAGGAAAGAGTATGGAAATCATCACAATAAGCGATTCCTGGCCCATTTTCGTAGAGTATAGAGGTTCATTAAGTGACTATCAAAAATATCTTCCTCTAGCACAGAAAATCATAGATTCATTTCAATTTACAAAGTAGATAAGAAAAATTCAAAATAAAAAAGGATAGTGCTAGCATCCAAAAGCAACAGGATTAGATTAGACATCCTTCCTTGAAAGGTATTCTATTATATGAATCACAAAAACTACGCTATAACTAAAACTGACTTAACTCAAGGATTGAGAAAAATATATGAATACACTAACATGATAAAAAGCAAGGCACCACTGTTAAATGACCACCAGAATGAAATCTTATTTTATAATGATATATTTTACTCATTTTATTGAAAATAAATCAGATTAAATAAAGTGCATTAATATTCCTTAATGAAATATACCATCAATTCCAATAAATTCAGAATTATGAATAACAAGGATACAATGATAGCCAGCCTAGCATTAGCAGTTTTGTTTATTGGAATAATGGCAATTATGACAATCAACAGTGCATATGCATCAAGTAAGAATAGGGGAACTAGCAATCAACAAAATAGTTGTGGAAATGGATGATCTAACAACGAATATCATCTGTCAAAATAATAATTCGAAAAATCATGGAAGAGATAATACAGTATTTGTGAATTCAACCCAACCACGATAAAAGCAGATTTCTAACACAATTATCCTATTTTTGTTTGAGTCCTTCGCAGGGTTAGGTAATTAAGTATCTGACATATTTTTTGTTATTATACAAGATTCCCATTTTTAGACAACGAATTCAGTTTTTTCTAAACTCTATATTGACGCTCATTCCAAAAAAACTTGTTAAATGGATTACCATTAGTCATTAGATTTTGCCCAATATTATTGAAAATACGTGGAAAACAATATGGCCAATTCATACAATGAGGATCCAATTTATACTCGCAGTGATATGTGCTCATAGTAATATATGTCAGTCCTCATTCCATTATCCTTCATCATTGTTATTATTGATTATTTTCCATACTTCCTTTGGCAAAATATCTACGCTGTTAGTTGTCTTCTCTCAAGTTCTTGTAATCTTCCCATTATAGCTATAAGTTGATCTGATAAGTGTGCTATTGCCTCATCTTTCATCTTATCATGATCTCTCATAGATTGATTGAATTGCTCTAATTCTTCTAACTTGGTTTGTATGTCTGCGCCCTGTCTTTCTAACTGATGAATGTTTAGGAATGTCAAATAAGGTTCAATTTAACGGAATAACTCTGCTTTTTCTGAATCTTTTTTGCGCCAATAAGTAGACCCGGAATGCCATATAAAATATTCAGAGTAGTCAGCATAACCAAGATCAGAAATAGTAGTCTTTACAAATCTTCTAAAGAATGCAGCGTTATATGTCTACGTCGTTCGTTACCGTCTTCTCTAGTGTCTCTGCCCATTCTATCGAGTGTCTTTCCAAATGATCTAGCAAGATTGTAGTATATCATCACTGGATCACGTTATTCTCGATCTTGGCATACAGCAAAAACCAGATCGTTATAATTTCTTTCTGGTGTTCTGTATTCTGTAATCGTTTTTTCTGTCCGATTATCATTGTAGCATACTCTTCTACTACGATACTTGTTCTAACCATTGTTTTAACTGAGATGCAACTTCTTCAGTCAGGAAAATATGTCTGTCAGTCTTGGTCTTTAACTCTCCTCTGACAAATATTTTTGCTGGCCGAGCTTCTAAATGTAGATCTTTAATTCATATTAATATGCTTCTACAGCTCTGAAACCAGTTGCAGCTAATAGCATAATATATGTTTTAATCTTATATCCGAACACACATTCAGAATATCAGTTATATCTTCTTTTGATAATGCCTCTTTGCTTTTCCTCATAATTTTGGGTATCTTTACTCTCAATTTAGATTTCCTTGGACTCATATCTACATCATGATACTCAAGGAAATTTTTTGCAGTAATTATACGAGCCTTTAGTGTAGCCGGTGAGATACTCGAATTGTTCTGTAGATAGATAACATAATTGCTTAAAATATCATAAGGAACTTCACGATGTTCTCTTTCCATTATCAAATTATCTAGTGTAGTCTTGTAATCATTCGTAATGAAATTTTGAAAAGTCGTTAATCTGAAATGATATTTATATGCAGTTGCTTTATTTATTGCACGTATATTTCTAATGTATTTGTCCATTACCTTGTCAGAGCTATGAGAAAAAGAGTAATTCTGTGCCCTCTGTGTAGCAGTTGTTTTAAGCATCTTTGTTGTTGATCCAATCGTCAAATATGTTAAGACCATTCTTTATCTGATAATGATATTAAATAGATTTTGTATTATTAGCTTAATATAGTACGTCAAAATGATAACCGCAAGACAAGAAAACTCATAACTACTACCGCCATGTAAGATGAATGTTGAATGCACTAGTAATAGGAACTATAATGAAATTTAGGAATATAACTACTCTTAGTGTTTTATTAGCAGTACAAATTACTGTATTATTTATTTTAACGTCAGTACTTTTGATTGGCTTATTACATCCATTGCATGCTCAGATTGGCAATACGTCTAGCACTAGCATGACTTTTCATATACTCAAAGGCGGCACTTCCAAATCTGGGGAATTGATTCCATCTTATTCTAGACTATACAATCTGACATTAGGAGAATGGACTTCTCGATGGTGGCAGTGGGGTTATTCTATACCAAAAAATATCAACCCTGCTTATGATGATAATGGTAGACATTGCGCTGAAAAACAAAACGGCCCAGTGTGGTTCTTAGCTGGCACCTACGGTCATTCTGTTGTTCGTCATTGTGATATTCCTTCAGGAAAAACAATCTTACTACCCATATTAAACTCCGAATGCTCTTTTGCTGAATTTCCCAAGCTTAAGACATTATCCGAATTACGTATATGTGCCAAAACTATTCAGAACCAAGTGACTAAAGTTAATGCAAGTGTTGACGGAATGCCTTTACCACACTTAGAAAAATATCGTATCCAATCGCCCCCATTTAATTTTACTCTACCTCATGGAAATATTCTAGGACTTGCTGATAACACTAGTACACAGGCGATAGCAGATGGTAACTGGATTTATTTAAAACCACTTTCTATTGGCACTCATAAAATAATATTTAAAGGTGAAGTACAGCCACAAACAGAAAGAACCTCTATTACTAATTCTTTTGCGTTTCCTTCAGGATGGGATTTTGAAACAATCTATAATTTAACAGTGAAAAATGCAACAAATGTCTATCATACACAGAATAAAAGCTCAATAGTAGAGAGACAAAATTCAACAGTCAGGACTGGCCAAATCAATATCGCAAAACTATTAGCTAACATGGTTGGCAATACTTTGTATCATGCAGTTAGTCTTTTGGAAATGACAAGCAAAGAGCCTGCTATACAAAATACATCTTTTGCAAATTTCATTGACAAAAAGTCCATGGGAATTCCAGCTAATATGGATTTAGCAAAAAGAAAAGTGGCACAAGATATCTTGGAAAGAGATAAGGATATCAGAAATATTTACTTTCTAACTCCAGATGCTAACGTATACATTGGGGAGCCATTCTCTTACCAAAAACAACTTCCAAAGCTAAATTACGCTGACAGAGATTGGTATAAGGGAGTAAAGGCATCCAATAATACCTACATAAGTGAAGTATTTATCTCGGCCTCGATCCACAGTCCAGCAACGGCGATTGCTGTTCCGGTATCTAGCATTAAAAAAACTGATGTTTACACTTATGATAACAGTAATAAAACTAAAGCCATTTCAGGATACTGGGTGGGAATATTGGATCTACGTAGTATATTACACAGTATAAGAAACATGAATCTTACTGATGATGGAAGGATTCTTGTGGTTGATCATAATGGTACAACAATAGTGGACTCTTCTCCATCTTATGCTACAAGTGATAACGCATCTTCACCCTCAAGTAAATTGATCAATTTTAGTTATCTTAAGAGTACAAAAGCCGTAGTGCATGGAAGTGCAGGATCATCATTTGAGACAGTTGATGGTACGAAGAAATTTGTGGTTTATCAACCGATCCAAGTAGGCAATCGTTTCTGGGGAGTTATTTTAATCGAACCGGTCTCATCATCCTAGCCTTAACTGTACATAGTTTGTAAGACAGAATATTGATGCTTGTCAAGAACAAAAGGATATAAGCCAAATTCAAAATATCTTGACCCATCATTATTGATGTCACGTCGATGTTGCTTACTATGTACTTCACCAATCAGCCAAAAATGATTATAAAACATGCTTTCTAGATATATTAGAATATGATAAAGGGTTAAACCAATCAAATCACACAACCTGTAGCTCAACTTTTACTAGATAAAAATTTTGCATTCACATCTACATTAATGTCTGTTGATCTCCCCAGGTCACCCCCACATGGGTAGAGCTTGAAGATGATATTATTCTTATAAACACTGCGGAAGGCAGAATAAAACATAAGAATATATCAAGAGATTCTAGAGTAGCGGTCTCAGTTACTGATTACAATAATCCATATAATATGATAAGTATTAGAGGAATAACTATAGAACAAACCAATGAAGGTGCCGATGAGCATATTGATAAACTCGCTAAAAAATATCAAGGTGTAGATAAATATCCAATGAGATCACCAGATGAAAAAAAGAATTATAGTAAAAATAAAACCAAATAAGGTACTTCATTTTTTATATTCATAAGATTAAATATTTCATCAATAGGAGATTCAAATATCACTATGAAATAATAATTACAAATCTGACTCGTTTTTGAATCGTTATTGACTAAATTCAAGAGATATAGGTACTACACACTAATATGCCGTTACAACATAGCGAAATTGAAAATAAGATGTTTCAAATTATAGTCTAAAATTAGAGAATATATAAAAATAGGTATCCTGTCTTTGATTTAGTTGATCTAATAACTAATTAAATAGTAAGTATCATTGCACACGATAAAGAATATCCGGTAAGTTGATACAGTTATTCTATATTAATACATTGCATTGCCTGGCCGCTTAACCTATTGTAGCATCGTTCAGATTAGTTTCCTAATGTTATGATCACTTAACTCATAAGAGAATGGCACAATCAAGAGCATAACTTTTATTACTAATATTATCGAAGTCTTTAGCTACCAGAATGTCAATATCAACTCTTTATAATAATTCAATAAGAACCCGCTATAGCTTAGATGTCATTGTGAAGGTTCTGAAGACTAAAGATGCTAATAAGGCTAACATCAGTGATAATAACAATGACGATACGTATATCAATGGTAATAAAGTCGATAAAGGAATAAATTTTCTAATGTGTAACACGTGTTTCTGGTGTGCATCAATTTATTCGCCTATCTATTCAAATACAAGTAGTATTTCAAATACCAGATGCCCTCTGTGTTATGATAATAATGGTTTAGAGTCAATACCGATATCTAAAGATGAATCGTTTAGAATTAATTACAATCCAAAAACAGGAGTTGTATTAGAGTTTTTGCGATAAACAATACTTATGATAAACATAATTGATTGGCAGAAAAGTCAGTCGTAAAATCATTATAAAATGAACTATAATACATAATTTTGATATAACTATCGAAGTTAATTGACGAATATAGAAACTCCGATTTCGAATTAATAGTTTTTGATATTATCATAAAATCCTGATTTTAAGATGGCAAAATAGAACACATTTATTTATCAAATAGTAACATGAAATCATGTATGTTCTGAGATGTGTCTTAATATTCCAGTTCACCTATCCATACTGCAATAACAAATCATCATTCATACAAACGATAACAAGTTTATACACAAGTACTTCAGTCAACGCCGGACCAAGTCTTTATTGAGGGATATAGAATGAATATCACCGAGTCTGAACAACCAGTCAAGATCATTGCAAAAACATGTGGCTGCAAGGATAAGGGAACTAAGATAACATATTCTTTTATTGATGCATATCATAGCCTTTGCATCGATAAAAAGGACATCATATCATCCGAATTGGAAGCATGCGAGAGTCTATTGATGAGTACCACAGATGGATCAGATCGACTGGCTATCGAATCCGAAATGGTAGAATTAAAAATGGCACTTGATCTAATGCCCTGATTTTAAAGGAAATATTCCCTGTTGTCAAATATATATATGATAGGATTTTCTTTAATATTATAAAATCTGCTTCGGCGTTAACATCAAATGTTAGTAACAACTGCGGCTCTTGCATCTTCTTGTCATGACATCAAATTAACCAGTCCTCGTCTCGAAATAGAGGCCAATATAATTACCAGATTATCGGTTATTACAGCAGATCGTAAAGTAATCTTTTTCAAGAATTTGAGTACAAAATGCTTCGAAGTAGATTCGGTCATTTTGATTGTCATCGGAATTGTAAGTAATTAGACTTTCTCCACTATAATGATTTCAGTATGATATCATTAAAGGATAGTATAAAACGCAAGACAAGACTACTAGAGTTGCTATCAAATTCTTCTTTATCAATACACTATTTTCTTAACTATTCCATAGATTTGCTGTCCCATAAAATGGTGTTGAGTATCTTTATCAGCAAGATTAATATAGATTATTCTACCTTTTGAGACAACTACTGTCGTATTCACATCATCCCATATTTTCTTACCATTTGTTCCAACGTTTATTATATCTGAGATAAATGTGCTCTTATCCCTCTTACGCTGGAAAATGTCGTCATTATCACCAGCTCTAAAGTTACTCACTTTATGTATTTGATTATCGTTTCACCACTAACAGGAGCAGTGTAAAAGTTTGCTTTAAAAGTCTGCCAATTTTCCATGATTTACATCTATCCTAATCGCCGGATAAGGTACTTTTGTACAGTCGTCATATCAATAATTCTCGTATTTGCTGTCATTCCAAATACCAGAAGAATTTATAGACCAATTCATATTAAAGTTTGGTAGTAGCATAATAGCACTAAGCTGTCCCAATGCCAGTTTATTTATCTGATCTGATGTAGCACGTATCATTATAATCATAATTAGAAGATGTATTACAGTTATTGACATTAAATGTCCTTTCTGAGAGTTTTATAAAATGATATCATATAAGTAAAACTAGGATTACTTTTAGATGCCACTCACTCATACTGAAGTTCCCAGATCTTGCTAATCATATGATGGTTTTTATACTATAATTATTAGTTCAAAATTTAAAGAATAAGACCTAATCAAAAATAACGTATTAGTAATACATGATTAACTAAAAATCCTTAAATATTCATTATTGTAGACTTTCTCATGGCTGCGTCGCAGATCTCAAATACAACATGGATGCTTGAAGGAGATTATTTTGAAGGATGCAATTGTGATGTAGTATGTCCCTGCATCTTCCTTTCAGATCCCACTGAAGGCAACTGTCATGTCACATGCGCGTGGCACATACAGAAAGGAAATTTTGGAGATACAAATCTAAATAACCTCAATGTCGTTGCTCTGTTTAATACTCCAGGCAACATGTATACAGGGCCCAAGTGGAAAGCAGCATTATATGTAGATGAAAGAGCAACACAACAACAAAAAGATCTAATCACAAAAATATATTCTGGACAAGCAGGAGGATTTTTTGCTGCGGCATCTAATTTCATTGGCGAAATGCTTGGAATAAAATCTCTTCCTATAGAATTTGGCATAGATGGAAAACGCAGATGGCTCAAGGTAAAAGATGCAGTTGAATTAGATATAGAGGCAATTGCAGGAGGAGACAAAAATAGAGAATCATTAGTAATTAATCCACCATTTTCGGTAGTTCCAGGTGCTGATTTGACTATTGCACGTTCAAGCAAATACAATTATAATGACCATGGAATGGAATGGAATAACTCTGGCAAAAATAGTTTCTATTGTAAATTCAAGTATTCTTCATAGTATATCGAGTGACAGAAAATTGACTTATCTATGATTAAAGGAATAAAATGGTTTTTCAAAATATGTTAATAACATGACGCGATCTATATGTTGGACACGTCATCAATATAATATATAGGGTGACGTCAATATTTGTTTGATATAATCAATCCTCTAATGTGAATGCAAATATTGACTTTTAAGAATGTAACTGAACAACATTTTATGAATATATTTACTGTGGAAGATAATAATAATCTAAATTGTTCATATACCAGAGTTGGTAACAATTTTTCGTGCTCCAGCACGTATTAGGAACGTCATACGTATTGCATTTAAGGTCTAAATTGAGTCTAGAACAATAGTTGCGGTACGAAATAGTGGCAAGGTTTTGCCAATTTGCTGAAAGTTTGGGAGCATTGATACTTGGCTATGATGGACTAAAACTCAGTTCAAATACCCAGTTGGATTCTACTCATGCTACAAAAGTTCTGACAGCTCTTTCAACTTTCGATGTAAAAGATGTAGATGATCTGTACAAAAAATTCAATTTCAAACAAAATGGCTTGATTATAAAATTTTGTTCGGATATGATATATTGGATAATAATTACGGAAACCAAATCTCGTTATCCTTAAAAAATATAGAGAAAAGCCTTAAAGAAATATCTGACTGTTATATATTTTTCAAAAAATCGTATAATGCGTATAAACATGGATATCGACTTTGGGTGGGGAAAGAACATGATACGGAAGCGGCTATTTTTCGAAATAAGAATGGTAGTGAAGATCACATTCCGTTAGACGAAAACTCTATTGAATTGGTAATGAACTCTGGAAAGTATTGTTTAAGCATATTTGCTATTATCAAAAATAATCATAAATTGATATGTGATTACCTAACAAACCCACAGATAAAAAGAATGAATATCAGCTTTTTACTAGATAACAATTTACAGCCGGAACGAATCAGTTGTGAGACTGCATGAAAAAACATGATTACCATAACAGATATTTTGTAGCCTGGGCTTGTCACATTTACAATTCTGGTTTTGACCAGTAGTTAAGAGGGCATGTGTAGCAGTTTTGTGAAGACTAGAATATGAGGGATTCTGGATATTAATTTGAGGAAGTAACGACATGTATCCGAGCCTTCGTGCTACTGCCTCATGTTTATATATAACTATTGAATCTTAAAGCCCATTAGCCAGAGATGTTATCAGAGTCTCCTCTGGGAATAGTTGTTTTGGGTTTCTATCGTTTCCTAAAATACTTTTGTTTAATGTTTTGATCCTTATAATAGAATTAACGAGTTTAGAAGTTACTATTGTACTATACACTTTGATGCTTTTGAAAAAGAGATTCATAGATTGCCTATACTGGATTATCCATATTGATTAAGTATATCATCACGATCACGATCGCATCACATAATTACCCAAGTTTGAATTTTTTTTAGGATGATAATCTTTAAATTATTAGTAGCTCTGAAAAAAAAGAGCTCCTCAATTTTTTTCGAAAATAATAATGAATATACTGAAGCGCTTGTAGAAGTAGCAAAGCCATTCCTCGATATCTTGTCAAATCAGCTAGTGGATAATATAATGATGGCTGCAGCAACTGTAAATATAAAATAAAGATTAATTGCAAATAATAACAGACCATAGACAATATTATTAATTCGAGAATAGTTTAAATGACAAAACAATATGTCGAAGTTATCTACAAGCGATCACTGACTGTCATCCTCAAATGATAATGCCCTTGAAAAAACTGAGATATTATATGGATTAGATAATATGATAAATAAAACAACAGAGTTTTTATCAAATGTCCGTAGATAGATTCCTGTAGCGATGCTAAATCCGTAAAACGTACAATGAAACTGGAGAACATGGAGGCATAAATGGCCTCACTCAACAGAAATGTTTCTAAAAAGATTAATTACATCTACCATACTAATTACGAATAAGCAGCAAAGTGTAACCCATGTAGGTAATCAGAAGTGTAACCGATCTGGGAAAGCACAACAACTTGATATATAATATAAGAGCGTACTAAAAAATCATAATGAACATATAGATAATTTTATAATCTTGGCAGTCTTAAAATCAGCTCGATAGGGGATACCTTTGCAATATTCGAGAGTAAATATAAAAAATGCATGAATATAATGAGCGTACTAACAACACTAATATTAACACTAACAATTATTATTCACCAAAAATAGATAAAAAATTTATTGATGCATTATCTGAATTTATACAATCAGTTGAATTTGAAGTAGATATAATGTTGTCTGGATCTGTGTCCCTGCAATTCTTGTCATATTACAAGATAATTGATTATATAATATCACAGAAACTAGCCAAAAATATTATTATTAAATTGTTATGCCCGCTTGAGGAGAATAGCAGCAGTATAACTAAACAGTTAGTTCCATTTGTTGGTTATAGATCGATAAAACTGTCATTACCTAATACATCAGCAAATTCCTTAATGTTTATCAGAGACAAGCAAGATATTTTTTCTTTTTCAATTGATATACACAACAAACAACAACAATACGATGAATCGAAAAGAGAATACAATAACGATGATAGCAACACTATTTTTTCTGTTAATGATTGGTTTTACTCTGAAAATGCGTCGATGGTCACAAATGCAGTTTATTGTTTTGATATAATATGGGAGGAAAAAGAAAATCATGATAAAATTATAAAAGAAAAAATGCACTCTGAACTTTTATTTGATTTAATCTCACATGATATAGGAAATTATCATCATATAATTCAAGGTAATTTGGATCTCATAGATTCTCTTTTAAAAAAGAGTATGACTAATGATACAAAAAATAGTTTATCACAAAATATTGAAAGGATTTTTGCATTTCTTACGATTGCAAATAAGGCCCTAACTAAAAGTCAGTCACTTGTAGACAATATACGTAGACTAGAACGACTAAATGCACAAAAGGATCTGAAACTGATATTAAAGAACCTCCCAGATGTTATTAATACTGCATATACTACGGTAGAGAAAACATTATGCGATAATAACCCGCAAGGCAAAAGAATTAGATTTTCTATTAATGTGGCAGAAGGTTATCGCAATCCTACTGATATCAATATAATTGCAGAAGACCTACTTGAGGAAATATTTGTTAATCTATTTTCTAATAGTATAAAATATACAGATACATCAGAGGTTAGAATTGATATTCTAATAAGAGAGTATTTTATTGGCGAAACAAAATATTGGATGACAACTGTAACTGATTATGGTAAAGGAATATCAGATTCGATGAAAAAAGAATTGTTTGAACGGTTTTATTCTAAAGCTAAGGGAAGCGGATTAGGTTTATCCATAATAAAAACGTTAGTTGAAAGATATAAAGGTAAAATTTGGGTTGGAGATAGAATATATGAAGATTACACACAGGGAACTACATTTGGAATGATTTTTCCCGCAGCATAGTAACAAATAATTATATTTATATGATATTCATTTTGAAGATTTAGTCTGTCTTCAAATCATAACTTTGTTGATAATGTAGTATCAGGTAACCAATCAATAGCCCTACATCCACACTGGATAGTGGTTTTGCTGTAGTTGTCTTATTTGCTCTAATGTAATATTATTACTGATATCTTTAGAATCATATGCACATATGCCGATAACAGGAAAGTTAAATCTTTGTTCCAAACATGATTCGTATTCGAGTAATTCTTTGGTAAAGCCATTCTTGAAAAATGCTCCCATGTCTCCAAATACTCGCAATCCTCTTTTTTCTTTGTTAAGACAGTTTTCCACCAATGTAGACCATAATGCCTTCGTTCTTTGAATATTTGGCACACCATCAGGAAAATACACCTCTTCAGTAGTTCTAATAATAATGTCTCCTCTCGATTCAAGTTCCGCAACATCCACTTCCCATTCATCTCTCATCCTGGCACGGATTTCATCTTTTGGTAGATCTGTTGTTGTTATTATGACAACCTCATTTCTTTTTAGGCCCTCTTTTAGAAAGGCAAAGGCTTCGTTATACTTTTCATCTTGAGTAGGATAAACTGCGATTATATGATTTCCTTGCTCAATTGTCTGTAAGCGCTGTACCATCTATCCAACCTACTATAGAGAGACTTAAAATATAAGAATTGTGGAAGGCAACGCAGCGTAAAGACATTACCATAGTGAAGCAATAGATATATTTTCTTTCATGTTGTAGTGCTATTAGTATAAATTCAAAAGTATTGTTATTCATCTACTTTATTTACAAAAATAGAACCTAAGTCAAAATAAAACATCAAATATGGCCTTGAGATGTTTCCTGATTAGTTCGAGATTTATATACTAATTAAAATTCTGTGGATACTTACATAATGGTAGAGAAAAGTAAAATGTCGCCCCTTTATTCCTATGCCATTCCAATTTACCATTCATTGACTAGCTCATTTATTCCTCATTTTCTCCATGAAAAATGAGGGTATTCGCTTTTATATTAGATACGTGCTACAACTGGGTTGTTCATTATATTAATTATAATACATAGGTTTATGCACTTTCAAGCATTCACGCATTGATAGTATGAGATTGTCGTAGTTCAATATTATGGGGCGGAGATGGCAATGGTAGTGTATATCCAAATGGCTCTGTAACTGAGTTACAAGTCTCTGCAAGTAGTTCTGTATATCTTCTTATATCGTAAGTAGTATTGGCTTTTTGCATATCAATTAACTCAATAGGAACAGCTCTTATTCTGGAATACCTTTGATAGAAATCTGTAATGATATACCTTGAAAGTTCTCCAGCTTTTAGAGACTTACCCTCATTGGCTAGTAGATTTATCGCAATACTTTCCACTGTATTTCTTTTTATTTGATATTCACTATAGTCTTTTGAAAGCCGTTTAGTAAATATCAGTTGCTCAAGTGGGACCTTTCTTTCCTTTAGAATCATTACATACTTTTTGAAAGTATCCTTAACTTTTGGCATTAACGCTATTACTTCATTAATGGTATTACCAGTAGCCATAATTTCTAGTATTTCATTTTGGAATTTAGAAAAGAAAATCGGCGTATCGTGTCTTCTTGCTTCTATTCCTCTTATTTTTAATTTGTTGCCGTCTTCAAATGCACCAAAATAACGATTTGGGACTGGCAAAATATCATTTTGTTTAGAATTAATAAAGGCAATCCATTTGTATATTCCCTCAAATGATACTTTAAAATCTGTTTGCTGTTCTATGACTTCTTTTAATTGCAAATAATCAGCTTTGTCATTTTCTTTTGTTTTCATTTTATCTACTGTTAATTTATTGCCATCATCATCGTTGTTCTTATGCTCCTCCTTCTTTATCCATATTGAATCTACAATTCCATGCAAGACTCTGAATCCGAGTCTTTCAGCTATTTTAGCCGTCTGTAACATGATTTGTCTATCGAAGGCACATACTGCAATATGAGCATCAATTCTTCCAAACTTTGCATTATTAAAACCAAGATATCCAAATGAGGTTACAAGAACCCATTTTAATATCGAATATCTAGCGTCATAAATTGACTTTAGTTCAAAGCTGCTACTACTACATGATTTTGGGTTATTTCTTAGCTCCTTATACTTGGCACGCTTGTATAATAATATCTTCAAAGAGGTCGGAACTATTCCAATCCTTCTTTGACATAGGTGATAGCCTAATTCAGGGATTCTTAGCTTTGGATAGATGAGGGCGTCATCATTGTTGTTGTTGATATTGTTGATGTTGCAACAATTACATCTTATAGTTTCAGCTGACAAATTATATTTCCGCATAATATTTGGATATAGTGATTCAAAGTCAAATTCGGCTACTTGTTCATGAACTCCTATCTTAGGTTCAAAGATAAATCCGCCTCTGTCTGCTAGGAAAAGCTCTGACAAGTTTTTAAAATGTTCTGCAATAAAAGGCTTCCATGGTATTAGTATATCTTTTCTAGTAGCGTAATAGCATTGTAAACTGCTCAAACACTTTCCTATCGAGGCTCTGGCGGCGGTATGAAGTGGCATTCTACAAACCCTAGCTATTTCATATAGACCTTGTAATCCTGAATCATTCAAAATGAAAGAATTGGATATGTCAAAGTGTATTCTTCCATGTAATTTCATAGTAGTTGGTTTGAAGTAAACACGGCCATATGAAAAATAAGAGATACCTTCTCTTGCTGGCTTTGTCAATGGTATTTTTTCTCTGCTAAGAATTAGGTTATGTTGGATATCATTTTTCTCGGCTCTATAAATCAAATAAGGAAATGTAAATGAATCACCATCTTCAGAAAATATGAAATCTGGATCTATCTTTAATATTTCAGCTACAAATTCCTCGATTATGCCAGCCTCAGATTCAGATTCGATTTCAAATGATTCATGTTTTTGTTTAATTGATATAGAATTAATTCTATCAGAATATCTAGGTATCTTCGACTCCTTTTGTAAATTGACTTCTATATGGGTAGTCGTAAATTCAGGTATTTCGTAATCTGTAGACCATATGTTATCATCTCTGATTACCCACCTTTTTACAGAATGATCATCATTTTCCTCTTCATTGTCAATTGAACCATTACCATCTGATCTTACCTCAGATAAAGCAAGTGGAAAAATATCATGTTCATAGAAATAAGATTGTGCTGGTTGTATATCCACATTATACAATCTATACTTTCCAAATTTACCTCCACCTAGCCTTTCGATTCTTCTAGCTAAGGTTAATGCCTTTGTGGAATCTAATAATGTTAATTTTAAAACATTTGATTTTGTAGTATCTATAATTTTTTCATATCGTGATACAAATTTATGATCTTTAATTAGAGACAGAATATCTTTATTCTCTTTATTTTCTACTAATATCGACTTTAGATCTGATTTATAGTCTGATGCAACATATATAGAATGAGCCCAATTATCAACAAGTCTAATCGCAGCACCATTCTTTTGCTTTATCCAAAAAATCATTTTATCTTCTAATGGATATATGTCGAATAACCAACCAGATACTCTCTTACTATTACTTATCAATGCTCTTTTTAGCCCAATCACTATTACACTTAGAAATCTTAATGATCAGAGAATCAACTATTTTCTGTTGTAAAAGTAACAATGTCATGAGTAGTGATTCAGTTGGAAATGGTTCATCTTTAGCATTAATTGCAGCAGCGTATTTGAAGTAATCATTAACATTTTGATGAATAAATTTCTATCATCTTTTCGTAAACTATCAGCAAAGCCTTTTCATAATTCTATTTCTTTTGTAAGGATATCATTTTTATTTGGAAATAGACTCATTCTAGACAGAACCTTCTAACTATTACCAATTTCCTTCAGAATTGGTGGTGGGTTGTTTATAGTAAGAAAAATAATGGGCATAAAAATTGGCTGCATTCTGAAATGATCGATAGGATAGGAATATGATGGCAACGACTGTCTTCTATTCTCCTTATCATACTGTTGCAGCAATGCTAATGCTTCCATTCGTTCTTCAGGGTTTTTAAAAGAACTGAATCATAATTAGGACACACTTCTTCTGTATTGGTTGTGAAAAGACTTTGGTATGGATCTTCTGCCATCTTTTTTAGTATCATCACATAACATGAACAAGAGTATTGTAAAACTTGATAGGCCATTTAGGACGGGACGATTACCGTATAGTACCATATAAGAAATACGGTGAGATGCCGTGAGGGAGGGCATAGAGGTAGTCTACAACTCTATTGTTGCAGCTGAAGGAATCAAGATATAAATAAATAACAAATAATGAGCTCAATTAATAAACTCAAAATATGTAGTGCATCATCATTGATCTCTGAAGATACCCATGGCCCCTCTCTGCATAGGATGTTCTGGCTGGAATTGTCCTGATACTCCTGATAAGGGCGGAGGATGGACTGAGATTTTCTATCCAGATAAAGAAACCAAGAGATTACCTCACTACCCATAGTTCTTTGATATTGCAGAAATGGATTCCACCTTTTATGGCAGATTCCTCTATTGTATGGCTAGAAATAGAAATAAGGTAAGGTTGTGCTTTTAAATCGACTAAATGCTATCAGTGCTTAAAACTCCAGTGAAGAAATCTATAAAAGATTATTACTTATAAGGATGAAATTGTCACTATATGCCACTATCCCTGTAAGTTAGCAGGGCTACATTTAGAAATCGTTAGTTATATACATGAATTTATTTAAATTTTCTCTCAGACTATTATATTTAGACATCATATTATGAGTTAATAAAATTAGGAAAATTTGGCGTTCTTAATGTTAATATATTTGCAGTAGCCGCACTTAGATCTAAATCAGACAGAAAGTAGCTTATGAAGATTACATATTAGTTATCAATGTTAAGCAAGGTTCAATAGATAAAGAATTTTGATATTTTCAGTTCATGAGGAGGGATTAGGTAATATTAGATTCATAACAAGATTGGG
>Ga0070715_10000100_pt1 | contig 21191 bp, 26 predicted proteins | sample LARL111metaG_FD_71394 | JGI IMG/M metagenome (GOLD analysis project Ga0070715, IMG submission 71394) | Corn, switchgrass and miscanthus rhizosphere microbial communities from Kellogg Biological Station, Michigan, USA - LAR L11-1 metaG | ecosystem: Host-associated > Plants > Roots > Rhizosphere ... | reverse complement strand
GTCGACGCGTTCACCAGTAAGCCCGCCGATCCCAACGGCGGATGGACCGGCGGCACGCCCAACATGCGGCGTCTCGAGCGGACCCTTCGCGGCGTCGATTGGGACGAGTGGCAAGGCTTGCTGGGCTTCCTCAAGCTCGAAGAGGCCGATGGCTTCGAGCTCCAGGAGCCGTTCCCTGGGACTCATGACCACCTCAACTACGGCGCTGCCGGCGTCGGTCTGAAGGTGGCCCACGATCGCGGGAACAAGCCCCTGGTGGCCGCCCTGGTGCGCTGGTTCCAGAAGGCCTTCCATCTCTGCCGGCTGATGGACGCCGGCAAAATCGGCAAGGTGGACGTGGGGCCGTGGGGGCCTGGCGCCCGGGCTTCGGATGGCGGACCCCTCCAGGGCTCGAACATGGGCCGCACGCTGGCCTACCGCGTGGCGCAGGGCCAGAAGGTCCGTCCCAAGCAGCTCGCCGACAAGGGCAACGTCGGGGCTCTCGCACTCAGCCTGCTACCCAGGGATCTGCTGGCTAGCCTGCTGGAGGAGCCGGCGGAGTTCAGGCTGTGCTCCGAGCTGCGGGTGGCGCGGCGGCAAAACAAGTTCGGGACGATGGCAACACCGATGCCAGGTGATTACGTCGCCTGGTACCCCAACGGGATAGCCGGGGCGGTGGATGTGGCGTTGTCAGCCTGGGTGTGGGACGGCAAGCTGGGCATTGCTCGCGACGCCAACGTGATGGGGATGGTGAGCCTCTTTGGGGCGCCGGTAGTGATCCCGGGTGTCAGTCAAAAATCCGCAGGGTAGTCAAAAAAACAGGCTCACTTTCCGAACGCAGCACGGCCCGGAGTCGATCACCGGGCCGTCGTTGTTGCTTTGGACTTCGGCGCTTCCCTTGGAAGAATTAGTCAGGGGGCGGAGTAGGCACGCAAAGGCCCGAGCAGCCATACCACTCGGAATACTTGAATGATGGAGTAGTGGAGGTTCCACTATCCAATCCCATTACCGTGTGTCTCTTTAGGACTAGCCTTTGGTTTTTCGTGACGGTCTTCTTCATTTGCCTTTCCTTTCTTCTTCTTCGGGTCGCCACTAAAGCGCCCGAGGGAGAGGCCGACCCTTCGGCCCCTCCCCTGGAGGCTCTTTCAGGTGCTCTCCTCGAAAAGCCGGTTGAAGTCCACCGAGACTAGCGTGTGATCGCTGGCCAGGATCTCGACTTGCGCCCTACCGCCGCGCAGGATAGCGAAGACTCGGCACGCGACTTTGACGCCTTGCAGTTCCTCGATTTCCAGCCAGAGCAGTTGACCTCGCTTGACGCACTCGGGGTGGACGTAGGTGGTCATCTGCCCTCCTCATCGAACCCGGTATCGTGGCGCAGAGAATAGCCCGCTTTTCGTTGCCCTGACCGGCTGCTCTCTCGCCTCTGCCAGCTTGGCCTCCATCCACTGTTCGGCGGCCTGACCGTCTACATCGGTGAGGATGGCCTCAACTGACGCCTTGACTCGGTTGTCTTGTCTGGTGATGTGGTGCTCGGTTTCGATGAAGCTGATAATGGTTCGGCACCTGACCACCAGCGCCCGGTAGCGGTCGATCTCGGCGGCCTGCTCGTCACGAAACTTGACCGCCCGACTGATCGCGGCCCCCAAGCTCTCCAGGCTATCCTCAAGCGCTTCCCGTGTGTTGTTGCTCATTTCGCCAGCCCCCTGATCTTCTCCACCGCCGCCTCAAGCGCCGCGCGGTGGTAGAGCTGCTCGCGTTCCTCGGCGAACTTCAGAACTTCGGCGGCGCATGCTTTCACAGCCATATTCCAGGCGGTTTTAGCATTGCTTCGACGAGGCTGCGCGGGCTGCACAGGCCACGACATTTCAAACGGGTCTCCCATATTTTCTCCTTTCGTAGATCTCAAGCGGTATCGGCGCCGGCAGCGGTCGATCGCCCGGGATGGGCTCCGAGCGGGTGGTGAACCAGAGCAGCCCGCAGCGGCAGGGCATGACGAACCTGGGTGCGGTCACGGCTCGGCCTCGGGCGAGAATAGCGACAGCGTCGGCAGGTTCAACTGGCGCCGCAGTACCTGCCAGAAGAGCCGCTCGCGGTGCGCTTGAATCTCATCGGACGGAAGCCGACCACGCAGCAGCTCGAGCGTCTTTTCCACCGAGTGGTTGATTTCCTCCTCCGCTCCATTGAGGTGCTCCCTCGCGACGTCCAGCATCTCGCCATCCAGGGCGGCGAGGGCGGACTCGACATCCTGCGGCTCGCCAGAGAGGCGGGAGATTTTGGCGGCGATGTCGATCAGCGTCAAACTGCCTGGAGGGGTTAGTTCTCCGATCCGGTCGGTTGGAATTGCTGAGGCCAGGGCTGCGACGCGAGCGGCGACATCGAAGACGGGCGGTTCCGATCGCATCCCAGGCGCCCGGAGCTCATGGAGGGCCTTTGCCTCCCTGAGCTTGGCAAACGTCACCGGTTCGCGGAACACTCCCTTGTAGGGCGCCTGGATGCTGAAGCGAACGGCCCGAAGCGCCTCACCTGGCCCCAGGCCCTCGGCGAGGCCCTCGGCTTCGAAGCGGGCCAGCCGCTCAACCAGTCCGCTCAGCGCCACGGTCTTATAGTTGAAGTGCCACTGCTCGCGCTTGTAGGCCAGCCAGAGCTCCACAGCCGGCCGCAGCTCCTCGGGGATCTCGATTGCTGGCTCGAAGAGGCGCGGCTGCTTCATCCCTGCGCTCCCATGGCCCGCTTTCGTTGGCGCTTGCGGGGCTTCATGGCCAGCCTCCAGACCATTGTCCTGGATCGACCAGCGCGAACATCTCCACCTCGGGAGCCGATCCGAGGTCTACGTGTTGGGCGTCGGGGAAAACGGCGAATAAAGGAATGCCGGCGCTTCGCCGCTGATAGACAAAGATCAGGGCGCCGCTCCCCATTTCTTGGGCAAGCTCAAGCGCCGTAGAGAGCTTTGAGACCGTCATGACAGCCCGCTCCCTTCCAGCACCTTCTCCACGGCGACGACGGCCTTCTGTGTTGACCAGCGTCCGATAATCGCGCCGTCCTCATCTCGCACCAGCCAAATCCACTGGGCCGACTCACCGAAATCGCCGGCCATGAGACTGCCAACGATCTCCTCCGCCAGCTTTCGGAACGGGTGCAGCAGCTCCTCGATCTCGGACGGGGAGAGCTGGTGCCCGTTCTTATTGAGGTCAAAGATGACACCGTCGTTGACTCGGGCGACTTCGACGGCGTCTGTCAGGCGGTCCTCGAATGTGGACTGCGGCCAAATCGGGCCGCCTTCGATTCCCCAGGTGACGAGGTAGCTCATCGGGCGATCCCCACGTGCCGCAGGAGATCGGCAAGCTCAGTGACACCCACCTCCTCGACGTTGGGCGCGAACGGCCAACCCGCGAGCAGCTTTGCCCGCGAGTAGGCCTGCGCGAGGGTGTTGTGGCCGTCCTCGGATTCCTCGATAACGATGCGGTTCGGGATGCCTGTGATGCGGTATTTCACTCGCCGTCCTCCGGTTTTTCGTCCATCGCCACCTTCACCTTTTCGCCCAGTGGCTCGATCCAGCACTCGACCCCGTCGACGTGGTAGTGATCGATGTGGTGAGCCTTGAGGGTCGCGTTGATGGCCAGACGCTTCTCCCTTTTCCTTTTTCGTGATTCCCCGCCTCTGCTCCTGAAGCTCGTAGGTCTCGATCGTCAGGGCATGCAATTCGTCGATCCGATCCGGGCTCTCGGTGCCCGGGATTTCAGCCTGTTCCTTGCTCTTTCGCGTGCGTGCCATCGTTTCCTCCTTGGCAGGCCGGAGCCTTGCCGATAAAAACGGTTAGTGATCGGCCAAATATGTAGACCGTCCGGCGTCTCTCTGCCCCGTTCTTGTCGTGGTAGGGCTCGGAGGTCCGGACGCAGTTGCACCCCGGCCGCTGGCACCGGTACTGACCAACCGGCAAAACCGACCAGGGGACGGCGCGCTCCTCGCGAGGCCCCCAGCGGTGGGTCACCAGATTTCCCCTTGAAGTCTTTTCCAGCCAGCGATTCGCGCCTTCGAAGCGCTGATCTTTCCCTCGTATGCGGCGCAGAGAGCCGAATCAAGGGCGTCAAGAAGGAGTTGCCTATCTCGTTCGCTTACTCCGATAAACGCTGCGAGACGAGGGCCAATTGCCGGATTTAGGTCAAGTCGCACAGCCATCAGTGGACCCTCCCTTCCGGCAACTGCGCCCGATTCCCCGCGCTCACCATCTCGAAGAACGCCACCAGCTCGCCCTCGCGCCCGGCGGCGTGCATGAGGGCCACGCAGTGGAGCACCCGGGCAAGCTCGCGCTCACCGCGGGCGTGGGCCACCACTCGGGCGTGGGCGACGGCTTCGAAGGCGGATTCGGGCGCGGGCTCCACTTCGCTCCGTCCACTTCGCTCGCGATCGACCTTTGCGGCCCCCTCGCGGCAGCCGCGGAGGAAGGCCGACTCGGTCTCTGGCTGGCTGGAAAAAGAGGGGCCTGGCTGCCCGTCTGCGGCCCAATCGGGAGAGGTCAGCCACCACCGTACCCAAGACCGCAGCCTCTCGTGCCAGGAGGGGCGCCGCTTCGCCGCCCTGGCCGCTCTCGCCGCCTCCCGAGCCTTGCGCTCGCGGAAGAAGTCGAACGGGGTGAAGCGTCCGTCGCCGTGGAGGTCGTGGTGGCGGCTCACAGGAAGATCTCCGAATCCCGAAGAGCCGAGACCGCGTTGAATTTGGCGGCCACCTCGAAGCCCAGGTCCAGGCCGAGACGAGCAGCTAGAAGGTCGGCGTAGATCACCACATCGGCTAACTCCTCGCCGATGGCCTTGATTGCCTCAGCCTCAGTTTGAGGATCTTTGGCTGTGTTCGTGCCATCGGCAAGCCGCCGGAGCTTCTTCACCGCATTGCATGCCTCTCCGACTTCTCCGGCAAGCGCTACGGCCCACTCCGTAGGGGACCACTCATCCAAAGGGTGAAAAATTGTTTCGCAACGAAGCACGTTTTTCCCGCGAAGTCCGATGAACGTCAGTCCCTGTTTTACTCTCTCCTTTTCCTTTATCGCGTCGGCTTGTTCCTTTAGGCGGTCGTAGGATTCCATTATTCGTCCTCTCCCGGCTGCCGCTCCCGGCCCGCTGCGGCCAGCTCGGCAACCCCGTCAAGCGTATTTCTAAGCGCCGCGAGCCCCACACGGAGCCCGTCAGCGTCCATCCGGCAGACACCGGCCCAGTCGGTGCCGAAGGCGAGTTTCACCGGCAAGACACTCGATTTGGATCCGAGCCCGTGCCTGCGCAGGACGGCGCGGATCTCGTTCATGAGTGGCTCGCAGTCGCCCACCACCGGGCCCGGCATGGCCCATTGCTGGAGCCGCTGGCCAAGCTCGACGTCGATAGGCTTGTCGGGCAGAAGGAAACCGGCCTCGCGCAGCTCGATCGGCACCCGGTTGAACAGCTTCTCGCCCGGCAGCTCGGGCTTGAGGGTCGGAACACCGTCGGCGCCGGCGGGAAGGATGAAGCGGATGGGAAGCTCGGCCGTCACCTCCTGGCCGGCGATCGGCTGCCAGCCCATCTCGACCATCTTCTCTTCGGGCTCCTGTCCGCCGGGTTGGCCTTGCGCCGCCGCCGCGCTCTTCTTTTTGATCTTGAGCTTTTCCTTGCCCTGGAAGCACCAGATGATGTTCGCCGGGATCAGGCGCATTTCCAGGAGGGCAGCGTGGCGCTTGGCGCTGGGCTTGATCCACGCGGTGATCGCCATCTTGTTCCTGCGCTCGTAGCTGGCGCCCTTTCCGGCAAGGCGGTCAATCTCCTCGTCGTGGAAGCGGAGATAGCTCTCGTGCTCGAAATGGCCGCCGTCGATGATGATGTGCCGAGCACCATTCTTGACCGCGAAGAGGACCGCGGCCAGATAGTCGGGCGTCCGGTGGGGGGGATCGAAGGGCAGGTGCTCAAAGGGGAACGTCGTCGGCGGCGTCGGCTTCTGCCCTGGCTTCGGGGCGTACAACAGGCCGTTCGGTCCCTCGGTGTTGATGAGCCACACCGGGCCGGGATCGACCAGAGCGAAGCCGTAGGCGAGGAGCTGCGCGCTGAGGCTCTTCCCGGAGCCTGTGGGGCCGGCCAGGCCGAGCCGCAACCAGACCCGCTGCCGGATGGCCGGCGAGTGCTCAAACATCCGCGGCATCTGGCACCTCCAGCGCTTTCGCCAAGCGGCCGAGGGCGGCCAGATAGGGCATGAGGTCGATCGCCCAACCGGGCTTGTCGTCTCCCTGGGTGGACCTCACGAAAATACCCTTGTCGAAACCGTCGAGGACGATCCGCACGTCCTGTGGATCAATCGCCATCGGGCACCTCCACGCCGGCTGCCTCAAGGGCTTTGCGCAGTTCCGTCAGTTCCAGGCACGGCTTGATGTGTGGTTCGAGGCCACTAATGGCATCCAGGGCAGCAAGGGCCAGCTTCGGAGCGGCAAGCATGAGCAATCTCGCGTCGGCGTTGCTAGCAAACGGCTTTCCTTTGATGAACGTTTCCAGATCCTCACGCGTCAGAGCCATCGTCGTCTCCCTCCTCGTTGAGTTCGTACTGTGCTTCCCGCTCGCGCTGCCAAGGCTTGACCTCGATCGAGCGCCCTCCCATTCCCGGCCAGACGCCGCTCGCCATCGCGCCCGCCCACGCCTTGACCGCCCTCTCCCATCGCATCTTTCCCAATTCCAGAGCGGACTCCGGCCACGGCAACACCACCACATCCCACGGGCTGCAGGTCTGAAACACGATGTCGGCGAAGGACACCCGCCCCGCGAGCTCCGGGATCAGAACCTCGAGCGCGTGAACATGGAGATAGGCCTGGATGTCCAGGCCGATGGGGTCGCCGTTGCGCTCCCAGCGCGGTCCCACGTCCTTGGCGCCCTTCAGGTCGAAAACCCAGGCGCCGGGGCGGAGGACGATGTCTCCCCAGGTGCCTCGGACGGTGGCGCCGGGGAAGTCAAGCATGGGAATGTCAATCCTCGTCTTGCAGCGGGTGGCTCGGGCAATCGGGGCCGCCAAGTCCTCGCCCTCGGTCCACTCCTCCCACAGCGCCGTCATCTCCGCCTCGGCTGGGATCCGACCGATGACGGCCAGGATCTTGGGCGCCACGTGATTGAAGATGTTGCAGTGCTTTTCGTGATCCTTCGGCAGGAGCGGGATCTTGCCGGCCGCCCTGATGGCGCTCTTCAGGCCCTGCGCAGCCTTCGTCTTCCAGTCGTCGTAACCGTCCGCCACCTGGTACGCCTGCCCGCTCCCCAGGATCATGCTGTGGTTGACGTTGCCGGCGTCGAGGTTCTTTTGCTTCTGCTCGCCGATCTCCTCGACCTCGCCGCCGAGACGCGGGTGAAAGGTGAAGGCGTCGAGCAGGCTCTTTTCCACGATGCGGGTTGCCACCCCGCGCGAGAGGGTCGGCACGTCACCAACTGAGTCGGCGTGGTAGGCGCTCTCCGGGATCTGCTCGGCGCTGTAGAGGCCGGGGCGCCAGGGGATCATGACTGCGCCTCCGCTTTCGTAAAGTCTGGAGGGCCTGAGCAGTTGTCGCTCAGGGCGGTCATCGTTTTTTCTTGGCGCCGCTTATCGATTAACGCCTGGAGGCCCGTCCCTTTAGCACAAGCGAATCCGTCAGGGCCAATCACGATGTAGCTACAGCACAAAGCTCCTTGTCCAATAAGACACACGGTCTCGGGATATTCCGGCGGAATTCCGTCTACCTTCACGTCACCCTCCTTGCCCTCTTTCGGGCCGATTTCTGTAAACGATTTCGTCACCCTCGACGGTCAGAGGAGTCTCGGCAACCGAGGAAATCGGAGACACCGGTTCGATAAATGGCGATCGGTAAGAATTATCGGGGTGAAAAACCGGAAGCTTCCGAACGCGTCGGCGAAAATTCATAAACCCTCCTGAATCTCGGGGTGCTTCGCGAGGTAGGCGCTGCCGTAGATGCGATCCGAGTCGGGAACGAAAGGCAGTGGTTCGGGTTCGGGCACCAGGCCGTCGTTCAAGACCAACGCAGCGAGCTTGCGCTTGATTTCCGCGAGGTAGATATTCTTGATTCCCGAGCACGCCTTCAGGCCGTCTTCAGCGATTTGCATTGCGTCTTCTCTGCCCGCGTCGCTCCACCTTTTCGAAGCCTCGCGCCAGTGCTCAATCCACCAGTCCTCGTTCTTGGCCTTTTCGAAATAACGCACTGCTGATTGGTCAGGTAACATTCTCGTCCCTCTCCAAAAGTCTGTTCAGTTCGCTCTCCATCTCCCGCGCCTTCCGCTCCTGCCGTCCCTGGCGAGCTGCGCGGGGGACCGCTTCGTCGAGCTTGTTCTTGCGTCGGCGGTTCTTGAGCCGCCGGGTTGCCGTCGCGGGGCCGAGCGGCTCGCCCAATATCTTCTCGGCCCATTCGTGGCAGGGCTTGCAGACCACGTAGAGATTGGCCGTCTCCAGCCATCTTGCCCAAACCCAGGGGTGCGATTCTGGATTGGCATCGTCCGAGAAGGGCTTGCCGTCGCGTGCGATGATCGGCGGACCTACCAAGGTCCCAATCTCGTAATCTCCGTGGTGCACCTGGTTCGCCGGCTTCCCACACGCGAAACAGACGGGCAAACCATTTTGAACCTGCGATGCCAGCTTCCTCTCGCGGATCTCGGCCCACAGCGGCGAGGCCAAGTAGACATCGTACTCGGTCAGCCCGCTGCCCTTCGGAGCGACAAAGCCCAGGCTCGCCAGGAGACGATTCCGGCGAGCGTAGGTGCGAAGGGCGGCGGCCTTGTGGGCGTTCATAGGGTATCCGAGGCAAGAACCTTTTCATCCACGGCCACGACGATGCGATGGCCGTAGTAGCCATTGTGGGAGTTGTAGACCTCAAGCCGATGCGGGCTGGAAGTCTGGACGCTGCCACTCGGGGCTCACCCAGCGGTCGAAGTTGCCGCCCGGCTCGTCGTCGAACTCCACCCGGTAATAGTTGTCGTCGGCACTGAGGCGCGCGACGATTTTCGCGGTTCCTTCGAGCTTTCCGCCGTTGTAAACCTTGACGGCATCGCCCTTCTTAAACTCGTGCGTCCTCTGGATCATGGTTTCCCTCCGTTCGTGAGTGACTTTGGTTTGGCCTTCTGTAGCCTGTCCAGCGCGACCATGTACGGCTGCACGCGGACGGCCCAATTGTCTTTTCCCGTGTTGATGATGAACATGTTCGCCTCGAAGCCGTCCAGCACCTTGCGCAAGTCGGCCTCGCGGCGACTGTTGCGCTTGATGCGGGGCTTCGGTTCGAGGTTGGTCATTTAGCGGTCCAGCGGACGCGCCGCATGACTGGAATCTCTTGTCGAATTACCTCTCCGCCAACGCGCTTGGCGTACTCTCTGGCCTTGTCTTGGCTTTCGCTGTCAAAACGAGCAGGACCGGAATGGTTTGTGCTGCGAAGAACGACGAATTCAACCTTGGTTCCGGCCAACTCAAAGCATGAGCGATCGAAGCTGATTTCGCTCGGATTGGAGGGTCTCGGGCCAAGTTCGTTGGTTTCCATGACCCAAGCCTAGAGCGCCGCCGCGTCGGTGACTTTTTCGAAGTCAAAGCCGAAAGGACCGTTGGAATCGACGATGGACCATTGCTCACCAGTCTTGGTGTTGGTAATCCACCACTGGCCGTGCTCGAAATCGGTGCGCAGGTGAGGAAGTGGACGTCTGACGCTGGCAAGCACTTCGCCGGCAGCGTGGCGGATGGCCGACTCGACCTTCAGGGTGTTGGTCTCAGTCTGGAGCATGGCGCCCTCCTTGTGGTTGGTTTCCATGTCCAGAGCCTAAAGCGCCGCCCTCCGCTCGTCTACCGGAAAGGTGCGCAAACTTTGGGCACTGAAACGCTAAGTCCTTTCAAATGAGCCACAAGCGTCGAGGTAGGAAATCGCTTGCCGGCCGCTGTCACGGGAGAGATAGGCGAGTTTGGTGATGCTGATAAGGAGGTCGGCAAAGGCGGGTGGCGTGAGGGTGCGCTGGCGCTTGGAAAGGCGCTGGAGAGTGCCGCGGCGCTGGGAGATTCGGCGCTCCTCTGCCGAGTGGTAGCCATCGTCCATTCGCGCCATCTTCCCACTGTTTCCGCGTGGCAACTCTGGCAGCAGGCAGGGCAGGACTCCGCTCGTACAGCCAGGTCGCTTTTCGCGAGGCATGGCCGTAGTGGCCCTGTTCGACGCAGCACGTCCATCCGCCGTCGAGATCGGCGGCAATCCAGCCCTCTTCGCGCTTTGGGCGCTTGAGGCCATAACAGGCCCATGCGTAGCTATCGGCCGGGTGTTCGATGACACCGCCCCACCGGCGGACGGACGCGAGAGCCGCAGCGAAGCAACCCGCATCGTCCCCGAGCTCGCGGCGCCTTGCCTGGAGGTTCGGGCCGCCCGACCAGTAGCGTCCCCAGCGCTCACACGGCGGGTGCGCCACAACCGGCCATGGGCCGCCGTACAGCCTCGCGTCGCGCGACTCGGGCCACAGGTCAATGTCCTCGCGACCAGCGTAGGGGCCGTCTGGCAGGACGTACAGCGCGGCGACTCGGTAGCTCACCAGATCAGCCCCTGCTCGCCACGAAGGCATCCAGGCGAGAACCAGATCCGCTCCCGCCGCGCGTTGGCCTTCCCGCGCTCGCTGCGCCCGTAGCCGCCGCTGGCCTTCCAGGCGATCTCTTCCCAGTCGGCCGGGAACACAGCATCGGGGTGCTCGTAGCCGCAGAGGGCGATCCGGAGCTCGCGATTGTCGCCGTTGTCGATCGCCCACTGGTAGGCACGCCACCAGACATCCGCCGAGTCGTGCGAGTAGCAGACGGCGCGGCCGTCCAGCGGGTAGGGCGGGTCGAGGAAGACGCCCGTGGTGCCGATGCAGGTAGTGACTGCAGGGCCCAGCAGCCTCTCGAAGTCGCCGACGCACACCCGCACGCGCCGGAGCCTGTCGCTGAGGGCCTGCATGTAGGCGTAGAGGCCGCCGGTGCGCGCGTGGAAGCCCACGGAGTGGATGCCGCGACCTGCAGCCCCGGAATCGCCCGAGAGGTCGGGAATCTGGCCGTGAGACTGGCGCAGGACGCCTCTGGCACCCTCGCCTTGCTGGAGGACTGGCCGCTTCCGCTGGCCCGCGCAGCCGAGTCCTGGCGCGTTGACGCCCATCCCTCCGCCGTGGTTGGTCAGCGGCGGCCGCTTCTGCGGTATCGATCGACTCTTCGCGTACGCTCCCCGGCCGCCGCCTCGCCCGGCGATGGCCGGCAGCTTGCGGATGAGGCCCTGCCCCTGGCCGTCAGAGCCCAGGTGAGGCCGCTGGACGCCTCGCGAGGTCGCCGCATGGCTGGAGCGGAGGCAGCCCGCGTGAGGCTTGGCGGAGAGCTTGAATCGCCCCGTCCACTCCGGCCTCGAGCACCAGCCGCTCCCGATCCACAGGCACTGCCCCCACACCCACCACCCGGCAACCTTGGCGTCGAAGTACTCGGGATCCGCTATGCACTTCTCGACGCGCTCTCTTCCAGTCTCGACGAGCCAGCGATGCCGAGCATGCAGGTCAGCCTCGTTGACGGGCCAGTCGGCAAAGTGGGCCACCTGGTCAGGATCGGCCGCGACTGCCCGCCAGAAGTTGCACAGGTAGGCGTCCTGATCGTTGACGGTCTCGATCGCCGGCTCGAAGGGTCGGCCGAGCAAGACCGCGCCCGATCCAAAGAACGGCTCCACGTAGTTGCGCACCTCCCCGAAGCGCTCCCACACCAGGCCAGCCACGCGCGACTTTCCACCGAACCACGGGAACGGCGCGCGCAGGAGCGGACGATGCGCCTTGCGCTGAGAGAGGTCGGTTTCCATCCTCCGAGGCTACAGCACAACCCCTATGGCAACGCAACCCCAACGATTATGGTATCCGTGCCATAGCTTTCGGCCCTCCTGCGCTCGCGGATCGAATTTCGCGAGGACTGAGATGCCCGCCATGCACCACATGCGCCGCTGGCGAGCTCGCTGGACGATCGCACGCCCTCACCCAGCACCGCGACTGCCGGATTTCACGCCCGGGAAGCCGACGCCGAGAGGACCACCGCCAGGCCCAAAAAGCGCTTAGCCGACACACCAACGTGCGGACCTTCAACAAAACGAAAGGATCAGGCGCCTCTACCGCACTTACCGCACTTTGTTGAAACCGACGGCGCGGACCGTCAAAGCCGCGATCCTTCAGCATCTCTGCAACTCTAAGGTCCGGTAACGCACAGTATGGAGCGGCGCCTGGAATGCTCGAAGTGTCGCGCTTTCAGTGACTTAGACCTCGACTCGTTGATTATGTTGCGCGTTATGACTGCCCATTCCAGTGTGCAACCACTACCCATGGTGGTGCCCGAGGTCTCGCGCTCGCAGGTGGCCGCCTCGTCGGGAGGTCGCTGGCGGGGGGGGTGCCCCGGTTTTGGGTGGCGGCACGGCGGCGGCGGCAACTACCTCCCGTGTGCCAAGGGGTGATTTTTCGGGGTGTCCTCCCAGGTGGACGATGGCGGCGCGTGTGGAGCGTTGCGGTGGAGGAGTCGAGGCGCGGAGTGCGGGGGGTATCTCGCCTGGGGCTGTCTTCCGGTGTTGGGGCGCAAAACCCCCTAACCCCACAAGCCCTTGCGTCTCCGCCCCATTCGTTTCGCCTCCGCAAGAGCTTGCGCGATCAGGGGGTCGCTCTGCCGGGCAGGTTCACCGGGGGTTGCACCCGGCGCTGGTAGGACGGCGCTCCCGGCCGCAGGATGCCTCCCGCTGCCCCTCGCCGCGCTCGGGGTGAGGAGCCCTCAGGTGGGCCGGCAAGGCTTCGAACCTTGACGGAGGAGACCCGTATACTCCCCAGGAATCACCTCCACTTCCTGGGGACCGTACGGGTGACGGCTTACGATCCGCTCGCCGTTCGGGGTCGGGTTGCGTCTGCCATTTTCGCCACCGGCCCACCTGAGGGCTCGTTCGCCGCCTACCTGGCAATCCCCGAGCCTTTGTCGATGCGCTGGAAACGAGGTTGGGCGACGCGGGGACGGAGACTGGTTGCTCGTCTTCTCCGCCATTCCTTGGGTTTGCCCAGCGAGCACAGAGCCTACCCTTCATGCCCAGCCCCGATTCCAGGGCATCGACTGCCAGCCTCGTCCTCTTTCCCTGTCGTCCCCCCTCGTCGGGAGGAGCCCGGGCTTGCTCTCGGTCCCTCAGGACGCCGCGACTGGCGGGGTTCCTGACGGGTGCATGTCTTGTAGGTGAGCCGCACAGTCGGCGCAAAACGACAGCCGACCGTCCCAGGTCAGGTTGTGCCTGGTGAACTTTTCGATCGGAAGAACCCGACCACACCGCGAGCAACTTTTCACCACTACTCCGTGAAGCGTGAAGAGTGGAACCTCGTGTCGCTGGCGGCCGGCCGAGTAAATCTCGGTCTCGAGTTGGCTCTTTTCCACGGCACCAGCGTACACCCGGGCTCGAACGGGCTGTCAACCCTTATCACGAAACCGGAATAAGGTTTCACGTGGAACCTTGACGCCTCGTGCCAAGTTGGCGCAGACTGTTGGCCGTGGACAAGCACGAGATGCGACCGGTGGACTTCACCTTTCAGGGCGACACCGCGCGCCCGTTCCTGTTCTTTCGGGCCATCGGCGCGCCGATCAACCTGCGGGCGACCGTCTTCCAGGGGCGCTTCACCCGGCCGATTTGGGAGGCGTTCATGGCGCTGAACAACGGCGTCATGCGGCCGAGCGCGCCGGTCTCGGTGGACGTGCCCCGCAACTTCTGCGGCAGCTCGAACACCGGGGAGGATCGGCGCCTGATGATCCTCCAGCCGATGGGCTCAGGCCCGACCGTCTTCAAGTTTGACTCGCCGATCCCCCTCACCCTGCCGGACGCGATCCGGCGCGCACTGGCCCCCGTCGTCGCTCCGCCCGTCTTGAGCGAGCCGCCCAAGGACTTGCTGGCGGACGAGCTTGCCGGTGCCGGTGAAGCGGGGATGGAAGTCTTCCAACAAGCATTTCTCGACCAACTAAACAAAGGAGAGACCCATGAAGAGCATCACCGGCAACAGCTCGACGTTCCCGCCCGCCCCAAAAGACAACCCAAGCCGCGGAAGCGTCGGCGACATGGGAAGCCTGCCGAAGGCAAGCAGCTCCACCGCGCTGTCTAGCGTCAAGGGGAAGTAAGCCATGGCGCCCTTCCGACAGAACCTCTCGAACGTCACCACCCAAGGCGGTCAGCAGGGGATCGTCGGAAGGGGTGGCAACTTCCAGCCCCTGGGCGCCCACGCGCAGGGCCTGCTCCAGCGGGCGAACGCCGCCACGGTGGGAGGCGGGCAGCCGGTGAACGTGGGCGGCGCGGCTCCCCCTCCAGCTCCCGGCGATGTCACCGGGGTGATGCCGCCCTCGGACAGCCAGAACCCAGTCACGATGCCGCCGAGCGCTACGCAGCCGCAGGTCGGCACGTTGACTCCAGGCGGCAATGGCGATAGTTTCCCGATTACCCCCTATAACCAACCGCCCAAGGCGCCTTGGCAACCAAGCCCCGGCGATCCAATGGTCGAACAGGCCGCGGCGCAGTCTGCCGCGTCTCTAGGCCGCGGCATGATGGTACCGGATAGCTACACCATGCCGGGCGCAAATCCACAGCAGGCGCGGATCGCCCAACGACTCCAGACGCTTCAGTCTCAGGTCCCGCAGGAGCCTTACCAGAACCCCGGCGGCCCTCCTCCGGCGTTCGGGCAGATGCCCCCCCAGGGCGGCCCTGCCGCCGGCGTCGCCGGTGCCGGCATGCCGCCGCGTCCTCCAGCCCCTCCGGGCATCGGTGGCGCCGGCAGCGCCTTCGACCAGGTGATGGCCAACCGCGCCGCCGGCCAGCCGCCGAAGCCGGTGGGCCAGCAGACGAAGCCGCAGGGACCGAGAAACCTGTCCGACGTCTTCCGCGGCGGGGCCATGCAGCCGAAGCCGCCCAGCGATGTGCGGGGCCAACCCCCAGGGGCGCCAGGCGTAGGATTTCGTAAACCTCAGACGGCTTACTGACCATGGCGGTCCTTTGTCCACAGGCGAGGAAGTATCTCGACTTCCTCGCCGCACACCCTGACCAATCTCGAAAGCAAATCGAGAAGGCCATCGGCTCGGGCAGCGGCTCGGCGATGCGATGGTCGAAGGCGTACGGTCAGGACTTCCGCGGCGAAGAGGAGACCACCCGGGCTCGCTTCAAGATCGCCCAACTCAAGGCGCGCCAGGCCGCCGACGCCCTCGCCCGCGGCAAGCAGCTCCCAGGCGGCCCGGCGCCGATCGACAGCGGCGAGCTCGAGCTCCGCATGGCTCGCTTCCTGGATTACTACTCGGTGAGCCTGCACCGGACGGACGCCATTCGGAAGTGCCAGGCCGAGGGGCTCGACCTCCAGTGGGAGGACGTCGAGGACGAGATCGGCCGGAACAAGGATTTCCGCCGGCGGTTCTTCGCCGTGTTCAACCGCGGGATCGTCGAGACCGAAGATCAGGTCCTGGCCCGCGGGCGCGAGGGAAAACCCCAGCAGGCGCTCGCCGTGGTCAAGGCCTACAAGCCGGAGAAGTATGGCAACCGGCTCAAGGTGACGGTGCAGGGCGGAATCCAGCTCGGCTTCGGCGATCGCGCCGCCGTCGAGGACTCCAAGGAACAGGGCGCCGTCCGCCGGTGGCAACTGCGGGCCGCGCAGAGCGCCGCCGCCCTGGCGCCGCGGCGGATGGCTGAGGACGTGGTGGACGCCGAGTTCGTCGAGGCGGCGGTGAACTGATGGAGCGCCGCTTGGTTCATCCAGACGAGCCGCTGGTTTCTATCAGCGTCGGCGGTAGCGCCTGGAGATTGGCAACACCAGAAGAAATTGCCCGCCTGAAAACGCTGACATCTCGATGCATGAAGTGCGGAATGATGCACCATCCGGCTGCAAGAGGAAATGGCTGCGTGTGCGGGGGAGAGGTTTTTTGAGCGTCTCCTGGAAGCTCCCCCCGACGCCCACCCATCGGCTCTACACCGAGCTGGTGGCCGAGTTGGATTACCTCGGCACCACGGAGCCCAAGGAGGCGATGATCCTCTTCCGCGCCGTCGCCGAGGTGGACTTCTGGTTCTTCGCGAAATACGCGACAAGCTTGGGCGGCTACCGCTGCAAAGAACCCCACGCCAAGCACTACGGCACCCTTTACCTAGACCATCCTTGGCTTTTCGAACGCGCCCGCGAGGTGCAGGAAGATTTCGAGTTGCGCCGCGACCGAGTGTGGAAACGCTGGCACCGATTCTCTTTTAAGACGACGCTGATTCTCAAGTGCGGCACGCTCTGGATTTTGTCCCGCGACGCCCAGGAGACAGTAGGGATCTGGACTCACAAAGTAACGCAGACGGGCGAGGGAATGGGCGAGGACATCCTCCAGGAGATCCAGCAGAATCAGACCCTGCAAGACCACTGGCCGCAGTTTCGCAATCTCCAGGAGGCCAACGGCGCCCGCATCACCCTGGATCGCGAGCTTGGCCCACGCGATCCCTCCATCTCGGTGCGTCCCATCCTCGGCAGCTCGACGGGTGGCCGCTTCTCCCGGATGTTCTGCGACGACGTGATCGAAGAGAAGATCATCGAGAGCAAACAGCTCGTCCGCAAGGTCGACCGAGCCATCGCCCGGCTGTTCCCGCTGAAGGGCGACGATACGCCGCTCATGTTCTTGGGAACTATTTGGGGTTCGCAAGATCCCATGTTGAGGCGCGAGAGGGAAGGCTATTTTACCAAAGTAGATCACCATCCCTGCTTCGACAAGAAAGGAAATCCGACCATCCGCAGCCGTGAATTCTTCCTTGACCAGAAGAAGGGCATGCGCACCTCGGCAAAGGACGACTTCGAATGGGAAAGCCAGTTCATGCTGCGGATTGTCTCTCGCGGTGGGCGCTACTTCAGGGACGAGTGGCGGCGTTTCTACAACTACACGCCGGCGCAAATGGCCGTCGCCATGGGCTCCTCGGTGGCAATCGTGATCGACCCGGCCGGCGGCGAAGAGGACGCGGACTATTTCACTATCCGCGTGGAGTGCTTGGGCTATGACCGCAACATCTACGGGCTCGACCTCTGGCGGGAGCAGGAGTTGGGGGAGACCGACGTCGACGACATCCTCTTCGGCACCCGCGAAGCGAATCGCGACGAGTCCTCTGCCTGGAAACCCAACGACGGGCTGATTCCCCGCTGGCAGAAGATCGATCGTCACCTGGTGGTGTGGGTCGAAGAGTTCGGCGCCTCTGCCTGGCTGAAGGCGTTCCGAAAGGAAGCGAAGAGCCGGCAGATCGACGTCACCTTCCGCGAGCTCCCGAAGCTAAACCGCACCAAGCCCAGCCGCATCCGCTTCATGCAGACGCCGCAGCGGGAAGGCCGCATCCTCGACCCGCTGCCGGTTTCCATGGGCGGGAAGGGATTCGGCCACGGATCGAAAGACGACAAGCGGGACACCCTCGACCAGTATCACGAGGACGAGTATTGCCTGTGGTCGCTGGCCGAGGATCTCACCGCCTACGGGACGGTCAACGATGACATGCTCGACCCGCGGGCGTGGCTCTTCCAGCCCGAGGTCATCGACCGGCTGGCATGGCCGTTCATGCCCGGCGGCGTCGAGGTCGGCCTCGGCTGGCCGCACTCCGACAGCATCACCAACGGCTCCGGCGGTGGCGTGCCGGCGTCGCAAGCTTCGTGGATGGCGTACTGAAATGAAAACTTGTGCTTTCTGCGCTTATTTTGATGGTGGTGGCGAAGCGCGCGTGCGTAAGGCCCAGGAGGGAGAGTTAATTTTTGGAGACTGTCACAACTTTGCCTCTCCTCGCTTTACCACAGCAAGCGACGACACTTGCCAGGTTTTCACGCCCGAGCCTTTCGTAAGGCCTCCTCAAGAAGCCGCTGCGCTGGATGCAATCTTCTCTCGGGGAAAGTTGAAATAGATGGAAACTGCCGCTACCAGCACCGAGCAGCCCTCTTTCGGCGAGCCCTTCTCCGATAAGAAACTGCTGGATTACTTCTGGCGGGACTGGAAGCGGGCGGACGGCTCCTACAACGCGGTGCTGAAAGAGGCCAAGCTGCTGTACGCGATGTACGCGGCCCAGGCGATGCTTGAGCGGGACACCAACTACATCAAGGAGACATTCCGGTTGCCGATCGAGCTGCCGCTGGCCAAGGGCGTCATCGATACCGTCGTCGGCATCGCCAACGCGCAGACCCTGGAGCCGGTTTGGAGAGGCGTCGAGCAGGAGGGCATGGGCGACGACGTCTCTGCCGATTGGCTCACCCAGGTAGTGAAGAACTGCCGCAAGGGGAAGCGCACCGGGGGGATCTCCTACCAGGCGCACCGCGAGGAACGCTCAGCCTTCCTGGACAAGCTCATCACCGGGTACGGGTTCACGGACAATTTCCTGGATCTGACCAGCGTGCCGATCCGGCCGCGCACCGAGCACATCGAAATCGACTGCATCCGCTTCGACCCCGACGCCCGCAAGCCCAACCTGGAAGACTCCAAGTTCTGGATTCACTTCTACGACTGGACGCTGGAAGAGGCGCAGGCGAAGTGGAGCGATCGGGCGGCCGAGATCAAGCTCGGCGTCAACTCGGGCGCCATCGAAAGTTTCACGCCGACGGCATCCGGCACGCAAAAAAATACCCGCGGAAGCAACGTTAGGGGGCGGGTCCGGGTCTACGACTATCAGTACACCCGCTGGCAAACCAAGGTGGTCTATTTCGATCCCGTCTCTCAGCAGCGGATGGACGTCCTCAAGACCGAGTTCCTCAAGACGCAGTCGGAGGGGGAGGACATCGCCAAAGCGCAGATGAGTGCCTACGCCGGCCTCGTTGCCCAGGCCCAGGCGTCGGGCCAGCAGCAGCCGCAGCCGCCGGCGGTCCAGCCGAAGATCACCGAGTCGTGGGAGTATCAGTCGCCGATCTGGTACCGCGCCTATATCCTCGGCAACTCGGGGAACAGCAAGGGCCTCGTCTTGTCGCACGAGGCAATTTCGGTCAACGAGCCCACCATCAAGGCGGACACCGGGTTCTGCTGGAAGGACCCCGACGAAGGCAAGACGCGATTCTTCGGCCTGATGCGCGTGGTGGCGGACGCGCAGCTCTACCTCAACCGCGCTCTCTCGGAGTGGCTGGAGATCATGGCCCGCGGCGTCAAGGGCGGCGGCTTCGTTCCCAAGGGAGCGCTTGGCCAGCTCTGCACGTTCGATGAGTTCGTCAAGAACGTGGCGAAACCCGGATGGTTCCAGATCGTCGAGGATGACTACATCGGCAAGATCCTCTTCAATCCGGTGCAGCCCGTTCCCACCGGCTTGCGCGAGATCTTCCAGATGATGCTCGACATGTTCGGCCGGCTGACCGGCGTCACCGAGTGGCTGCAGGGCACCGGGACCGCCGACCGCGCCAACGTGCTCGTCAACAACATGCAGGAGCAGGGGCAGCAGATGCTCTCGCCGTGCTTCGAGCCACACAAGGCGCAGATCGCCGCCAACGGCCGGTGCATGGCCGCCATTGCGCTGCGCCACCTACCAGCGCGGGAGATCGATCGGCTGCTCGGGCCGCAGACCGTCCCGGGCATCACCCATCAGGCGGATCCCACCACCGGCCAGATGGTGCCGATCATGTCCGACCAGACGGGCCCGGACGGCCAGCCGCTGCCGGTTACGGCCGGGCTGCTGCTGAAGGATGCCGACCTCCTCGATTACGATGTGGTGGTCGACGTCGCCGTCGCCACGCCCACGCAGAAGGCCGCCGGGTGGTCTTTCTGGAGCGATCAGGGCATGCTCCAAACCTTCCTGCAGAACGGCGCGCCGCCGAAGATCATCCTTCCCGAGGTGGTGGAGATCGCCCCGATGCCGGGCGCTCGGGCGAAGAAGATGGCCGACGCGCTGCGCGACTGGTTTACCCAGCAGGAGCAACAGCAGACCGACCAGGGTATCCTCAAGGCCATGCAGATCAAGGTCCAGAGCGATCCCCAGGGCGCGATGCAGCTCCTCCAACAAATCTCCGTCACCGTGCAAAAGCAGATCTCAGGCGCTGGACTCGCCGGCGCCGCTGCTTCGGAACAGGCCCCGCCGCCGCAAGCACCGGCCGGCGGGAACGGCGTGCCGCCTCAGGCAGCCGCACACTAGGAGGGTCTCGTGGAACGGATGAAACGGAGTGAATTCGCTTACCAGTACTCAGAGCAGGCGGCGCGCTGTGCGGATGGGTACGGGACTCTTTGGGCTCCTGAAGAGACCGCCGTTGCACAAGAGATTCGCTTTGTTCTTGAAACACGAGAAATTGTCTCGATTGGACCGCCGATCTTCGCCATGTGTTTGGCCAGAGATCTTCCCATCGAAGACTGCCAGCCGACCATCGACGCGATCGTCAACCGTTACAACGCGGTCAAGGAGTAAGCCATGGAGCCCGAAGTCACCCCCAGCGCCCTGGAAAGCACCACGCCGCCGCCGGCCGCGCCCGACAATGCGCCATTGGACCCCGCTGAGCAGCACGCCGCCGGCATGCTGGAGCGGGCAGTCGAGCGGGCCGAGGGCGCCGGTCAGCCGGCCACCACACCGCGGCAGGCCGCCCCCCAGCCGCCCCCGCCGGCGGTCCAAGCGCACCCCGAGCCACCGCCGCAGCCGATCAATCCGGCGCTCCACCCCGCCAGCCAGCGGTTCATCGGTCGCATGCAGGAGCGGGCCGAGCGGCAAGCCCAGGCCGAGCTCGCGGCGCGTCTACAGCGCTCCGTCGACGCGATCGAGCGCCAGGCGCAGGGCGGGCCGCCCGCACCGACGGTGGCGCAGGAGCCCGACTTCGACGCCGATCCGAAGGCCTGGTATCAGCAGGAGATGGCCCGGCAGCTCAAGGAGACGCTCGCCCCCCTCTTGGAGCAGAACCGCTTCCAGCAGGAGAGCCAGCAGGAGGCGTACAACCGACAGGCCCGCGAGCAGCAGCAGGCGGCCTGGGCCGAATCCATGGCGCAGGAGATGGACATCGCCCGCGAGTACTACGCCGCTACGCCAGAGGGGGCGCTCTTCGACCAGCGGTTCGATTGGTTCGTCAATGACTTCATGGTGCCCTCGCTGATGGCCACGCACGCCGTCAACGAGCAAGAGGCCATCGAAATGGCCGGCATCGGCATCAAGGCCTGGACGGACTTCGCCATGCGCCGGAACATGAGCCCGGCGGTTTTCGTGGACACGATGATCCGCTCCCAGGTCGGCAGCGTCGCCAACGTGCTCCTCGAGGCCGGCTACCAGGCGCCCGGCCAGCCCCCGA
>Ga0070715_10000093_pt1 | contig 21780 bp, 35 predicted proteins | sample LARL111metaG_FD_71394 | JGI IMG/M metagenome (GOLD analysis project Ga0070715, IMG submission 71394) | Corn, switchgrass and miscanthus rhizosphere microbial communities from Kellogg Biological Station, Michigan, USA - LAR L11-1 metaG | ecosystem: Host-associated > Plants > Roots > Rhizosphere ... | reverse complement strand
GTTATCCCTATTGTCAGAAAATTCAAGTCAAATAGGGGGGGCTAAAAAATTTTTTAAAATATTTTTAAAAATATTTTTGTTCCATGTGAAACGCTCAATCTTTTTTTGTTGCTCTATTTATTTCTTCTTTAATTTCATCAAGTTCTTCATAAAGCTTTTGCTCTTTCATTTGTCTATTAACCGCCCTTGTTGTTGTCAAGTAATTAAATAGAACAATGACTATCATTGTTAGTACATTGAAAGAAGTAAATTGTTTTATAAGCCATTCACTAAATGACATTCATTCACCTTCTAACCATATGCCCGCCCCGTTCAGGGTGTTGCTTGTTATGGCAAGCCCTACATAAGCTAACTAAGTTATGATTCTTTAGCGCCAATTCAGGCGCATCTTCTAACTCTTGTATATGGTGTACAGTATCAGCTTCTTTATTGCGCCCATACTTCTTACATTCTTGGCAAATATATTTATCTCTATAAAGAATATAAGCCCGCTTCTTGCGCCATTTTTTAGAAGTATAAAAAGGGTTAGCTTTTTTCATTTCAATCAATCCTTTATGCGAACGATACCGCAAAGCTAAAGCCCGCTTCAGGTTGTGGCGTTGTATTGTTTTCATAGTTCGCTACATTGTACCAAACCGCATTATCAGCGCTAACATCTACTTTAAATTTTGTTTGCCTTGGGTCTACCGTTGGCGAATATCCAACAACTAATATTGAACTAAGCCCGTACCAATCGCCCATATCATAAACTAAAACGGGCGTTCCTTTAGCAGTCCACCACAATGGATAACCCGCACTATGAACAATAGCGCCATCAGTTGCAACCGCAATTGCTCCTGAATCGGGTGCAGTATAACCCGCCATAGGTAATTTATTTAATAGCCTATTTGTTGTAGCTTGAAGCGCCTGAAGTTCAACTAATCTTGTTGTTACACCCGTTCCCGTTTGGTCACCGTAACCCGTAAAACGAACATAGCGCCAAAATTGTGGAATTTGGGCTTGATTAATTGTAATTTCTAAAGTTTTTGTTGCTTCAGCAACTCCAAAAATACTAATTGATTTTGTTTTTAAAGTCGTATTTTCTGTAAATGAAAGGGCGCCATTCAATACACTTGATTGGGCGCTTGGTTCGCTTCCATTGGTTGTATAATACGTTCTACAAGCAACATAATTTTGAACATCAACCCATAATGGTTGATTAGCATCTAAAGCTAAAGTTGATACGGCTCCAATTCCCGCATAACTATTAGAGTTTGTTCTAAATTGGGTTTGTGGTACTTTATTTGTTGTAAATGGTTCAACGGCTTGAACATCTTGTACAACATTTGCCCCTACATATATGCTTGTAATCGGCTTATCACCTAAACATAAATCTTCAACATTTATAAGCCCTAATTGAACATTTGTTTCAGTTGGTGGCGCTTCTTTAATCGTTACTTTTTCAGCTAATGCGGGTTCTTGATTTATATCAAATAAAGTTTGTGGCGTATAAGCCAAGCCAAAATAATCCCCGCTTTGATTTCCCATACAAGAACGCCTTGGCCGAAAAGTATTACTTGAAGAATCATTTAAGCCGTTTACTTCTTCATTTGCCATTAAGTTAATTTGATAAATCTTTTGCGCTTCTTTTTCAGCTTCACTTATTGCATTATTGGCATCAATTTCATCAAATTTTGCTTGTAAAGAATTGATTGGATAATAACGCCCTTTGTTAATTACACAATCAAAAAAAGAAGCAAGCGCCATTCTTGATTTACAAGACATTTGCCTAAAAACAAAAAGCGCATCTTGTAAATAATAAGTATCCATCATTTGAACATATTTCGCATAACATTCAGGCGTAACTAGTAAATTTCCTATAAGGTCAAGCCATGGTTGTATGATTTTATGCCCATTGTTTGGGTCTGTAATTTCTGCGCCCCAAGCTATTTTTTGCGCTCTAGTATAAGTTGTACAAACTTCTTTAAACTTTTGGAAATTTGCCGTATTTCCCCCAAAAGCTTGTTCAACTACACTTTCATAATTGGCAAACATATGATTAAATAATTCGGTCAATCTATCAGCGGTTCCCCAATTGTATTGCATATTCCCCGCACTCATTCCCGCCCCATCCCAATTGCCCGCAATTACTCGCATTTGCTTATCAAGGGTCGTTTGGCTTGTTTCAAAAAAGCCCGTATTTAAATTTAATTTGCCTACAAGTTCATTCCAAGGTAATACGCCCGTTGTCATATTTAAAAGCCCCTATCTTTATGTTATCGCCAATCAACATAACCTAAACGAATATAACCATCAGCCGACATATTCCAAGTAGCATCTGAACCGCCCGCAAAAATAGCTAAATGGGCAGTATCAATTAAAGATTCATCAGTTCTATAAACTAAATCTCTTTTTTCAAAAACTTGAACGCCATCAAGATAAATTTTTAGAATTCCATCAGGGTTAGCGCCCGTATTTAAAACCGCATAATATTTAATTATGTGTTCTTTTAAATCTGTAAAATATCCAAGGGTTTCCCCAAAAGTATCGCCAAATTCATCAGGTTGATTGTAATGATAAACATAGGGAATTATGCGCCCACCTTCACGCCACATAAGCCGAACGCTGAAGCCATCGCCATCCCATGCGGGCGCACCACCCGTATAACCCGCACCGCCTGAAAATCCTGGCACTTTACCGCCTTTACTCCATGGAAAGCCTGAATCAAATCTAATACCATATTCAAAAGTATAATTATTTTTGCCCGCAATCTTTGCTTTAATAATACCGCCCGTATTAGCACTCCCAACCATTCCAGCGGGTAAATAAAAGCGCAATCTTTCAGTTGTATCAACTTTTAACCTATCCCCGCCTTGCAAAGTATCGACATTTCCAAAATCAGCCGTTGCTTCAGTTGTTCCGTAAACAGTCCAACCCGCATAACCCGTAAATTCAACCCGTTTGGCATCATTAACAATGATTGTATAAGGCTTTGCTTCTACTTGGTTTGAAATTGTCTTTTCAGAAACATCATCAACTTGAAGGGTATAATAATAAGTTGTTCCACCTAAAGCCGTTGAATCTAAATAATTATTCGTAACTAAAGAACCAACTAATTTCGTTCCTAAATCGCCCTTTACTTCAGAACGCCAAATAGTCCAAGAAGTTGCGGTTCCTACTTCCCAATTAAGTTGAACCGCATTAGTTAAACTTGTTACGTTAAGAATCGGCTTAATTTCAGTAATTAAATATATAGTTGAATTATCTTTTGTTGGAATATCTTTATATTCGTCAAGGGTTCCGCTCCAAATTGTAAGCCCGTTTAATTGCTCATTTTTTGCATACCAAGTATCAACAACGTTTCTATCAATTTCAACTTGATAAGTTGAAGCCCCATCAGTTCGCAAGCCGTTTCCGCTTTTTACAAGTAAATATTCCCCGCTCATTCCTAAGCCGTTTCCTACTTTATGCCCACCAACTACGGTTGAAGAAGCTAAATTTGGCTTAAAAGTCGTTGGAATATCCGTAAGGGAAGTATAAGAATGAACATGATTTACATCAGCTTTGCCCAATAAATCAGCATCATCAGCTTTGCCATCTAAAGCCGTTTGAAGCCCCGTAATTTCAGTAATTTCATGAACATGGCTTTCAGGGGCAAAAGTCAGGGGCTTCCCATCTATTTCAGCCCAATCATGCCTATGAATCGAATCGGCTTTTGTTTCGTCTAAAATACGCCCTTGATTAGCTGATAAAGCACTACTAGAACTATTACTAAGAAGATTATCTTCAACAATGGTTCCACCGCCTTCAGTTATGCCCGTTACAATCGTATCAACTTCAGTTTTATTGTAAGTTTCAAGCTTTGTATAAACATCAGCGCTATTTGCTTTTGTTGTTAAATCAGAATCATCAGCTTTTAAATTAAGCGCATCTTGAAGCCCCGTAATTTCAATAATTTCATGCCCATGTTCTTCAGGGGGAAAAGCAAGGGGCTTTCCTTGAATATCAACATAATCATGCGTATGAATTTCAGGCGTAAAAGCCGTTGGCTTATCTAAAACTTCAGCCCAAGTTATCGCTTGTTTTACAAATTGTTCATTATCAATAGCTTCCCAATCTTCAACCATTTCGCCCGTTGCAATATAGGCGCTTTTATTAAGTTGGTCTATGTATATTTGTCCAACTCTTGCGGGCGCATCAATTGGGGCGCCATCTCCAAAAATAAAATAATTTGAATTACCCCCGCCAATTGCTTCAGTTTCTAAAACCGCACTTTTTGATAAATAATAAAAAGGGCTAGTTACACTTAAATTATCTATTTCTTTAACATAAACTTCAGCCGTATAAAAGCCATATTCATCATAAGCTTGAAGACTTAATAAAACCGTTGCTTTTCCTTCTATTCCGTTTGTAATTTCGCAATCTTGATAAGTTGCTATTCCTGAAGGCTTTTTTACGCCTAATTCAATTGTTTTATTTGTCAAATCTAAAGGCGTTCCATCTTGGGTTATGACAAAATTTAATTGAATGTTATTTAAATCATTTGTTGATACGGAAAAAAGCAAATTAGAAGGGCTATAAAGTTCTTTTTCAATATCAAGAAGAATATCAAAAGTTTTAACCATTGCTTTTGCCCCCTTTTGAAGCTGATTCTTTTATTTGGCTAATTAATTCTCTTTTTGCTTGCCTTATCTCTTGTTGCAATTGTTCAAAAATCAATTTATTTTGCGTTTCTATATTGTTCATTTCACTTTTAAGATTTTGTTCTTGCTTTTGTGTTTCTTTGTTGGCAATCCAATTAAAAATCATTGAAAGAATAATTCCTTCAATGATTAGGCTTATTGCTAATTCAATTACGGTTAAAATTATATTTTCGCTCATTTTTTCAACTCTCTAATTTCATCTTTTACTTCTTCAATTTCAAGATAAAGTTCTTTGCTTTGCTCTTGAATCAGTTTTGAAGTGTTATTTTTCGATAGCCCAACGTTAAAAATCATGATAGAAATAAAAATGATTAAATTAAAATGATAAACTTGGTCAAAAAGCCATTCTTTCATTTGCTTAACAACTCCCAAAGCCCATAAAAAGAACTAGAAAAAAGATAAGAAATATAAAAAATTGATAAGTACATAAAAATAATTTCTAAAGTTGATAATTTACCCTTCATAAAATCAGCCCTTTTACATAGAAAAAAGCAACCGTAAGCAGGAATAACGGTTGCTTTTAAAGATGCATATTAATTAAATGGAAAGTTTGATAAGTAGACATTATAAAGCATAACCAAAAAACAGGCTCATAATACTGTATATTTACTGTCAAAAAACTGTCATTTGCATATAATGTTAGGGCAAGGCAATTCAAGACAAGTTGCCTTTGCCATCTCTTTTTTAATTATGTTGTTGTGTGTACGGGCTTTTTCTTTTTCTGAAAAGATTATTGGTAATATATAAATTGAACGGTTCCATTAATCTTTTCAGCTTTTTCCTTTTTACAATTCCAAGGCTTGAAAGCGATAAAAGAGAAGCCCCAAGGATTACATACATAAGAGTGTTTTTTTTCTTTCTTCCCATTCTAAAAAAATTTACATTTCGCATATTTGCCCCTCATTTCTTTTTGTTTAGACTAATATAAGTCATGCAACATAGGATAACCCCAATGAAGATAAGGAAAGCAACGCCAATTCCAAACAATACATCATAAAAAAAATCACATATCATAATTAGCACTCTTCAAAGAATCTTGTTAATTCAGGCAAGCCATTTCCTTCAGTTGAAGCTTCATATCCTAATGAGCAACAAACTTTTGTAAGCATTCCATAAATTTCAGATTCAGTTAATGGGCGTTTGAATTTCTTTTCGCCTAATTTGATTAATAAAGCAATAGCGCCCGCAATATGGGGGGTTGCCATTGAAGTTCCTGATAATCTTGCATATTGGTTAATAGGATAAGTTGAAAGAACATCAACCCCGCCCGCAACAACATCAACTTGTTTATGATTATTTGAGAAGTAAGCAATTTTTCTTTGTTCGTCAATGGCTCCAACCGTTATGCATTCGTTATATAATGCGGGGTAACCAAATTCATAGGTTTCTTCTCGATTATCGCCTTCATTGCCTGAAGCAACAACAACAATAATACCTTTTGCGCAAGCTTCCAAAATAGCCTTTTCAAGATTTTTATCATTATAAGAACCCCCAAGGCTCATTGATATGATTCGTGTTTTTTCCCCGTTTTTGCCTTTCCAATTTGTAGCCCATTCAATGCCCTGAATAATGGAACGATAAGAACCTGAACCATTTCTATCAAGAACTTTACCTATTAAAAGTTTTGCTTCAGGGGCAACGCCAACAACGCCTTTTTCATTTTCAACGCCCGCAATCGTTCCCGCACAATGGGTTCCATGCCCGTTGTTATCGGAATAATCATCTTCGCAACCTTCATTAGTAAAATTTTTACCACCTATAATATTGGGTTTTAAATCAGGGTGTTCCCTATCAATTCCCGTATCTAAAACCGCAACAACGATTCCTGAACCTTTTTCACCTTGCGCCCATATTTCAGGGGCTTGAAGTTGTTTCACTCCAAAAGGAATTTCAAAGCTTGTTGAATGCAAAGCCTGAACTTCAAAAGGTAATAATTTCATCATCTTTTTTTCAAACATAAAAGAACCCCCTAATTAAAATGAATTTGCAAAAGTTGAAGTTTGAAAAGCCGTAATTGCAACTTCATTTGCAACTTCAGCTTGATAAGCTTCAACGGCTTCAAGCCCTTCGCCTGAAGTCATTAAAAAATATAGTAAGAAAAAAGTTTTCATTTTTTCGCTCCTTAAAAAATTTTTTTCCCCAAGGTTATTATTTCTTGGTTAATTTTTATCATGCTTTTTTCAGTTGTTGTTATATGGAAAAAAGATTGCTCAAAGAAATAAGCAACTTATCTAAAACATGGCGCCTAATTCTGAATACGCTCTTATCTTCAGAATAGCCCATTTTGCTTTTCACTTCCTGAATGGGCAAGCATTCAAAATAACGATATTCGACAAAATCACGTTCTTTTTCTTTCAAATCTTCAAGGGCGTTATTAATGCAATTAGTAAATAATTTATATCGTTCTATTTCTTCCCTCAAATCAAGCGCCCTTTTTCCTTCAATCCTATCAAGCGCAAATTTTTCAGTTGTATTTGAAATTGAAAAGAAGCTTGAACCGCCCGCATCAGCCCCGTAATTTGTTACAAGGCTTGGCATAATGTATTCAAGTTGTTGTTCAAGGTTTTTAACGCCTACTTGATACGTTTTAAAATATCGTAAATGATTTTCAAGAATGCGCTCTTTTGTTGCTTTAGATTGGCTTTTCATATTAATGATATTCGCCCCTAATTGTTACGATTGGTTCAAAATCATATAAAGAATAATTTCTAACATTTACTTCAGCTTCTAAAAGGCGAAAATCTGAAAAAATGATTGAAACATTAAAGGCGTCAAAATTGATTCTTTCAAGCTTGGCAATTCTCGCAACGCTTCGCCCGTATTCTTTTTCAATTTCGGCAATCATTACATCAAAAAATTCCCTATCATCAAAATCAAGTTCAATTTCTCGCATTTTGTCGGCTCCTTGTAGTTACAATTTAATTACAAAAAGGATTACATTTTTAAAAACCCCTTGGCGCCTTGCTATTAAAGGGCTTGGGCGAATAGGTTACAAAGTTACAACTTTTTTCGTAAATTCTCTATTCGTATATTTATTATTGTTACTTTTTTTACTTAAATACTTTAATATATTTATTTATAACTTTTTTTAAAAAAAAGTGTAACTTTGTAACTTGTAATTTGTAAGCCTTGAACCTCTAAGGCTCAAGGCGGTTACAAATTAATTACAAAAGTTATAAAGGTTACATATTTTTGTAATCGCTAATCAATAAAAACTCTTGCCGTTTTGCCATTAATCTTTTTTGGCTTCAGCGATAAGCCAAAAACATCATTTAAGCTTTGAACAAATAATTTTTTACTTTGAATAGGAAGCCCATTTTCTTCAGCCCATTGCTCATAATTTTCATAGGCTTCAGGGCTTCTAATTCCCAAAAAATCGTTTTTCTCATAATCCTGAAGATATTGTAAAACAGTATTATTGCTTTCATGATATTCATTATTGAAAGCTTCAACCGCTTCGCTATATGTAAAGCCTTCATTTTTGTATAATCGCTGATAAGCTTCAACAATTAGGCGTATCCAATATTGAAGGGCTTCAGGCGTTGTTAATTTCGTTATAAAATGCTTGTCTTTTTTCTTGGGCTTTCCATACATGGGAAGCCAATCAACCCGCCTTTTATATGATTCGCCCTTTTCCCAACTCCTAAGAATATGATTACTAGTAAAAATTAGGCTTATAGTCAATTCGATATTTTTGCTTTGCTCAAATAAATTTCTTGTTGCTACATAATCGCAAGTTGAAATATTCTTAAGCATTTTCATTTGTTCGTTGTCTATGCTCGAATCTTCTACATCATCGCCTAAATTTACAAGCTTGCCTTGCATCGTTGTAAAATATCTTTCATCCGTCATTTGCTTGATAGATAAAGCGCTTGAATTATGGGCGCCTAATATTTGTCGAATGATATTTAAAAGCGTTCCCTTGCCATTACCGCCCCCGCCTATAAAAATAAAGAATTTGGCCAACATTCGCTTGAATTCTTTATCAACTATTAAAGTATGGGCAATTACTTCAAGCAATCGCTTTTTGTAAAGTTCATCATTATCGGTTAAATGATTTAAATAATCATCAACAATTTGAACGGGTTCAGCATCATCATAAAAAGGAACATCAATTGCATAAGGGGTAAATTCTTGATAATCCACTTCAATAAATTCGCCCGCTCTTAAAATTCCATTTTGAAGCTTTATATCAAAAATTTTATTTGGGTCGATTAAAGGCGCTCTATATTTCATTTGTTTTATCACTTCATCAATAAAACGGGTTCTTTGATTGCCAATCTCTTCAAATATCAGCCGTTGCAATAATCGTTCATCATTTAAATATTTATCATCTTGATACCAATGAATTTTATCCATGTATGAAACAACTCTATATTTTGTTATCAAATAATCAGCTATTTCAGGTTCAGAATTCGCTTTAGCTTCAATTTTTACATCTCGGCTAATTGTTTGAAATTCTTCTTCAGGAAGGGGGCAAGCAAAGATATTATTATTGATAAAGCGCAAAATGCTTTGCCAATTTTCAATATCATGTATTTTCATCCTATGCGCAAATAATGCATTATTGCGCCCTTCATGTTCATCAAGTCCAAGCAATGATTCAAGCCTTTTTCTACTATAAAAAATTGGGTTCAGTTCTTCCCTAACCCCTTCATTTTCTATAATCCTAAGTTCGCCATCTTGCTTGATTTTAATAGAAGGCGTATTTTTCAAATGTTTATATTCTACTTCAAAACCAAGGGGGCAAACTTTTTTGGAACCCTTGAACCCTTGGGGCTTTTTGAAATAAAAGTGAACCCCTCTAGTTGTCCAAACGGTTTGCGTTTTGATATTAAATAGGCTTATTGCTTTTTCAATTGTTTCTTTTGGTACATTGTCAATATCAACAACTAAATCGTTTTCAGTTAGTAGCCAACCCGCATTTCTAAACGCTTCATGATTATCAGCAATATCAGCATCTTTTTTTGGATATTTCTTGTTGTTCTCATATTCGATATACACAAGCTTAAGCTAACCACCTTTCAAGCTTTTTTATAACAAGTTGGTAATAATGATTTAAATCAACAATTTTTGAAAAATCTTTAATATCATTGCAATCGTGGTTCCATAAAAATTGATTCGTTGGGGCATCAGCAAAGCGAACTAACCCATTATCATGGCGCTTTTTATATAAGCAAAAGCCTTCTTTTTTACTTGCAAAAATTCGATTGACTTTATTATATTGATTGCCCCTATCATCAAAAGTACCTTGATAGGTTCCCCCCGCCTGAAGAACATATTGAAAAAGATGCGGTTTGGACAAATTTTCTTTTATCGTTGTTAAAATATCCTTATCCTTTACTAATTTATCAACAAGCGCTATATCAACAATTCTTGCGTTGTTATTTTTAAAAAGGGAATCTTCCAAATATCTATTTACATCAGCGCCTTTACATTCCATATAATCGCCCTTGATTGCAATATAGTTGTTTACATCTTTTTGATAGATATAATCAAAATTTTTCTCTTCCAATTGAAGTAAAAAATCCTTCTCCCATTGTTTATAAATTGGAATATAGGCTTCATCATGCGGAATAAAGGCAACCCCATCAGTATTGATATTCAAAATAGTAGAATAGGGGGCTATGCGCTTGCAAAGTTCATATAATGCTATTTGTCCATAGGCGCAAACTGATAATAATGCATTAGGATTATATAGCATGGAATATTCATTATTTAAATTCCCGTAAACAGAATTTAAAATTAGCTTTAAAGCATCAGATAAAATTTTATCAACGTGTTTTATTGCAAGCCTTCTATCAAGAATACTTTTATATTTTTGCGTTGCTTCACCTAATACATTCAAAATTAAAATGATATTTGGATACATTGAAGCAACATCAAGTAATTTTACATTCTTTTGCTTCTTGATTTCCCTATGGGCGCCATGCAACCCGCCAAATCCAAATTGGATTTCATTACCAAATTCATTGATTGTTATGGTCTTATTGATTTTTTTCTTGCTAAAATCTTTTGCCCGTTCTAACCACATTTCTTTAACTTCAGGGGGAACCAATTCAAGAAGTTCTTCTTCAACTCTGATATTGCTCCATTTTGGTAACTTCTTTTTTAATAGCAAATTCCCGCTTATTGTTGTTGTATTCCATCTAATCGCCTTTTCATCGCCATACATATCAACCAAGCTAAACTTGGGCTTGAAATATGACTTCATACGAATCTTGAAAAGTTCAACAACCATATCAACATCATAAGAACAATATTCAAGAACCTGATAAAATTCATCTTCAGTTAATTCCCTATCTATTGAAAAGGGAACGCTTGATTCTAAAATCATGCGCCCCATGTTGCCCTCAATTTTTTTTAATGAAGGGTTTGATACATCAATTTGTTGAAAACAATCAAGGCTTTCAAATTTGCGATATTTCAGGCGTATTGATTCGCCTGAAATAATCCTATCATTCAAGTCTTTTATTTGCTTATTGCTCTTTTGTTCAATCATGGCGTGTAAAATAAAATCATCATAATGATAGTTATTAAAGCCAACTAAAACTTTACCTTTAATAAAATCAGCCAAGCCCTTGAAATTGTTATGAAACACCCGCAACAATTTTTTATTTTCATCCTTAAATACTACCATGGCATTATATTTAAAAACTTCTATGTCAAAGAACATATATTGCGCTTCTTGGTGCATCAAATCAGCCCTTTAAATTTCTTCTTCCGTATCGCAATTTTTGCAAAGTAAAACAATAAAATCTTCTATATCAAGAAAAACATCAATATTGTATGAACCGCATTTTTTGCAAAAAATCGCAAAATTATCAGGGTCTTTACATTTAATTTCCATTGGTTTAGGCTCCTTGTTTTTTCGCCTTTTTGAATGGCTTGATTTCTGAATAAATATATTTGCCCATGGCTTTTTTCACTTCAACAAGAACGGTTTTTCCAATCATGTTTTCAATTTCTGTTATTGGCATTTGAAATTTATCTTCAAATTTATCATATTGCTTTTTTTGCTTGATTGGATTGATAAACCATTCTTTACGGGCTTCAACATAATCAGCGTATTGCATTTTAGATTCATATAAATTGCCCTCATATTCAAAATGAATTGCAATCTTTTTTCCATCATCAAAAGCGTTTGTTACTTCAGTTTCAAATACTTGGCCAAGCATATCTTCATCAAATTTCGTAACCATTTGAACCTCGAATAAGGAATTGAAATTGTCATAGCAATAAACATCTTTTCGTTCCCCAATCGCTTCAGCCAATCGGTCAAATTCAAGCCCAAAATATTCTTGCGCCCATTCTTCGCATTTTTGCGCCTTTTCAGCATCATCAACAAACTTTTTTGTATCCTTATCATAAACTTGCTTATTAAAATTTACTTCCCTGATTTCGCCCCGCTCTTCATGTAAAAAAACAAGCGTACATTTTTTGTTATCTTCAAAAATTACATCAACCAATTCCAATTGCTCTAAAAGTTCATTTGTCATTTATAGCACCTCATAAGAAATTTTATTTTGTTTCATGAACATTTCAACAAGCTTAAAATCCTTTTCATCAAAAATTTTAAAAGTGAATACTTGCTTTTCTTCTTCCTTGGCGCTTGCCTTTTCTAAAGCTTTTGTTTTTTTCTCAATTTCTTTTTCTTTATTCAATTGTTCCGTAACAACCGCAATTGCTTCAGCTAAATTAAAACCATCTAATTTAACATATTCATGTAAAATAGCCCCCGCATTCGCCATTGATTGAATAACTTGTACATCTTTTTCAGTTTGTTCAAGGAAGGCAACCATTTCTTTTTCGACTTTTTCAAGGCTTGTTGATTTATTCAAATGATAAGGCTTTAAAAAATGGTTTGGGTTCAGCAATTCGCCTAACGTGTATTTTTCTCTTCGCTTGAAAAATAAATCTCTAATAGCTTCTTCTTTTTCGATTCGGTCAAATTCTTCAAGAAGCTTTACTTGTTCCCTAACTTCAGCATCAGCTTCCTTTACAATGCCAACAATTTCTTTTACTTGCTCTTCAAAAAGCTGATAAGGTTCAAGCATGGATTTTTTTATTCCAATTCTCGTATCTTCTAGTTCTTTCAAGCGCTTATTTACAATCGCCAAAAGCTTCTTACTTTGTTTAACATTTTCTTCATTTACATCAACCGTTTTAATTTGTTCAGCTAAATCTTCAGCTTCTTTTTTAATTCGCTGATAATCATTAAACTGAATTAATCCTTGTACAATTTGAATTCCTTTAAAGTCTACTTTCAACAATTCATTTTCCATTTAATACGCTCCTTTATTGGCCAATTTCAGATAATTCTAATAACGGCTGCCAAATTATTTTTTTGATTTTAAAATTCCTTTTTCAGCTTTATCAATCAACCAAATTAAATCATCAATCAATTCATTTGAACCTTTGCCCCTAATTCTTTTTCTACCCAAATAATTGATTTTTTGCTTGATAAAGTTTAAGCGCTCGCTATCTTTCATGAAAGCCTAATAAAATCTTGCGCTTTTATGTAATTCAATAAGTTCTGAATCAGCGCTTCTCCTATTCATATAGAAAAAATTTTTTGCTTGTTGGGTCGATAAATGGCGTTTACCTGATAAATAGGGGCTATAATTTCCGCTCATTTTATCCCGCACTTCTTCAAGCTTGGCTTCATCGTGATTCGATTCAAGAAAAAGATAATCATATTTCTTTTTAGGCGCTAATTCTAAACTTGAAGTATCCGTTGCGTAAATGATTTCATTCCCCTGATAATTCCAAGTAAAACCATTGCAAAGAACATCATGAAAAAGTTGAAAAGGATAAAAGATATAATCTTTTGTTTCAATTTCAAAACCGCTATTGGCGATATGATTAACGTTAAAAACTTGGTGAACCTCATAATTTCCTATAATTTGAATCGTTGGGAATTGTTCAGCAATTTTTTTAATCGTTTTTATTTGCAAATGGTCTTGGTGAATATGAGTAATAAGCAAATAATTTATATCGTACAATTCAGCCTTGATTTTGTTAAAAGGAAGCCCGCAATCAACCATTACATCATTTATTACAATGCAATTCCCCTTGCTTCCTGAAGATAATATTTTGTAATTCATGTTGTCGTTCCCCTTTATATATCTTTAGCGTATTGAATAAAATCTTCTTGGGCTTCATGGCGCCTATACCATGCTTCACCCCTTAATAATGGATTGTTTGCCTGAAGCTTGCGCCTAACCCGTTCAACGGTCTTAAACATGGTTGCAATCTTGTTGGCGTGAATCTCTTCAGCAATCGCCCCAAAATCTTTATATTCTATTTGCTTCAGGTAAAGGCAAAGAAGTAAATTATCATCATCTCTTGCTTCAGGGCAATCATGCAAAATATCATCAACTTTCATTTCTACATATTTAAATTTAGCTATTTTTTTCACCTCCTTTAAAAAGTCAAGCAATAGTTTTCTACAATTTCCGCAAAAAGGGTAAAAAAAAGAAGGGCAAGTAAAATTGCATCAAAACACAATGCAAAGTTTACCGTTTCCCCTCGGTTCCCTTTTGGCGTTTATCCTAACCATTTAATTATTTTTCTCTCTATATAAAATTTCCCTGAATTCTACAAGCAAGCTTTCCTTTATAAGTTGTAACAAAAATTCTACCCATTAAAACCTTTTTATTTTCAAAAACAACAACCGCTTCAATTTCATCTTCTAAATCTCCAAGAATGCGCATCGTAAAAATTTTTGATTTTGTCTTTTCTTCAAGGCTCTTTGTTAGAACTTCAACAATTTCTTCTTCATCATGAACATTATATATTTTCATTTATATCTTTTTCCTTTTCTTTTTCTACTTCCTGAAGCCCCCGCAAAATTCCATTTTGAAAAGCGATTCCAATCATAAGTATTTCTTCAACTGATAATTTCCGTTGCATTATCATAGTGACATAATCAATTGTTCCATCAATTGTTTTAATATCCATCAGCTTTTTCATGGATTTCTTCAGGTAATTGAATCCTGACTAAAACACTTAAATGTTTATGGGCTTTTTCAAAAAGAAAAGGTTCCCCCCAAACTTCAGCGCCTAATTTTTTCATATCATCAATGGCTTTATTAATTTCTTCTTTAGTACCATTGATTCTAAATAGATTTAAGCCTTCTTCATTTTTTCCAAAATCGCCAATGATTGCGCCCAATTTTTTCCCCCTTATCAGTTTATTTCTATATTTTCTAATTGCCTTGATTCCTGAAGCAATTCAAGTTGGCGTTCCGCTTCAATCAATTTCTTTTGTTCTTCAATTTTATTTTCTTCTTCAATCTTCTTTTGCTCTTCTTTAGATTTTTGCTTTTGTACTAGCTTCAGTTCAATATAAAAATCATCTGTTTCATCTTCAAGCATTAATTCAAACTTCGCCAATTTCTTTTGAATCACTTCAGGCGAATAGGTTCCATTGAATACAAGATGAATTCCATTTACAATGATTTCTTGAACGGGTTCAGGCTTCGCTTCAGGTTCAGGGGTCTTAATTGGGCTTGGTGCAACCGCAACGGCTTTTTCTTGCGTTTCTTGAACTTTTATAGCCTTGGCTTTCCTTGGCGCTTCTCGGTTAATTCTGGGCGCTTTAGGAAGCCCCAATTCAGCAACGATTTTATAATATTTATTATTGTGAATTCCCATCGCTGACATTATTTCTTTATTGGTGTAAATATTGCGCCAATATGCCATTCTATTTTTTCTTTCATGCATTTCAAGTTCTTCAAATTCGCCTACTGTAATTATTTCATCATACATATTACTAATCATAACTTTTCCCGCTTTCCTATGCTTTATCTTTTCTTTTCTTGGCATTATATCTGAAGGAAAGAGAATTTTGCCCGTATAGCCGTTTTTTCCCGTTTTATGGTGAACCCCTGAAGCCGTTCTTTTTTTATCTCTAACTTCTTGGTTAAAAAGCTTTTCAGCTTCCGAAAATCCATAAGACATTTTTAAGGCTCCCTTGTTGCTACTATTTCCGCTTCCTTTTCAGCTATTAATATGCGCAATTCTTTTTCTACTAGTGTTATATCGCTTCTTATATCTTTACATTGTCTTATATCCCCAATTCCTTTATAAAGGGTTAAACAACGATATAGAACGCCAAGAACGGCTTCTATTGTTTCAATCTCTTTTTCAAAATTTCTTGCATTCATTTTTTTACCTAACTTTTATTGATAAAATATTTTCAACGGTTGATAAGCTAATTTGAACCGTTCTTTTATCAAAATCTTCTTTAACAATTTTTTCAGCTTCTTCTTCAGAATAAAGCCCCGCTTCATGAATGTTATACGAATAGCCCCGCTTGTTACTTTTCCAAAAGGCGGGAACCCCGCTTGATAACGTTCGTTCTAAATCCATTAAAATATAATCCATTGTCTAAATATCTCCTTCCCATTTGTCCATGCATCAGCCCCTTTAAGTTTTACGCCAATTGTTCAAGAATGTTAAGTTCATTTCTTTTACCATTGATAAAATCGGCTTGCTTTCCAAAAAAAATAAATTCCGTTGGAATGCCATATATTTTTTCAATTTGTATAAAAAATGAACGGGGAACATTAGTCGAATCATTTTCGTAATTCCCTAAAGTTTCATGATGAATTCCAAATAACTTTGCTGATTCTTTGAGTGTTAATCCTAAGTTTATCCTAGCGCTTTTTAGGGTAATTTGAATCAATGGCATTAAATTTAAGTTCTCCTTTCTTTTAAATTTTGTGGGCTAAACTTTGCAAAGTTATAAAAACCTTTACGCTAACTATCATATACCATATTAAAATTAAATATACCTGAAATTTTATTAAATTTTTATTGTTTAGAATTATGAACTATTGCCCACAATATATAAGTTTGACAAAAAACCCTGAATTCCTTCAGGGTTTTAAAATTCTTTTATATTTAATTATGGGCGCTTTTCTCTTTTCTTTAGAATTAATTTTTTAGTTACTAGCCCTATACGCTTTCAAGCAATCTTTGTTAAATCTTCTTTATGGTTAATTATTTCTTGAATTTCTTCTTTAAGATAAACTTCAACTTCAATTTGCGCCCCCCTTCCATTTCTTCTATAAAGAATCTTTGAAACAAATTCGTTAAGAATTTCATTTAATACTTTTCCGCTTGCTGAATTTTTTGTTCCCTCGAAAAACTTATTAATGTTATTTAAAACCCGTTCAACGTGTTCAAGTTCTGATTCTCCTTTTTTCTCTTCAAGTTGTTCCATTTCATCTTTAAGGGCTTTTATTCTATTGGCTAATTCTTTAACTTCTCTTATTTTTTCAATCTCTTCTTCACCTTCATAAAAATCTTCTTCAAGGAAGGCTTGAATCTTTTTACGCTTCTTTGCCATTTGCTGAATTTGTTGGAATTTAATGCCCTTTTGTGTTTCAAGGCTTTTTCCCGCTTTAGCTTCAGAATTTTGAATATTTTTTATCAAATCAATGTAATTTTCAATTTGGGCTTTTGTTTCTTTCAAAGAAGCATAAAATAATACTTCTAAACTTTCCAATTCGCCCCCGCTATTTCCGCACATTTTATATTGAATAAAATCTTCATCATAAACCCTTGTTTTACAACTTGAAATTCTAAACTTGCCCGTTATACTTGTAGCCTTTTCAAAAGTATGAACCGCCCCGCATTTGGCGCATCTAACCAAACCGCTAAAAGTATGCTTTGAATGTTTTAATGCGGGGGGAATGGTTCTCTTCTTATTCATTATTTGTTGAACTTTATCCCATTCTTCTTGCGTAATAATTCCTTCATGAGTATTTTCAATTAAAATTTGTTCTTCTTCAGGAACATCAACTTGAACCCTTTTTCCTTTAATTCTTTGAACTTTTGTTTTTCCAAAAACCGTATGACCAACATACAAGATATTTTTAAGACTTCTAGCAATGGTTGATTTACCCCAAGTAATAGGAACCAATTCACCTTTTATCTTTTGATAAGCTAGAACATTTTTTGTTGTAAATTCGTGTTCTATTTCAACCGTTGACATTCCCGCCATATACATTTCAAACATTTCACGAATAATAGGCGCATCAGAATTTTTTTTCAATCGTTTCGTTTCATGGTCGTAAGAATAACCAATAGGCGGTTTTTTTCCTTGGTAATTTCCTTTTTTAGCGCTTTGAACCGTTCCCCGCTTTAATCTTGTTTTTGCTAAGTCTAATTCATATTCATTAAATACTTGTTGAATTCCTGATTTAACCGCATCATTTCGGTCTAAAAAATTTGTACTTTGTCTTGTATCAGCTTCTAATAAAATCGTTCCCGTTTCTTTCATTAGCTTCTTGAAAATAGAAAAATCTTCAGTTCTACTTATCCTAGAACTTTCAGATACAATTACATAATTGAATTCAAGGTTTTCAACCTTTTTCAACATTTCTTGTAATTTTGGGCGGTTCCAATCTTCACTTGATTGGGTTCCTTCTTCTGCAAAAATTTCAACTTCAATATCATTTTCTTCAGCCCATTGAATGCAAGCATTAATTTGGCTTTCAAGCGTTGCTTCATTTTCCCTTGATTTTCTTCCGTAAATTGCGCCTTGTTTTTTCTTTGTTGTTGTCATTGTTTTTTTCCTTCCCTTCAAAAACGTTGGTATTACTATGTTTGTTACTATATCATAACCAGTGGATTTTGGGAACCGTTTGTTCACAGATTGCTTCTAAAATCCGTAAGCATTTTAAAATAAAAAGGGCGTTGCATCAGCCCCCGTTGAACTCTTCATACTCTAAAAGTTTTTTTATAATTTTTTCAACGTTCCATGTTCCATAAACTTTTATAACCCCAACCCCATCAATTTTTATTTCTTGGGTTGGTTCAGGGTTGTTATATTTTTCTCTAATCATTGTAGCATAATCTTTTTGTTCATTCATCTACTTAATCCATCCTTTTCCATTTTTAACAGTATGGAAAGAACGAACAAAAATTAAACGCCTGAACGGTTACATCTTGGGCAAAGCGTGAATAATATAAATAAGGTTCAAGCTTTTCCCCTCTTATCAACTGACTAATCAAAGTTGAACCTATTGCATAAGTCGTAAAAAACCGCCCAATAAATTAGGCGGTTCTTTTTCTCTTATAAATAAACTTCAATAGGCGAAAACACTCTTATATATTTTTCAGCTTCTTCATTCGTCAAGCTGATATAATCCCCTTCAAGGTTAAAAGCCGTAATAAAAAAAGTACCAACTAGAATATCAAAGCCAACGATATTGCGATTAAAAGGCAAATCATGAATTTTACCTTCTTCATTTACATGAACGGCAACTTTTGCGCCTTTTCTAGTTCGGCCAATTGGAATAAGTTCAAGATAACCGCCAACAATTTTATTAAATGCTTCTAATTCATTATCAATAATTGTTTTATAGGGCTTTTTATCAGGTTCAACAATTACAATTTGTAATTTATCGCTTGTTGGATTAATTACCGCATCAGCTTCAGCTTGTTCTATATACTTTTTTGCAATCTCAATTAATTCTTGGGTTTTATAATTGTTGTTCATGGCTAACCGCTCCTTCAATAGTGTTATTTGTCTTTAGAACATCTTATACAAGGCTTTGTTGCAATCCATGTATCAACCCCTTCTTCTTTCATATAGTCTTGAATTAAAGGCGGGGGGCTTTCATCAGCACCAATAAATTTTTTACAATGCGGGCAATAAAGTAAAAGTTTTATTTCACATTCACCCCTTTAATAAAAGCGCCTTTTTAAAGGGCGCTTTTATATAAATTAGTTCGACTATCAAGAAGCATTTCCTTTTTTAATGCTTCAACATCAGGAAGCCAAAAAAGTGATTCTCTTTTTAACTCTTTAATGGGTTCAAGCTTCCCGCAATCAACCAAGGCTTTAAGCCTTGAACGGTTGATTAAAAGGATTTCTTGAACATCATTAGAACCAAGTAAATTGCTATCAAGTATTTTTTTAACGGCTTCCCTATTCATGTTTATGCGCTCCTTCTTCTTTGTATTCCGTAATATAAGCATATTCGACTTTCCACCCGCTATAAATATAATGGTCAAGCCTAACCCCTAAATCTTTTCCATCAAGGCAATAGCCATAAAGCGAACTGCCACCCATATTAGCATCAAAATATTTATCACCTGAATAAATTTTATAGCTTCTTTCAATTTCCGTAAATGGTTTTTCAAAAGAATCAGCCGTAAAAACAACAATGGCTTCTTTCCAATCTTTATTGCTTTGCAAATCGTAAAACTTTATTTTATTAACCCCGCCTGAAGCTTTTGGCTTCCTTGATTTCTTTTCAGCCATTTCTTCAACCTTATTTCTAAGCCCTACAATAGCGCTAAAATCAACTTTTGATTTATCCATAAGTAAACGCCCCTCTTCATAATCAAAAAGCAATTCAAGGGCTTCAAGCGCCCCATCAAGTTGTTTAGATACTTTTACTAATTGTGATTTATTTAATTTCATTACCATTTTAAAAATTCCCCTTTAAAAGTTTTTTTACTTCAAATTCATTTACCATGAATCTTGATTCATTGCCATAATTTTTTAAGGTTCCATCTAAAACCATGTTATGAACTTCTTCTTTTGTTTTACCTAAGATTTTACCCGCTTCAGTTTGTGAAATTTCTTTAAATTCAGTTGTAAAATTATCTTCTAAAGCATCATAGATTAGGTTAAAAACTTTTGAAGCAAAGCCCTTCCCAAAGTATTCAGGAATATCAACGGGCTTTTTTGTTAGGCTTTCAGCGCAAAATTTAACGTATGTTTCATTTTTATCTTCAAAAACGTAAGCTTCAAAAACGATTGCTTCAACTTCAAATTTTACATGATGAACAAAAGAAGTTGTTGTAAATGGGCTTGAATTGACTTCTATAATTTTCATTGGCTTATTTCTCCCATTCATCCGCAATAATTTCTTCAAGTTGTTCTTGTAAAGCCATTTCAAGAACTTCTTTAATATCAATATCCATATTTGCAACTTCTTCTTTAAGCCTTTTTAATTTTGCTTTGCTAAAACGAACTTCAGCATTTTCAAAAGCTTCCCTAATTTGTTCTTCAGTTAATTCGATTGTAATAATCATTTTTCTTTTCCCCCTGATAATTTTGTTGGTGTAATGGCTTTTGTCTATTCCCATTATCAAGCCCTTGTTGGGGCGCCTTGCTCTTTACTACTCTTTAATAATACCATAACTATAAACGAAAGTATATAGTAAGTTCAAAAAAATATTAAATATTTTAGAGAAGGGGCAAAGCCCCTTTTTATATGCCCATTGCTATTTGTTCGCTTTTCACTTGAACAAAAACAAGTTTTTCTTTTTTCTTTTTCTTTTTAGCTGAAGGCTTTTTATTTGTGGCTCTTTTTTTAATTTCGCCTTTTTCAACTTGTTCAGGCGTGAATAGATGCGACATTTTCAGCATAAAGCGTTGTTCTTCTTTTTCTTTGCCTTGTTCATCTTTTTCTTCAAGCTTTTTTGTGAATGGCTTCCAAAGTTCTAAAGCCATGAAAGCTTTTTCGCCTTTTTTAACAATCATGCCTTCTTTTGCCCATTCTTGAAAAGTTTTAAGATTTTCCCCATCATATTCATAACCCATTAAATTTGCCATTTCTTCAATCATTTCTTTATTAGTTGCCATTTTCTTTTCCCCCGTTAATTTGTTTTTTTTTTAGTTGCTCTTTACTACTTCTTAATAATATCATAACTATGAACTTTTGTATATAGTAAGTTTAAAAATATTAGGGGGCGAACCCCCTTTTTTTTATTATTCTTGGTCTAAGTCGCAACCGCAAAACGGGCAAAACTTGAAATATTCAATATTGAATTTCCCTTTTTCATCATAAACAAAAGCAAAGGTTGAAACATCATGTTTTCTTATTTCAATATTTTTTTCTTGCATTTTTTTAAGTGTTTTGCCTTCGCAAACATGGATATAACTTTCACTTGAATTTTTATCGAAAACCCAATTTGAAGCTTTTTCTTTTCGCCATTCTTTAACAGTTATCATTTTTCTTTTCCCCCAAGTTGTTTTTTGTTGTCTTGCTCTTTACTACTCTTTAATAATATCACATCTATGAACTTTTGTATATAGTAAGTTTAAAAAAGTTGGGGCAAATTTGCCC
>Ga0070715_10000092_pt1 | contig 21995 bp, 20 predicted proteins | sample LARL111metaG_FD_71394 | JGI IMG/M metagenome (GOLD analysis project Ga0070715, IMG submission 71394) | Corn, switchgrass and miscanthus rhizosphere microbial communities from Kellogg Biological Station, Michigan, USA - LAR L11-1 metaG | ecosystem: Host-associated > Plants > Roots > Rhizosphere ... | reverse complement strand
CGGCACCTCTCCCTGGTGGCACGGCAAAGTCCCCGTCGTCCGCTTCCGCTTCAACGACTGGCCCTGGGAAGCCCTCGGATCCTCCCTCATCGGTGAGATCGGGCCCATCCAGCAAGGCATCGAGTCCCTCATGGACGACATCGAGGATTCCTCGCACGCGCGCCTGGATCCGCCCCTGATCTACGATGACGGCGTCGTCTCCAAGGCCTGGGCGGACGCGATCAACCCCCGCAAAGCCGGGGTCCGGGCCGCCGCCCCCATCACCATGCAGGGCTCCCCGATGCGGGTCCTGGGGGAACAATGGCAGTACGAAGTGCCCCAGTGGATCCGCGAGTACATGAAGGAACAAGAAGAGCGGATGGACTACCTGACCGGGACCCCCGATCTCATCGCGATCGCCCGCGCCAAGCAAGTCCCCTCGGAATCCACTCTCGAAAAGCTCTTGGAAATGGCAGGCCCCCTGGTCAACGACATGGTCCGGAACGTCGAGGAGCCCCTCTTCGACCTCGGCACCATGCGCCTGGCCTACTACTTCCAGTTCTACACCTTCAACCGGATCTTGCGGACCTCCGGCAACACAGGATCCCAGGCCGTCGAGACCTTCGCGTTCACCCCCGACCTGATCGTCCCCAAGAAACCGGACGAAACCGAAGATGCCCGGGCGGCCCGGATCAAGCGGTACCTCTCCGAGTTCACCTACGAGGTGTCCCAGTCCTCGGTGAACGAGATCCACCGGCTCTCCACGAAGCTCTTCTACCTGCAACTCCTCAAAGCCGGGTTCCCTATCTCCTGGTGGACCTTTGCGGAGATCGCCCAGATCCCCAACTTCGGCCCCCCGCCGAAGGACAAAGACGGGAAGTCCGTCGAAACGGAACTGGAGAAGTGGATCGCCCAGAAGCACATGGAGGCGGAACTGGCCGAGGAACTGGCACAAGCCCAGAACGCGGGTCAATCCGGGGCTGGCATCCCTCCGGCCGCCCCCTCCCCCGGTCCCGGTGGCAACGGCGGTCCTCCTCCCCCTGGAGGCGCTCCCATCGGTCGCCCCCCCGTCAACACCGGGGAGGCCCGTCTGGTCTCCAAGGACGGTGGGGCCCGGTCTACCGTCACCACCTCGGATCAGTAAGGGAGGGACCGTCCATGGCCAAGACCCTCCCCATCACCGATCTCGCGACCCACCCGAAGCCGCACGTCTCGATCGACGCGCTGGCCGAGTACCTGGAGATCTCCCCCCGCACGGTCTACCACCATATCGAGCGGGGGAAGCTCCAGGCTGTCAAAGTCGGGGGGGTGCTTCGTATCCCCCTCGATGAAGCCCGGCGCTACGCCTCCGGAGAGACCCGTCCCCTCCGCTGCGCGGAGACGCACTAGTCCTCTGCGTACTGCGATCGGCTAGGCCCTTTTTTGCCGGTACGAGCCTGAACCATTGCAATAATTTTTGCAACGTCCACCCGCTCGTACCTTCCTTTCCCTTCACACGGCACTTTTCTCCATTGACACCGTGGATCCGTGGTCTTACCGTCCCGTGTACGACTCCGCTTCGCGGAGCGAAGTGGTACAGGAGATCCACGTTTATGGGCAGCAAAGCCTCGAAGGCGTTCGGCGGCGGCAAGATGGGCGGGGACAAGGCCACCTCCGCGACCACCAAGACTCGGAAGTCCGGGTCCAAAACCAGGGCCTAAGGCTCGGGCCTCGAAAGGAGATCCCGATGGCACGGCGATCGAGTAGCCGACGCGGCGGGGGCAAGGGTAAGACCGTCGTGAACAAGGTCTTCCAGCCCGCGTTCACCCTCAAGGGGGGGTACGGGAAGAAGCGATCCGGCAAGTCCCGGTCCTAGTCCCATGAGCCCCCTCCCCAACTTTGCCGGTGGTCCCCCTCCCCCCTCGATGGGGGGCGGCCCTCCCGGCCCCGACCCGTCCTCGGCCCCTGGCCCCGTGGGCCCCGTGGCCCCCGGCGGCTCCGACGCGGTCTCCTCGGCCGTCTCCTCCGCGATGGGGAAGATCCGGGCCCTGGGGCAGGCCGCCTCCGACCTCGCGTCCTCGGTCCCGGCCCTCCAGGACGAAGCGCAACAAATCCAGATGATCATCCGGCGCATGATCGTCAAGGCCGGTCAAGCGGCCCCGACTTCCAGCGAGTCCGGGTCCGCTGTCCCCATGGGCTAACCCCCGTGGGAGGTCGCTCGGTCTCCGTTCACCCAGACCCTCGGGGGCTCTCCCTGGGGAAGGGACTTCCGTTTCCGCCGGACCCCCGGTTCTCGGGGAAGGCATAGGATCACCCATATGGCCAAGACTGCGACGTTCGACACGGAAAAATGGCTCCGCGAGGATCTGGGCTTCTCGCCAGAGGAGGCCAAAGCCCTCGCCCCGAAGTTCGAGCCTCGCGCGCCGAAGATCGCCGGGGGGTATCTTCGGCAAGCCGACTACAGCAAGGTGATGAACGAGGGGAAGGCGGAACTCGACAAGCTCCGGGGCGAACTCGCGGCCAAAGACCAGCAGTTGACCAAGGAGATGGAGGAATGGTCGGCCCTCCAGGCGACCGACGCCAAGAAGGCCACCGACCTCAGGACGGAACTCGAACAGACCCGGTTGGAGAAGTTCCAACTCGAACAGCGGATCCGGACAGTGGCGGATGAAACGGGGCTCGATGTGACCAAGATCATTACGGCGACTGGTACGGCGATCCCCCCGAACCCGAACCCCAATCCGAACCCGAACCCGAACCCCACCCCTCAGCCGATCCCCGGCTCCGATCAGTTCGTCTCGCGGGACCAGTTCGGGGGCGTGGTCGATTACATGCTCTCCCTCCCCGCCGAATTGGCGGCCCTCGGTCAAGAGCACCTGGCCCTTACTGGCCAGGTCCTCGACACCCGTCCCCTGGTCAAAGAACTCAAGGCCCGAGTCGCCGCCAAGAAGCCCGCCGACATCCGGCAGATCTGGGAGGAGACCTTCAAGGTCCCCGAACTCCGCGAGACCCAGTCCAAGGCCAAGTACGAGGCCGACATGAAGGCCGCCGAGGAACGCGGTCGCCAAGCCGCTCGCTCCGAGGCCTCGCTCCCGGGCCAGCACCAGCCCGGCCACACCGCGCCCGTCTTCACCAAGATTCGCGGGGAGGGGGAAGGCTCGAAGCTCCAGCGCCCCCAGCCCGGTCAGACCACCCGTGGGTTCGCGGACTCCCTCCGGACCCGCAAATATGCACCTGGCCCTGCCGCCGGAGGGCCGGGGGCCAAATAACGAAAGGGCATGACCATGCGTCCAGGTATCCGTTCCCTCACGTCGCTCGTTCCCGACTTCATCCTTTCGACCCCCAACGGGTACCTCTACGCGGACCCCACCGTTGACGAGATCAACGCCCTGACGTACTACGAGGTCTACCCGAAGACCATCGAGGATGATTTCTTTCTCGCCGCCCCGTTCCTGGCCTACCTCCGCGATCACTGCCTGGTCCCCTTCACCGGGGGGGCCTTCATGCAGGCGATCTTCCGGTACGCGCCCCTGATCGGCGGCTTCTACGCCCCGGGCGGCTCCTTCAACATCCTCAAGCGGCAGACCATGGCCGCCCTCCAGTTCGACACCCGCTATATGTACGTCTCCATCCCGGAGTACAAGGAGGAGATCCAGGTCGAGAACAAGGGCGAGTACGCCGTCGCGTCCCTCCTGGAAGCGGACATGCAGAACGGTGTGGACACCGCCAACGCGATCATCGCGGTTGCCCTGGCCCAGTCTGGACAAGGCACCCGCTCCCTGGCGATCAACGGCTGGGCGGAGGCCATGAACGACGGCCTCAACCCCTCGTGGGACGGCACGGTCTACACCTCGTACGGGAACCAACTCCGGAACGGCGTCGTCGGGTCCGCCCTGAACTCCACCCCCCAGTGGTGCGGAGACGCTCTCGGTAACCCGGGGGTCATCCAGTACGCGACCCTGGAGGAAGGCTACCAGGACGCCTCGATCGGCAAGAAGGAGCCCAACCTCGGGGTCGGGAACAAGGCGGTCATCGCCTACATCAAGGAAAAGCTCGTCGTCGCCCAACGGTTCGCCCAGGAACGTGATCCGGTCTGGGGCGTCATGGGGTTCCGCTTCAACAACGCCATGGTGCTCAAGGACGATTACTTCCCCTCCCTCAAGTACGGGAAGAATGACCCCATCCTGGGCTCGAACCTGACCGGGACCTTCGCGGTCCCCGCCACCGCGACCGCCGCCTCCGGACTCCCCGCCCCGGCCACCACCGTCACCGTGGGTGAGGTCTTCTGCTTCTTCAACACCTTTGATTGGCTGTTCCGGGTGACCGACAACGAGGAGTTCGGCTTCGGGTTCTCCGGCTTCGTCCCTGCCCAGGACAACACCCGCGTGGTGGGGCAGATCAAGGCCATGTGCAACCTGGAGAACCTCTCCTGCCGGACCCAGAAACAGTTCTACGGCATCGGCGGGTAGTACCCACCGGTATCGACGGCCATCGATCCGGGGGGAATAACCCCCCCGGGGAGATCAACGGACGATCAACGGAAAGGATCCTGTCATGCCCGGTCGCTCTTCTGCCATTTCCCGCGTCTCCATCGGCTACCTGAATCGGGTCATGGACCCGGTCCCGGGCCGCTCCGGGACCCCCCTCGGTCCCGCTTCCACCTCCCAGCGGTTCGCGGGGCAGGTGGGCGCGGAGATCGAACTCGACAACGCCGGGGCCCTCCAGATGTCGGACACCGCCATCGGGACCCTGTTCGGGGGCCTCTACAAGTACGTCAAGTTCTCGGCCACCCCGCTCGCGAACACCTTCAAGCGCGGCTCGCTCCTTTTCTGGGACGGCGTGGCCGACAACCAGGTCACAACCAACGAGGCCCTCGCCTCCCTCTTCGGCATCGCCGGGGTCCAGATCTCCCCGACCACCGGCCCGTTTGCGGTCGTCCCCGGGAACTACGGGTGGATCTTCGTCGGAGGCGGTAAGGTCGGGATCGCGAACAAGGCGTCCTTGACCGTCGCCGCTGCGGTCGGTCTCCAGATGCAGTGGTCCGCCGCCGGAGCCGGTGCCGACAACGGTACCGTGGACACCCTGGCGGTCGCGACCACCGTCTCGATGGCGAAGTACGTGGGACAAGCGGAATCCCTGCCCGTGGCGGGCTCGATCACCAACGTGTGGATGCCGTTCGCGCGCCGGAGGGGGGTGTAAGGGTATGGGCTCTTCCGTTGTCCTCCAAGACTACCCCCAGCCGTTCGGGAACAAGCGAGTCTCGGTCTGGTATCACACCGGACCGGCCTCCTACGTCCAACTCGGCGTGGGGACCCCGCCCACCGGGGGTGACCCGGTCACGGACATCGAGGCCGGGCTCCGGTACTTCGACTTCATCTTCGACGCGATCTCCGACAACGGCCAGTACCGGATCGAGGCGGTTCCGTCTGCCGGGAACCCGTCGCAGACCCAGGGCGCGGGCCAGGGCGGCACCCAGGGCGCGCAACAGCGGACCTGGAAGCTCCGCTGGGAAGTCATCGCGACCGGCGCGGAAGTCGCCGGAGCCGTCAACCTCTCCGGCCGCACCGTGCGCCTGATGGCGGTCGGGGTCAAGTAGGTTCCTCGTGGCCTACGCTGACCTCTCGGCGCAGTTGGCGGGGACGATCCCGGGGCTCTCCCCGATCCTCGCCGCCACCTACGTCAAGCAGGCGTGGCGGGATATCCGGAACGTCCGGGCCTGGTCGTTCAAGACGGGGGTCGCCACTTTGGTGTGCCCCCGTCAGGTGACCACCGGCACCGTGGCGTTCACCCAGTACACCTCCTCGGTGACGTTCTCGGCTGCGGCCACCACGGCCCTGACGCCGTTCATTGCGGGGACGCCGCTCCTCACGTCCTTGCAGATCCGGTTCTCCCTGGGTCCCCTCTATCGGATCCTCGCGATCACCCAGAACTCCCCCTTGATCGTGACGCTCGACCGCCCGATCCAGGAGGCCACCGCCACCCTCGGGACTTACACCGTCTACCGGGCCTACGTTGCCCCCCCGGTGACCGACTTCCAACGCTGGGAGTCGTTCGCGGATACCGCAAACCAACTGGATCTCAAGGGCCCCCGCCTGACCCGGACCTCCCTGGAGTTCGATTCCCGGGACCCCGGCCGTGTGAACTTCGGCTGGGCCTCCTACCTCGGCTCCTTCGTCGCGGACGCTGCCGGGACCATCCTGTATGAACTGTGGCCCCACCCCGTGGACGGTCAAACCTTCCAGGTGACCTTCAAGCGCCTCGGCGTTGAGTTCTCCGCCCCGGGGGACACCCAGCCCCTGCTCATTCCAGACGCCCTGATCTCGACCCGGGCCCTGGGCTGGTACGGCTACCCCTGGGCGCAGGCGAACAAGGCCCGGATCCCGGATCTCCGGAACACCGACTTCCTGACCTTGATCGGGCTGACGCGGAAGCAATACCAGGACGACCTGGTCCCGGTCAAAATGCAAGACGACGAACTCATGCTTCAATCCGTGTACAACCGGGGCCACTTCGTCCGAGGCCTCCGTCGCTCGATGGACCCCCCGCTCGGGGACGCCGCCTACTGGCAATCGCACCCCATTTACTGGTAAAGGAGATTCCTCATGGCTCCCCGTGACAAGCGCCCGGTCGTCTCCCAGATGCCCAACCCGATGAAGGTCTCGACCACCCAGGCCCCTGGCCAATACGGGCACAACAACCCCCCGTTCGACCAGCCCCAGTCCATGGGCGGTGGTGGGGTCCCCACGAAGTTCTTCGACACCACCGTCCCCGCTTCGGTGGGCCGCTCCACCGTCTCCGGGTCCGGCATCCCGGCTTCGAACCTGATGTCCCCGGCCAAGTACGGCCCGACCCGGACCGCCGCGAAGGCGAAGGTCCCTGGCAACAAGAAATAACATCCCCCGTTCTCAGAAGGAGCAGCATCCATGACTCTGCCCGCGAACAAGACCGTCTCCGCCGGGTCCCCTGATCAGACCGGCACCCCCGCAGGCGCGGCCCAGAACACCTCGGGCGGCCCGACCCCGGCCACCGATCCGGCGAAGTCGCCGCGCCAACTGGACCAGGATCACCCCGCTGGCGTCCCCGGGACCTCGGACGACGAGACGGCGCGATCCCCGTACGACCGTGATCGCGATCGGTACCGCGACCAGGACCCGCGCCAGGTCGAGGACGACCGCGCCCGCGCCATGGAAGACCGGCGCAAGTCCCACCTGGAAGGCCTCGTCGTCGCCCACGACAACGCGGTCAAGGAGATCGACGCACTCCTCTCGCAGGTCAGCCAGGGGAACTCGGTCACCGCCTCGCAACTGACGGCGATCCGGAACATGCTCAAGGGGATGCACGCGACCGCCCAGGGGCTCTCGTCCGGGGCCATCGATCCGAACGCCCCGGGAACCGCCGGGCAGTAGGGCTCGCCCTGACTGGGGTCTCGGCTCCCGTGATCTCAGGAAGCCCCCTCCTCCAGATCTCCACGGCTTGGCCAGGTGGGGGTCTGGAGGGATTCGGGGGGCGGAGGTTCTCGATACGGATGTAGACCGTAGGAGGGGGATCACGACGTGCCGACCACCGTAACCCACGAGTTCCCCCTCCGGATCGACTACAACATCTACGTCTCCGACGCGGCCACCCTTGCCTCGCTCCGCGCCGCCAACCCCTCCGGGTACCAACACGCCCCGTCCGCAGCCGTCGCCCTCGGATACCCGTACGGCACCCCCGGGATCGACGGGGCTCCGGGGTTTACCTATCTGCCGTACCCGGATGCCCAGGCGCTGTTCTATTCGGGGGCGGACGGCGTCACCGTCCCCCAGGACGGGTTCACCACGAACCGGAACTTCCGGATCGACCTAACCCCAAACCGGGGCTCGGACACCTTCGACATCTCGTTCTTCTCGAACTCCGGGACGGTGGGGAGCCCACTCCTCACCCACACGATCTACCACGCGACCTGGGTCGGGACGTTCCTCGGGGTCGTGGTGTCTCCCCCGCCCGCTGTGGGGACCGCCCCCATCCCACCACGCCGCTGGATTGACGGCTTCGAGATCCCAACCGTCCACGCAGCGGCCTCCGCGAACCCCCCCTTCACGGGTGGCTTCGCCTCGTCGTCCCGGGCCGCGTCCCGCACCCCGGACGGCTACGGCTTCGAGGTCGCCTCCCAGAACGCGGTCACCCTCAGCCACACCACCAACCCCCAGGACACGGCCAACAACCCGACCTCGTCCTGGGAACGGTTCTACCTCTGCCCCGTCCGGTTCACCACCCTGGACGAGGTGGTCATCTGGTGTTGTGTCGGGAACGCAGGGGGCAACAAGACGGCCGCCCTGACCCTGACGACTGGAGGGACCCTCCGCTTCCGGAACATTGGGTCCACCGGGGGCGTTGGGACCGTTCTGGGCTCCTCCCCCTCGGCCCTGGTCCTCAACACCTGGTACAAGATCGACCTGTTTATCAAGTATTCCCTGGCCGGGGCCGCCGGGTCGATCTCCGTCTTCGTCAACGGCTCCCTCGCGATCTCCGCCTCCGTCGCCGCTGGGCAACCCGGGCTCGGTCAGACCGACAAGCACAACATCTCCACGATGGGGCCGTTCGTCCTCTCGGGGTTCTCCCCCGCGAACTACCAGTACTACGTGGATGACTGGATCAACGCGGCGATCCCGACCCCCTCGGGTGGGGCCTCCAATACGGACGGGATCGACTTCAAGTACGGATCTCATGTCCGTCTCCTCCGCCCGACTGGGTTCGACCCCCTGAACGGGGTCTGGACGGGGAGTGATTTCCGGGTCCTGGATGCGTGGCCGTACCCGGCCTCTGCCCCGACCCCGGGGCTCTCGACCTCCACGGTCTCGAACACCTTGGCGTGTACCACCGACTACGTCCCGAGCCAGCAGGGGATCGTCGCGATCGTCACGGCCAAGTACTCCTCGGCGGTCGCGGGTCCCTCCGTCAAGTACGGGTTCCAGTTGTCCGGGTCCGGTCCCGTCCTCGTGGCCGGGCCCATTGACCCCAGTGCGGGGACCATGGGCGGCTTCATCCAGACCCCCGCCGCCGGGGCTCTCACCCCCATCCCCACGACCTCGATCTCGATCCTCTTTCAACGGTCTGCCTCCGCCGGGACCGAGACCGTCAACACGTTCCTGGGCACCGCTGAAGTCATCGGCACCTGGGGCCCGGAAGACACCCCGATCGACGCCCCCGTGGGCTTCGTCCCCGGTGAACGCACCGGGATCCACAACGCCCCGTTCCCGGATTCCCCTTGGGCCGCCTCCCGCTCGAACCGTGCGGACGCCCGCGTCCTGACCGGCACCTACGTGGGGAACGGGGTAGGCCAGGATGTGGCCGTCGGGGCCCCGTTCCACTGGCTCTGGATCCGCCAGATTGCCGCGACCGCCAACGGCGTGGCGTGGTGGTCCACTCACGACGCCTCCCATACCGCCGGAGACCAGGCCCTGAACCCGATCCATGTGGCCGCCGTGTTCCCCACGGATGGGGGCGCGTCTCCGGGGTTCCGGGTCTCCGGGGCGGACAGCCGCTCCAACGCCAACGGCACCGTCTATCGCTGGGTGGCCTTCTCGGATCCGTCTGCCCGGTTCTGCTTGAACCAGGCGGTCTACGAGCCCTTCGCAGTGGCCTCGGCGGTCCTGTCCCTCGTGGACGGCACCTTCACCCCCGCTGCCGCCTTCTTCCAGAACGAGTCCGTCTCGGCTGGGTTCCAGTTGCTCTACAAGGGCCCTGGGCACACCACGGACCGCGCGTCCCGCCTGAACGCGGCTGACGAATCAGGGGTCGCCTCCCTGGCCACCGGCTCCATCACCTCGAAGCCCTCGATCCACTCGAATCCCCAGGCGGCGACCTCCGTCTGGCGCTCCGTGGACGCCTCGGGGCTCTTCGGGATCGTCGCGATCGTCACCTATACGGGGGACGGGCTCGCCTCCCGGAATATCGCGGTTCCCTTGTCGGGGGTCCCACCCCTGTTCTCGTTGGGGATCCCCCATACCGGAGCCTCGATCTTCCGGGACCCCTCGCATACGGCCCTAGACTCTTCGACCTTCAACAGCACCATCACGACCACCGGGGTCATCAGCCACTCCGTCCCTGACGCCGTCGTCGTCGGGTCCTCCCTGAACGCCAACGGGGTCGTGTACGACCTGTTTGTGTTCTCCTCGATTGGGGTGCTCCCTCCGATCCTGGCGGCGCTATGCCCGGGGACCACGACCGGGACCGTGGGGATCCCGCTCACCACCGCTATCCGGATCTCCGGAGGGCTCCTCCCGTACGCACTGACCCTAACCTCTGGGTCACTCCCTCCTGGACTCACCCTCGATCTGGTCACCGGCCTGGTATCAGGAACCCCCTCGTCCACCGGGACGTTCCCGTACTCCGTGCTGGTCCAGGACGCCTCCGGGGTCTCCGTCCCCCTCTCCTGCTCCTTCACGATTGGGGCCTCCGGGGGAGGGGGCGGAGGCCCGTTGGCGTTGGGGTGCCCGCCGTCGTCGGCGGCAGTCGCTTCTTTCTACTCGAACCTGGCCGTCCGGTCTGGGGGGACCGCGCCCTTTACGTTCGCCATCACCGCCGGGGCGCTCCCCACGGGGCTCACCCTGAACACGGTCACGGGCCTGATCTCCGGGACCCCCACCACCGCTGGCACCTCCGGGTACACCCTCAGGGTCACGGACTCCGCGACCCCGACCCCGGCGACGGCCTCCGCGTCCTGCTCCATCGTCGTGGCCGCCGTCTCCGTCTCCCCGACCCCAGGAGGCGGGTGCCTGGCCTGTACCACCCTGACCGACGCCATTGCGCTCCTGGCCCTGCGCCTCCAGGACTCGACCCTGGTCCACTGGACTGGGGCGGAATTGACCCGGTACCTCCTGGAGGCCGTCCGGACCTGGAACGCCTTCACGGCCACCTCCAAGGACCAAGGGTCCTTCGCGACCGTCGCGAACGCCCCCTTCTACGATCTGCCCACGGTCCTCCCGGCTCTCCGAGGCTACACCCTCAAGGACCGGGACCTCATCACCGATATCCAGTACGCCTTGATGGAGCCCGCATCCCCGACTGCCTGGACCGGGACCCTCCAGTTCGGGCTCTCCGACCTGGTCACCGCTCTGGAGCACCGCCGCGACCGGTTCCTGTTCGAGACCGGGATGGTCGTCAACCGGTTCACGGCCTTGTTCCTAAGCCCGCCCGGGTCCGGCCGGATCCCCATCGATCCGTCCATCATGGCCATCCGCCGTCTCGCGTACCAGAACACCCTGACCGGGGACACGTATCCCCTGTCCCGGGACGACGAGTGGAGCCTCCAGGCGTTCCTCCGGACCTGGCCGTCCCAGACCACCGTTCCCGCGACCCTGGACCCGCAGGTGTTCTCCGTGGGCGTCACCCCGCCCCTGTTCCTCCAAGTCGCGCCCCCGCTCTCGTCCCCGGGGGTCCTGGACTTCCTCGTCATCTCCCGTCAAGGGGTCAACGGGCAGTCCACGGCCTGTCTGGATCCGAACAACGGGACCGGGATCTACCTCGGGGTCCCGGACGACTGGGCCTGGGTGGTCAAGTGGGGAGCCTTGGCAGAGATCCTCTCTATCCAAGGGGTGTCGTATGATCCGCAACGGGCTGGGTACTGTGAAGCCCGGTGGCGGCAAGGGCTCGCGATGGCCCGCCAGGCCTCGACCGTCCTTGATGCCCGGATCGACGGTCAACCCATTCAACTGGATGGAGTCGCCAATTTCGACCAGTTTGCCCGGTCCTGGCAACGGACCCGAGGCACCCCGACCCAGGCCGCCCTGGCCGGGAACAACCTCGTGGCTCTGACCCCGATCCCCGTGAACACCTCGCACACCGTCCTCGTGGATCTCGTGCGGAACGCCCCCGTCCCGGCGGCTGGGGGCGACTGTCTCGGCCCCGAAGGGCAACATCTCGATGCCGTCCTCGACTATGCGCAACACCTGGCCCTGTTCAAAGAGGGCCCGGATCAGTTGAAGATCTCCTTCGACCTCCTGGGCCGGTTCTTCCGCCAGGCGGGGATCTCCACCGGGGTCGATTGGGCGGAGTCCCTGAACCTCCCGGCCCTGGGTAACCAGACCCGTCTGGATGAACGGACCAACCCCCGGATCATCGGGAATCCGTCCCAGGCGGACGCGGACCCCTCGGCCTCGTCCTCGACCCCGTCCTCCCCTGGAGGGATCTCGTAATGCCCGCGTTCCAGCGTGACCCGCACCGGTTCCTGTGCCAGGGGGTCTGCCTGACCGCCGCCCCGGATACGATGCCCCAGGGCAAGTGGCCCCTGCTCCAGAACATTCGGGCGTACCAAGCAGGCACGATCGCCCCCCGGTTCGGGATGTCCCAACGCTACACCACCGGAGCCTCGACCCCCGTCCATTCCCTGGCCCGGCTCCTGGACCCGACCGGGATCCCGGTCTCTCCCTCGCTGGTCCTCGCGGGAGTGGGCTCGACCCTCTATGCCGGACCCGATGCACCTGGGGTCCTGTCCTCGGTCTTCACCGGGTTCTCGGGTCACCCCTTGTCGATCCTGTCGCTGCAACCCCCGGCGTCTCCGACTCCTTGGTTCTACGTGACCGATTCCGCCGTCATGCGGAAGATCAACGCCGATCACACCGTCTACACGATCGGCACGGACTCCCCGACCCAGGAGCCGGACGTGGAGGTGTTCGACCTCGGGATCAACGCGATTGCGGTCTTCGATTCGGGGCTCTCGGGCTGGGAGTCTGTCGGGGACGCCGTCCTCGGTGGCATCGGTGGGGCCTTCCCTCGTGTGGATACCACCATCGACCAGATCTACTTCGACGGGTCCACCCCCGGCAACGCCTCCATCGTCCCGGTCGTCCTCGAACAGATCGGGGAAGGGATGCTGATCCTCGCGGATGGGGCCGATACGATCGCGGTCTCCCAGATCACCATCGCCGTCGCGACCACCACCATCGCGGGGATCATCTACGATTCCGGGACCTCGGGGGACTGTACCATCCAACCGACCGCCTCCCTGGGGACCGGGCAACTCTTCAACCCATACCAGCCCTCCTCCACCGAGTTCGGAGGGATCGCGTCCGCCAACGCGGAGGTCCAGTCCATCATCTCGCGGACGGTGCCCCTGGGCCGGGGTGGGGTCCCCAACCCGGGGTTCTTCGACGCCTCCGCCGACAAGCCCAAGTCGTTACTCCACCAGGTGGACTTCCCCGTCAACTGCCTGGTCAAACTCAATGGATCCGAGACCGTCCGGATCCTCTCGGTCGCGACCGGTCACGACGGGGTCCAGTCGTTCCGGTGCTCGACGGCTGGCACCTTCCATGTGGGTGACACCATCGAAGGGGTGGCTGGCTTCCGGGCCTTTGTGCCCCACGCCTACACCCCTGGCACGACCCTCTCGGATCTGGCCGCGACCACCGTGATCACGCCTCCGGATCCCAACCCCCCTGGGTCCTCTGACATCACGACCGCCACGGCCACCGCCGGGATCATCTCCCCGGTCGATGACTACAACCTGGCCCAGATCACCGTGGGCGGGGCCCAGCGCCCGATCCTGGGGCAGGATGACCTCCATCTGGCCATCCGGGTCTCGGTCCTTCCCTACGTGAAGACCGTCCGCGTGTACTTCGACGTGGACCCTTCGGACACCCACGACTTCACCCAGAACTACTACTTCTTCGAGTGGGGCGCGAACGACCTGATCACCGCGACCCAGACCGTGAACACCGCCCCGGTGGCCCCCATCCCTACGGGTCCCGCGATCACCGGCCCTACCGTCCTCAAGACGACCGTGGAGCCACTCCCGTTCGGCGGCTCCATCGAAAAGGGGGGCACCATCCTCCAGCCCCCGGTGATTCCCGTCTCCTCGGACCCCCTGGGCCTGGGCAACGAGCAGTGGCTGGATCTCCGGTGCAAGATCTCCCAGTTGATCCACGTCGGCACCGAGACCTCCAAGACCCTCGCGGATGTCAAGCGGGTCGAGATTCTCGTCTCCATGGAGAGCCCCGTGATCACGGACGGGGACGGGACCCACGGGACCGCGATCTCCGTGAAGTACGACTCCCTGTACATCTCGGGGGGCTTCGGGCCCGATACCGGGGGGAACCCGAACCCGTACTTCTACCGGTATTCGTACCGGTCTTCCAAGACGGGAGTGATCTCGAACCCCGCCCCAGCGACCAAACGTCCCGTCCGGCCCCGGCGACAGCGGGTGACCCTGACCCCCGAGGTCTCCTCCGATCCTCAGATCGATTTGGTCGATTGGTGGCGCATGGGGGGGATCCTCGTCCGGGAGACCTATATCGGGACCGGGTTCAACAGCGACGGGGTGTTCTACGACGATGTCGGGGACGATGCCGTGGTGGACGGCCCCACCGTGGTCAACGACAATTTCCGGCCGTGGCCCACGACCGATACGCCCAAACAGGGGACGTGCGCGATCGCGGGGAACGCGATCCGGTGGCTCTCGGGGGACCACTTTGCCCTGAACTGGGCGGAAGGCTCCACCATCGTCGTCAACAACCGGGTCTATACCCTGGCCCAGCCCCCGCTCTCGACCACCTTGATCCTCCTGACCACCAACGCAGGGGTCGGGAGCCCGGCGAACTTCGCGGTCCCCAACGCGACCTTGATGGGGATGGAACTCCCGGTCCTGTTCGGCGGCCCGATCGGGGGCACCGTCTTCACCTTCGCGTGTGGAGACCCCCTGAACCCAGGGGCTCTGTACTGGACCAAGCCGAACCTCCCGGACATGGCGTCCGACCGGAACTCGTTGCTGGTCTGTACCCCGTCAGAGCCCCTCCAGAACGGGGTCATGGACGACGGGCTCCCGTACGTGTTCAGCACCGATCATCTGTATGTGCTGGAGCCCACGTTCTCGGCCCCGAACTCGTTCCGGGCCCAGATCACCCCCTGTGGCCGGGGCTTGTGGTGCCGACACGGGCTCACCATCACCCCCCAGGGGATCGCCTTCATCGCCAAGGATGGGATCTACCTGACCAAGGGAGGAGCCCCCGCCGTGTCCCTGACGGATGCGGATCTCTATCCCTTGTTCCCGCACGACGGGAAGCCCGGGTCCCCGGTTTCCATCTACGCGCCGCCGGACATGACCCAGACGGATCGGTTGCGCCTGACCTATTGCGATGGGTGGCTGTACTTCGACTACCTCGATACCACCGGCAACGGTCGGACCCTGGCCTTCCGTTTGGAGGACCAGTCCTGGTGGCCCGATGTCGTCACTCCCGGGGTCTCGGCCCGGTTCTGGGCCTCGGGGCTCGCCGCCCACGACCTCCTCATCGGGGGCGCGACCGGGAAGGTCTACCACCCGAGTGGGATCTCGGACGCAGGCTCCGAGATCGTGTGCGAGGCCCAGATCGTTCATAACCAAGGGGACCCTCGGCTCCAAAAGATCTACCGGGACTGTGCGATCCAGGTCTCCGCGACGGGTGCGGTGTCCGCCGCCTTCTCGGGAAACAATGGCCAGGTGACGTTCGCCGTCGTCGCCCTGACCCCGATCCTGGGGGTCCGGGACACGATCTATACGGACTTCAACCCGACCTCGATGGATGCCTACGCGGAGAACATTACGTGTACGTTCTCGTTCACCCCGCAGGAAGAGCCCTCCGTCGAGATGCCGTTCCCGAGGCCCATCTGGTACTGGTATGACATCGGGTTCCAGGCCCAAGGGGAACTGTCCACGAACTGGTTGTCCGGGCCCACGACCCATGGGCTCCCGGGGTTCCAGCAAGTCCCCCTGATCCTCATCGCGTACCGGTCTGACGACACGGTCACCTTCAACGTCATCATCGACGGGACCCTGTATCAGTACCCGTTGCCCTCGACTGGGGGCGTGTACGCGAAGAAGTTCATCCGCCTGGCCTCGGTCAAAGGCCTCACCTACCAGTACGGGATCCAGGCCCCGGCCCAGGCGGCCTTCCTCCTGTTCGACCAGGACTGTGAGATCTGGGTCCAGCCCTGGGGCACGAGCGGGGGCTACCAGCACATGAAGCCCTTCAGCGGGGCTTCGGCCGGGGTCCTGGGAGTCCGGTAATGCCTCCACCCCCCTTCGATACCGTCCTCACCGGGCTCCAGCAGATTGACCTGGACCTGAACCATCGGCTGTCGTTGTTGCTCAGCCTGGCTACGGCCTATCCGACCCAGTTCACCCAGGACCTGGTGCGGGTCGCGACCCAGGCTGGGGCGGTCTCGCTGGCGTCGATCGATACGAAGCTCACGGCCCCGTTGGTAACGAAGCCTGCGGGGGCGACGACGGGGACCTTGACGAACGTCGGCGGGAGTGCCTCCTCGGTGACCCTCCTGGCTGCGAACGCCAACCGCAAGGGGGCGACCATCTTCAACGACTCGTCCGCGACCCTCTCCGTCAAGTTCGGCGCGACCGCCTCCGCGACCTCGTTCACGGTCCAACTGGTATCCGGGGCCTACTACGAGGTCCCCTATGGGTACACCGGGATCCTGGACGGGATCTGGACCTCAGCCACCGGGAACGCCCGGGTCACGGAGGTCACCTAATGCCGCTGTACGTCCCCAGCCCCCCTGGAGGGGCTCCAGCGGCTCACCACCTGACCCACGAGACCGGGGGATCCGACCCGGTGGCGGCCCTCGACGGGTCCGTCCTGACCACTGGGACGGTGCCGGATGCCCGGCTCTCCGCCGCCATTGCCCGGATCGCGTCCCCCACCTTTACGGGCACACCTGCGGCCCCGACCGCCGGGGCAGGCACGAGCACGACCCAGATCGCCACGACCGCTTTTGTGACCGTCGCGGACGCCCTCAAAGCAGACTTGGCCTCGCCTGCCTTAACGGGATCCCCCACGGCTCCGACCCAGACTCCTGGGGATAGCTCCACGAAGCTCGCGACCACCGCCTTCGTCACGACCGCTGGCGCCTTGAAGGCCGACCTCGCGTCCCCGACCTTCACGGGGGACCCCAAAGCGCCAACGCCCGCGACCGCTGACAACGATACGAGTGTCGCGACCACCGCCTTTGTGAAGGCCCAGGGGTACGCCCTCGCCGGGGCCGCCCCCGCTGCCCATCACACGTCCCACGAATCCGGAGGGACGGACGCGGTCACCCTGGCAGAGAGCCAGGTCACGAACCTCACGACCGACTTGGCCGCGAAGGCCCCTCTCGCGTCTCCTGCGCTCACCGGGACGCCCACCGCCCCCACGGCGGCGGCCGGGACGAACACCACCCAGGTGGCCACAACCGCCTTCGTCCAAGGGGCCGTCGCCCCGATCACGCAATTCGATGGCTCCACGGGGACGGTCAACGACTTTACCCTGACGACCGGGGTCAGTGTCCTCCGCCTCACGAACGCCTCCCTCCTGACCCTGACCGGGTTATCAGCGGGGGTGGACGGGCAGGAACTGACGATCATCTCGTCTGGAGCCGGTCGCGTCGATCTCGCCCATCAGAACACCGGGTCTGCGGCGGCGAACCGGCTGGTGAACATGGCGACGACCGCCCCGTCGTCGCTTGCGCCCAGCACGGGGACGGCGGTGTACCGCTACGTCGCGGCCAGCCAGCGGTGGCGGTTGATCTCCCTCAACCAAGGGGCCTGGATCAGCCAGGTCTACAGCGGAAGCGACTTCACCGCCGCCGGATCCATGACCTGGACCGTCGATAGTGGGGACCTCTCGGTCTTCAAGTACTGGCTGAAGGACACCACCCTGCTGGTCTCCGTCAACATCGGGGCCTCGACCCTCGGGGGCACCGCCTCTGCCCAGATCAACATCAAAGTGCCGGGCGGGTTCTCGTTCGCGGGCGGGTCCAGTGGCCGGGCGTTCCTCTCCTGGAACAACTCCGCCGACACCCCGACCGCCGACGTGGGGTTCTGCGCGTTCAACCAGTCGATCGACGCCACGAACCTCCGGTGCTTCAAGAAGGATGCGTCCAACTGGGCCCTCGTGACCAACGGGCTCTCGATCTTCACGACCATGCAATGTGAGGTCGGCTAATCCGCTAGGGAAAGGATCCCGGTATGAGCGTCGGTCTCCCCGTCACCAAGCAGGAACTCGATAGCCGGTCCGGCGACATTGCTCGGGCCTTTCAGCGTGCGTTCAACGATGTCTTGACCCTCCAGTCGTACTTGGTGGCCGCCACCGAGGGGGATCTGGAAGCCCTGGGGTACAGCCCCCAGGAGGTCGCGGTCCTCAAGACCGCCTTCACGGATCTCACGCAACTGGGGACGATCTGGACCGGGAGTGCCCCCTTGGCTCAGGCCAAGGATTTCCGGACCTTCGTGCGGCAACTGTGGGGCGTCGGGGCCTTCTAGGGAACCTTCTAGGGAGCCTTCTCAATGACGAGGCCGATCCTGCAAACCATGCCGGTCTCCACGATCGGGCGGGAGACCGACCAGAATATCCGGAAGCTTCACGGGTACCTTGGAGACCTGGAGGCTCGGGTCACCGCCCTGGCCGCCACGGTCGCCGCGATCCCGGCCGTCCCGACGACCGCCGATATCGCCGCGATTGCCGCGACCACGACGCCGATCGCGGTGGCGGGCTTAGCCGGAGGGCCGTCTGCGGGACCGCCGCCGTCCCCGACCCCGGTCACTCCACCCGGGGACCCGACCGTTCCCCCCGACCACCTCGCGGAAGTCGTCGCCGCCAAGGCCGACGCCATCTCGGACGGGGTGTCCCTCGTGGGGGATTGCGGGGCCTTCGAGATCACCAAGCGGTGTGCCTGGGCCCTTCATGGCTTGGGCGAATCCGCCGGGCTCCTGGACAAGCCCGGGGGCGCGAACTGTGACGGCTACGCCGCCGCGATCATCTGTTACCCCACCGGGCAGATCTTCGATATCCTCGTGGACGCCGGAGGGGCGAACACCCCCCAGTGGTCCGATGGGGGGTTCGTGGATCCCTCTCGCTACCGTCCACCCTTTGCCCCCTAACTGGAGCACCTACGCCTATGCCCAATCAAGCCCTTGTGCCCGTCCGGTCCATCGAGGCCACCCACTTCCTGGAGGCCCTGGCCACCAACGCCGCCTCCGCCATGGTCAACCTGCCGATCCCCACCCCGGGGGTGCGCCGCTGGTATATCCGCGCCGCCCAGGTCGTGGGGCTGGAGCCCATTTCGCCGGAGTTCTCGTTCTTCTCGACCGCCGCCGGGGTGAACGCGGATCCGGGGCTCGACACCTTCGCGGGGTCGGTGGCCTTCTTCGATGCCGATGCCAAGCGGTTCGGGGCCGCAGGCGTCTACCGCTGGTGGACGGACGGGATGCAGGTCCCGTGCTTCGACGCCGACAGCGCCAACCAGGTGGGGATCCCGAATCTCCATGTGGTCCTCGTCAACCGGTCGGCTACGGGGAAGTCCGCCGGGGCCCCGGGCAACTTGCAGGTGACCTTCTGGCTCGAACCGATCACGGGAGGGTACTAACCATGAAGCCTCGATTCTCGCTCCCGGCCCTCGTGGTGTTCTTCCTGGCCTTGGCCCTGTTGGTCGCCCTGATCCCGGTGCCCCTGGCCGGTCAGACCAACCAGACCATCCAGAGGGCCTTGTCCTCGTTCCTGACCCAGGCCCATTCGTGGACCTTGCTCCAGACGTTTAACGGATCCATCCGGTCACCGTTCCAGAACTTCAACGCCTCCTCGGTGCTGACCTCGGGAGCGACCATCGCGCCGACCAACGGGATCCACCATGTGTCCGGTACCGCCGCCATCGGTACCATCACCGTCCCGGCCGCCTGTACCCCTACGTGCGTGATCACGTTGGTACCGGATGGGATCTTCACGACCACCACAGGCGGGAACGTGAGCCTAGCGAGTACAGCGGTGGTCGGGAGGGCCTTGATCATGACCTGGGACGGTACCAAGTGGAACCCGAGCTACTAGGATCATGAGCACCGTACGCACCATTGGGTTCATAGGTACCAGTGGATACCGTGTACCCACCTGGTCGGTTTTAGCTCTCGAAAGGGCTCTCGACTGCCGGAACCGTTTGGAGTAGACTACCGCACCTGGAGGCTGGTATGCCGTATCCGTACACGGATCTCACCCCGAAGCCCGGCTCCTCCTACTCGGGATCCCCCTGGTGGAACACGGACCCCACGACCCCGGCCCTGGACTCCCGCCAGACCACCTGGAATGCCGGGATGATGCCCACGGGATCGGACTCCTTCAGTTCCGCCGGGTCCCTTTCTGGAGGGGTCGGCAAACAGTACGACTGGGGGAAGATCATCGGGACCGGGGTGAGCCTCGCGGGGTCCCTCTTGGCCCCCGATTCCACGGACATCAAGGGCCCGATCAAGGAAGCCCAGGCGGCCTCGCGGACCCTGGGGACGAACGCGGCCTCGATCCTGGGCCAGGGGTCCACGGCCCTGGGCCCGGTGCTCCATTACCTGGCCGCCCTCCAGTCCGGAGACCCCTCCGCCGTCTTGCAGGCGACCATGCCGGAGCGCCGCCGGGTCCTCGACCAGTACGATACCGCCAAGCAGGCCACCGCCTTCGCGCCCCGGGGTGGGGGCACCTCGTCGGCCATGGTGGATCTGGGGGCGCGGGAAGCCTCGGATCTCTCCCTTCTGGGCTCCAAGGCCCAGACCGACGCCCTCAAGATGGGGGCGGACCTCGGCACCAACCTCGTGGGAGCCGGGCTCCAGGGCGAGAACGCTGCCGCGTCCCACATGACGCAACTCCTGCAACCGATCGCGCAGCAGAAGGCCCAGGACGACAAGAACACCTGGGAGACCTTCGCGAATATCGCCATGCTCGCGGCCATGTTCATCTAGGAAGGGGAAGCGGTACCCGTATGCCGTCCAGCAAGTTCATCGCCCTCGGGGGGATCGCCGCTGGCCTGGGGCAGGCCCTCCAGCACAAGGCGGACCAACAGCACGAGGACGAGAAGCAGCACCAGGCGCTGATCACCAACCTGGTGAGTCAAGGGATCGCGTCCGGCTCGGTCACCGATCCCGATGCCGCCTTCCAGTTCCTGATGTCGGGGGGTAAATCCTCCAGCAAAGGGAAAAGCGGCAAGGGGGGTGCGGGGGCCTCCGCGATCCCCCCCGGGATCCAGACCCTCATCGACGGCGCGAAAGGCCTGCAAGACCAGGGGGCGGGGGGAGGGGGATCCGGACCGTCTGGGGCTCCGGAGGCCCTCGCTGGGGCCCCGCTCCCTGGGTCGCCCCTTGGTGCAGTTGGAGCCCCGTCGATCCCGGGACCGGCGACGGCTCCCGGCCCCGGTTTCAGTTTTCTGTCAGGGCCGCAGCGCGACGCTCGCGCGGTCGCTCTGAAGGAGGCGGAAGCCGGGGCCACCACCACGGGGACCATCAACGCGAAGATCGCCCTGGTCCGGAAGGGGGTGGATATGGGGATCTTCCCGGATCTGGAGACCGGGTACGAACGGGTCGGGCTCCGGGAACCCCGCCTGAAGACGTGGGCCCCACGCCCAGGTGACGTGACCCCGGCGGAGCAAGTCCCCCCCGGGTCCCTGATGCTCGACGGGACCCCGGTCGTCCGTACCCCCGGCACCTACGTCAAGTCGTTCGTCCTGACCCGGCCCGATGGGACCGAGGAGATCCGGTACGTGCCGTCGATGCTCAAGCCGAGTGCGTCCGCGAGTGTGGACCCCGCCGCCCTCCGGGTCCGGGAACCCGCGATCAAGCGGGAGCACCCGGACTGGACCCCCGAACAGATCACCGCCGAGGCCTCGAAGCAGATCACCCAGGAGGCGGCGAATCGCAACGCGGGGGTCGTCGCTACCACCCAGGGCAAGAACGAGGCCTTGGGGATCACCCCCTCGGTGTACGACTCGGTGCCCCAGGTGGAGATGGATCCAGCGACCAGGGCCCCGACCCCGGCCTCGCAGAAGGCGTTCTCGGATGCGATCGCCAAGCTCCCCCATGGCCCTTCCTTGCTCCCCCTGATCAAGGATGCCGCCTCCTACGACTTCAACCCCAACGACATTACCAAGCGCCAGGTGGGGGGGCTGAACCAGGCGGAGTTCGAGTCCCTGGTCAAGCGGTACGACCCGTCCTATATCCCCGCGAACTTCCAGCAGGTTCAAAACCTCCGGCTGGATTGGCAGCCCAAGGGGCAGGTCGGCCGCGCCATGGT
>Ga0070715_10000089_pt1 | contig 22377 bp, 18 predicted proteins | sample LARL111metaG_FD_71394 | JGI IMG/M metagenome (GOLD analysis project Ga0070715, IMG submission 71394) | Corn, switchgrass and miscanthus rhizosphere microbial communities from Kellogg Biological Station, Michigan, USA - LAR L11-1 metaG | ecosystem: Host-associated > Plants > Roots > Rhizosphere ... | reverse complement strand
CCGGCCTCGGGCGTGGCCCACGGCATCCAGGGCCGCAGATGCTCCAGGCTGGCCGCGACCGCGGCGGCGATGGGCCCGGCGTCATCCTCCTGGAGCCGGCGCAGCACCAGGCGCGCCGACTGGACCTCTTCGGCGGGGGGCATGCTTCATCGTAGTGAGCGCTGGCGGCCCGCTGGCCCACCGCGGCCGGCCGTCACGGGGCCGGCGGCCGGGCCGGCGCCAACGGCCCGGCCCATTGGCACCGGGGTGTCAGTCAGGAACGGCAGCGGGTCGTCGCCCACGATGACACCCCCGCCATGACCCCAGGTCAGGTAGCGCCAGGACAGGTTGAGCAGGGCAGACAGCCGGTTCCGGTGGCCCAGCAGGGTGATCAGGTGCAGGCCGAGCCAGGCCAGCCAGGCCAGCGTCCCGCGGACCCGGATCCGGTGCGGCAGCTCCACCACCGCGGACCGGCGGCCGATCGTGGCCATGATGCCCTTGTCGTGGTAACGGAACGGCTCGGCCACCTGCCCGGCGGCCAGCCGGGCGGCCTGCCGGGCGGCGTGCCGGCCGGTCTGCAGGGCGGGCTGGGCCAGCTGCGGCAGCGGCTGCTCCCCGGGCAGCACCAGGTCGCCGGCGGCGAAGATGCGCTGCTGGCCACGGACCCTCAGGTCAGGGGCGGCCAGGATGCGGCCGCCCGGGCCCTGGGGCAGGTCCCACCCGGCCACCGCAGCCGGGACTGTCACCCCGGCGGCCCAGATCGTGACGTCGCTGGGCAGCTCCTCGCCACTGGCCAGCACGACCCGGTCGCTGCGCACCTCGGTGATGGTCTCGCCCAGCCGGACGGCCACGCCCCGCGCGGCCAGCTCGGCCCGGGCGTACTCGCGCAGCGGTGGCTCGAACGGCAGCAGCAGCGCGGGCCCCTGCTCGACCAGCCGGATGTGCACCGAGGCCAGGTCCACCTCGGGGAAGGCCGCGTCCAGCGCGGTGCTGCGCAGCTCGGCCAGGGCACCAGCCAGTTCCACGCCGGTCGCGCCGCCGCCGACCACGGTGAAGCTGATTTCCCGGCCCGGGCCGGCGATGTCCAGCCGCTCCAGCCGGGCCATGATGTGGTTGCGCAGCTCGACCGCGTCCCGCCGGGTGTACAGGCCGAGGCTGTGCTCGGCCGCCCCGGTCACGCCGTAGTAGGCGGCGGACACCCCGGTGGCCAGGATCACGTAGTCGTAGCCGAAGCGGCTGCCGTCGGCCAGCGTGACCTCGCGGGCCGCGGGGTCCACCCCGGTGACCTCGCCCAGCCGGAACCGGGCGTGATGCCGCCGGGTGAACGCGCGGGCCGGGTAGGACACGTCACCGGCATTCAGCCCGCCCGTCGCCACCTGGTACAGCAGCGGCTGGAACGTGCTGTACACGTTCCGGTCGATCAGCAATACGTCGGCTCCGGCGCGGCCCAGTTCCTGCACCGCCGCCAGGCCGGCAAATCCAGCGCCCACCACGATTACCTGGGGCGCGGGGCCGGCCGGACGCTGCCTGCGCCGCCACATCTGCGCCACCTCCTGACTGTTTCGTCCCCATTCGGTGCAACAGATCAGGCCCGCGGAACATGCCGTCCGGGCCGCCCGTGAGACGGCCGGCGTTACCCGGTGCCCCGGGGGGATGACGGCATGTTTATCTTCCGCATGGCGGGCACGAAGGGGGCGGTCCGCGTCCTTCCCGGGACGGCGGGCGCGGAGGTGAACATGACCAGGACGGCCGTTCGCTGTCGCCCGCCACTGTCGCGGGCGGACCTGCTCCGCCGGGACGAGGATGAGCTGCTGGCGCTCGTCACGGGCGAGCCGGTGGGCAGCGCAGCGCGCAGCGCGGCGTGCGAGATCCTGGTGCGCCGGTACGAGGGCCTGGTCCGGTCGTGCGTGCAGCGCTACCGGGACAGCCCGGAGTCGGCTGAGGAACTCATGCAGGTCGGTTACGTCGGCCTGATCAAGGCGATCAACAACTTCGATCCCGGGCTGGGCGGCAGCCTGGCCGCGTACGCGCAGCCCTGCATCAGTGGCGAGATCAAGCGGCATTTCCGTGATAAGCGGTGGCAGATCCGGGTCCGGCGCTCCGCCCAGGACCTGCTGCTGCGGGTCAGGACGGCCAGCACCGACCTGGCCCAGGTGCTGGGGCACACGCCAACCGACGCCGAGCTGGCCAGTCACCTGGGGATCAGTCACGCGGAGCTGGCCGAGGCACGCCAGGCGGACCGGTATTTCCACGCCGCCTCGCTGGACACCCCGGTGCGGCGGGCCGGCGGCCTGGCCAGGCTGGCCGACCTGCTCGGCCAGGACGATCCCGGGCTGGACCTGGCGGTGGACATGGACGCCGTCGCCGCGCACTGGACCGAACTACCGCCGCGGGAGCGCAGCATCCTGCTGATGCGCTTCTACGGGAACATGACGCAGGCCGAGATCGGCACCCGCCTCGGCCTGTCCCAGATGCATGTCTCAAGGCTGCAGGCGGCCGCGCTCCGGTATCTCCGGGACCGCCTGCTCAGCCAGGATCCCGACGACAGCGTGCCGGACAGTACTCACGGCACATCCCGGACCGAGACGTCCCGGACCGGGACGTCCCAGACCGAGACAAGGAGACCGGCATGAAGACCGCCACCGGGCTGGGGATTATCGCCGTTGGCGCCATCCTGGCCTTCGCCGTCACAGCCCACCCACATGGCCTGAACCTGCAGGCCGCGGGCTGGGTGCTGATAGTGATCGGGCTGGCTGGCCTGTTCGTCCCGCGGCGCGGGTACGGATGGCTGCGCCGCCGGGTGGTCCGGCGTACCCCGCGCCGGGCCGCCATCCCCGGCCGGCGCGGCCGCCGGGCCGGCGTCCCGGCCGGCGCGGTCGTGCTGACCCCGGAAGAAGCGGACGAGATCGTCACCACCGACGCCGAGCCGGAGGTGTTCCCGGGCCGGACGATCAGCAAGGCGGAGGCCGAGGAGATGGCCCCCACCACCCCGCTGGCCGGCAACACGGAAACGATCGAGGAGTACCGCGAGGAATAGGCGGGCGCACCGCTGGCTGGCACGGCCGATGTTTAGCCGGGCCGGCCACGGGCAGTGGGCTGGGTTGCACTGTCTACGACGCAGGCCCGCCCCCCGCGCCGCTTCGCGTGCCGGGGAGATGCTCCGGCAGTCTCCCCCGGACCGCCCGCAGCGCACTGCGTGGGTACCCATAGGAGGCAGCTCATGAAGATTGCCCTGGTCACCCTGCAGGGGAATCCGCTCACCCCCGAGGCCGGCCCCGATTCCCAGGATGGGCGGCTCGCATCGCTCGTTTCCACGCTGGTCCGCCATGACCATCAGGTAACTGTGTACGCCCGCCGGGATGCCCCGGCGCTGCCTGCCGCGTCCCGCCCGGCCCGCGGGGTCACCGTGCGGCACGTGCCCGCCGGGCCCGCGCGCCAGCTGCCCGCCGACCAGGCCGCCCCGCACGCGGCCGCGTTCGGCAACTACCTCGCCGAGCACTGGCAGCGGGATACGCCGGATGTCGCGCACGCGCATTTCTGGACCAGCGGCCTGGCCGCGCTGGCCGGCGCGCGCAACCTGGCCGTGCCGGTCGTGCAGACCTTCCTCTCGCTGCAGGCCGGCGAGCCAGCCCCGGGCGGATCCGGCAGCCCGCCCCGCGGCCAGCCGGCCGGGACCGGGGGCACCGCGCGGCTCCGCCTGGAGCCGGTCATCGCCCGGAGCGTGCACGCCGTGCTGGCCAGCTCGTCAGCGGAGATGTCCGCACTGGCCCGGCTGGGCGTGCCGCGGAACTCACTGCGGCTCATCCCGCGCGGCGTGGACACCGCGAAGTTCTGCCCGGACGGCCCGGCCACGTCCCGGGATGGCCGGCCGCGGCTGCTCTGCGTGGCCCCGCTGGCCCCGCATCAGGGGCTGGACATCGCGGTCCGCGCGCTGGCCGACATCCCGGACGCTGAGCTGGTCATCGCGGGTGGCCCAGCCCGCAGCAAGCTGCGCGGGGACAAGACGTACCGGGCGCTGGCCCAGCTGGCCACCGACCTGCAGGTGCGGGACCGGGTGGTTTTCCACGGCCGGGTGAGCGACGCCGAGCTGCCCGCGCTGCTCCGCTCGGCTGACCTGCTGCTGGACCTGGTCACCGGGGTGCCGTTCGCCACGGTAGCGCTGGAGGCCATGGCCTGTGGCGTCCCGGTAGTGGCGTCGGCCCTGGGCAGCCACCAGGACACGATCGTCGACGGGACGACCGGCGTGCTGCTCCCGCCCGGCCGCCCCGCGCTGGCCGCACAGCGCATCCGGGCCCTGCTGGCCAGCCCCATGCTGCTGGAGGGGTTCGGCATCGCGTCGGTGGACCGGGCTCAGTCCAGGTACTCCTGGGACCGGATCGGCCAGGAGACGGTGGCCATCTACGAACGGTCCCGGAGCGGCGGCCCGGCCGACGAGCCGGCCGACGGGCCGGCCGCCGAGATCGCACTCACCAGTTGAGCGCGACCAGTTCTGGCCGCTGGCACACCGGCCCGGCGGCATCCGGCGCGGGCCCGCCGAGCTGGCGGCAGATGGCCAGCAGGACCGCGGGCGAGGTGGCCGCGGCGCTGCCCCCGATGCCGGACAGGTCCACGAAGTAGTGCGGCCAGGGCACCGACGGGTTGGTCCAGAGCACCTGCTGGGTGGCCACGCCGTAGCCCCACGCGCCGCCCGGTGCGCCCTGATCCAGCCCGAGCACGGTCCCGCCGCGGACCGCAAACAGCCCGGCCGGCCCCGGGGTGGCGCCGGCCGGCACCCGGGCCTGCGGCCGCCCGGTCCATGGGTCCACCCCGACCAGCGTGCCCCCGTCGGCCAGGTAGAGCAGGGCGTCGGCGGGATCCGCGTTCTCCGGCACCGCGCCGTGGCGGCGCCATAGCTTCATCCCGGTCGCGCCGCTGTAGGCAACCGTGCCGCGTGCGTCGGTGAACAGCACCACCCCATCGAAAGCCCGGCTCAGCACCCCGTGGAAGGAGCGGCCCGGTGGCCGGATCAGCCGCTGCCGCCCGGTGCGCAGGCTGATCCGGCGCAGCGCCCGTACCGGCTTGCCGCTCAGGTACCCGCCAGCGGCCACCGTCAGGTACAGGCTGTTCCCGTCGGTCTTCCAGGCCTGCGCGGCCGGCCCGGTGGGCCGGCGCCACGCCGTCGCGCCCGTCCGGTTGTCGTAGCTGGTCACCGCGGTGGCGCCGACGATCACCGTGTGCCGGCCGTCCGCGCGCACCGCGCCGCCGAAGGCAGCGGCCGGGTAGGAGCGGATCAGCCGCCCGGTCGCCGCGGACAGCACCATCTCACGCCGGGAGACCACGCTGCCCGGCCGCTGGCCGGGCACGGTCAGCCCGGCGGTGACCACGCCGGGCCAGGCCCGCACCGAGACCAGCTGCGCCCCGGCCCGCACACCCCCCAGCGGGCTCACCCGCAGGGCGTGGCCGGTAGCCGACCGGTAACCGTAGATCGTGCTGCCGATGCCGACCGCGGTGACCTGGCCGCCCATGGCCGCGTACGCGTCACCCTGGGCCGGCGTGGTCCCGCCCAGCCCGCGCTGGGCCACCCAGGACCCGGGCAGCGGCTGGGCCCACCGGATCTGGCCCGCGGCCCGGTGGCCCGCGGCCGGGTGGCCCGCCGCCGGGCAGGCCCGGGCGGTGCACGGCCGGGCCGCGGACGCCGGGCCGGGGGTGATGGCCAGCGCGACCAGCAGGGCGATGAAGCAGCCACGGCGCAGCCACAGCATCGGGCCACGGGTCACGGCCGGCGCCTCCACAGGAGTCAGTATGGTTTTCCGGGGATGCCGCTCAGCTGACTGACACGGCAGGCCAGACGAGAGTCACTAATGAAAGGTAGGGAAATCATGGCCGATCGCGCACCGCTTCCGTATGACTTCCTCCCATCAGTCCCATCATTCACTGTGCAGAGCGACGACGTCGCGCACGGCCAGCAGCTGAGCAACGCACAGGTCTACAACAGCTTCGGCATGTCCGGCGACAACATCTCACCCCACCTGAGCTGGTCGGGCTTCCCGCCGGAGACCCAGAGTTTTGCCGTCACCCTGTATGACCCGGACGCGCCGACCGGGTCCGGGTTCTGGCACTGGCTGGTGCTGGACATCCCGGCGTCCGTGACCGAGCTGCCGGCGGGCGCCGGCGCGGCCGGCGGCGCGAGCCTGCCGGCCGGGGCGTTCATGGTGCGCAACGACTACGGGACCAAGGACTTCGGTGGCGCGGCCCCGCCCCAGGGCGACCCGCCGCACCGGTACGTGATCGCCGTGCACGCCCTGGACACCGCGAAACTGGGCGTGGACTCCGACGTGAGCCCGGCAGTGGCCGGCTTCAACCTGCGCTTCCACACCATCGCCCGGGGCGTGCTGATCCCGGAATTCGGGCACTGACCCAGGGCTGCTGGTGAGCCCCGGGCCGCGGGCCCGCCCAGGGCTCACCAGGTCAGCCGCTGTCCAGGCCCGCGTACTCGCGCAGGAAGGCCACCAGCTCGGCGTGCCGGTCCAGCAGGCCAGGCCGCTGCGCCGACACGTCGCCCAGCTCGGCTAGCTCGATGAGGTCGTGGCGCACGTCGGCGACCAGCGAGGCCATCCCAGCCACCAGAGCAGCTGGGTTCCTGGTGCCCTCCAGATCCCGGTCGGCCCGGTCCAGCACCTCGGCCCGGACCAGCTCATCGGCGAGCCGGGGCGGGCACTCCAGGCCGGCCTCAAACAGATCCGCCCAGCGCCGGCACAGCAGCCGCCGCCCGCGGCCGGACCGGTAGGCGGTGAAGATGTCGTCCCACTGGCGGCCGATGAACTCGGCCCAGCCAAGCTCGGCCACTTCGCCGGGATCGTGATCGTACACGGGACCAACCCTAGGCCGGCCTCCGGCCCGGAAATCTGCGATCCGGGATCTGATATCCAGCCGGACGCGTCGTTCCAGCAATAAAGAGAATTCCGCAGGTAATCCGGCCACCGGACAACAAATTACCGCCCGATCACCTGGACTGACTGATCATTCAGGCAACCCTGAAGGCTCATCTCTCCGGGGACAACACGGCAGGTGTGCACATACTGCCGCGCCCCGGCATACTGAGGACAGACGGCCCCGTTCGATGGGACAGACACTGACGGTGAGCGGGTAATCCTGGTTATTAGGAAAATGGGACCAGCGGTACTTCCGACTTACCTGCCCGGGGAACCGAACCGGTTCATCGGGCGGGAACGTGAACTGAGCGACCTCCGGCTGGCGCTGTACCGGACGCGAGCGCTCACCCTGTGCGGCGCGGGCGGCATCGGCAAGACCCGCCTGGCGCTGCGGCTGCTCAGCATGGTCAGCGGCGAGTTCCCGGACGGGGTATGCGTCGTCGAGCTGGGCGATCTGTGGGAACCGGACCTGATCGTGTCCCGGATGGCCACGCTCATCGGCGTGGATGGCGAGGCCGGCCGGCCGCTGCTGGACACGCTGGCCAGCACGCTGGAAGAACGGCACGTCCTGGTCATGCTGGACAGCTGCGAGCACCTGGTCGATGCGTGTGCCGGGCTGTGCCAGCGGCTGCTCACCAGCTGCCCCGGGCTGCGCGTCCTGGTGACCAGCCAGGAACCGCTGCGCATCCCGCAGGAAGCCGTCTGGCCGGTGGTCCCGCTCGATATCCCGCCCGCCGGGCCGGTGCCCGATGCCCAGGAACTCGCGGGCTATGAGGCGGTCCAGTTGTTCGCCGACCGGGCCGCGGCCGCCCGCCCGGGTTTCGCCGTCACCGAGCGCAACGCGGTGGCGGTGGCCTCGGTCTGCCGGGCGCTGGACGGGGTGCCGCTGGCCATCGAGCTGGCCGCAGCGCGGGTGACCGTGCTGTCCGCTGAGCAGATCGCCGACCGGCTGGGTGACCGGTTCACCTTGCTCGGCCCGGGCAGCCGGGCCGCGCCGCCCCGGCAGCGCACGCTCCGGGCGACCATCGACTGGAGCCATGACCTGCTGTCCGGGCCGGAGCAGGTGCTGCTGCGCCGCCTGTCGGTGTTCGCGGGCTGGTCGCTGGAGATGGCCGAGCAGGTCTGTGCCGATGACCGCCTGGCGGCCGGTGAGATCATCGACCTGACCGCCACGCTGGTGGACAAGTCCCTGGTCGTGGTGGAGCCGGAAGTGCTCGGCCAGGCGCGGTACCGGCTGCTGGACAGCATCCGCGCGTACGCGGCCCAGCGGCTCGCCGACGCGGGCGAGTCCGCGGCCATCCAGCTGCGGCTCCGGGACTACGCGCTGACCGTGGTGGAGCAGGCCGAGGCGGTGGGGATGGCGGTGATCCCGGCCGGCTGGGCAGCCGCGGTGGACGTGTTCCGGCGCTACGACGTGGACGCCGCCAACCTGCGCCAGGTGCTCAGCCGCTGCCTGGCCACGGGCGACGTGGAGAGCGGGCTGCGGCTGGCCACCGCGGTCCGGCCCTGCTGGATCGTCCGCGGTCACTTCGCCGAGGGTGAAGAGTGGTTCGCCCGCTTCCTGGCCCTGGACGGCTCCCAGCTAACCGCGCCGGTGCGCGGGGCCGCGCTCATCGGCCGGGCCCAGCTGATCATGCCGAACGACCCGGTCACGGCGCAGGCCTGGGCGCAGGAAGGGCTGGCGCTGTGCCAGGCCGCGGGCCAGCTCACCTGGACCGCCACCGCGCTCAACGTGCTGGCCGAGGCCAGCCTGCACGGCGGGCAGCTGCCCGCCGCCGACCAGTACGCGGCCGGGGCCCTGGACGCGGCGCTGGACGCCGGGAACCGGTGGAACGAGGGCTACGCGCTCGGCACCCAGGCCACGCTGGCCGCGGCGCACGGCAAGCTGCGCGAGGCCCAGCAGCTCGGCGAGGCCGCGCTGGCGGTGATGCACGGCATCGACCAGCAGTGGGGCGTGGCGCGTACCCTCCTCGGCCTCGGTGCGCTGGCCCGGCTGCGCGGCGACCCGGCGGGTGCCATCGACTGCTACCGGGCCGCCCTGCCCATCCTGCGGGAGATCGACTCGCGGCCGGACATCGCCCGCGCACTGGCCGGCATCGGCCGGGTCGCCCTGGACCAGGGCGACCTCGGCCTCGCCCGCCAGCACCTGGCCGAGAGCCTGCGGCTGAGCCGGATCACCGGTGCCCGGACCGGCATGGCCCGCGGGCTGGAGGCCTTCGCGGTGCTGGTCGCCCGGGAAGGGCACGCCGACCTGCCAGTGCTGCTGATCGCGGCGGCCTCGGCGCTGCGCGCCGCGGCCGGCCTGCCCCAGCTGCCCGCGGAACGGACCCAGCCCCAGCTGGAGCTGGGCCGGAGCCGGGGGCAGCAGGCCTTCGGCCAGCTCTGGCAGGAGGGCCACGGCCTGACCGCGGATGCCGCTGTGTCGCTCGCGCTGCACTCCGCCGGCCAGGCCGGGCCGGCCCCGGAGGCCAGCGGGGCCGCACCCAGACCGCCCGCCGCGCCGGCGGCCGCTTCGGGCCCGCCGCCGGGACCCAGCCAGCTGCCCACGCTGACCCCACGGGAACGGGAAATCGCCACGCTGATCGCCAGTGGCTGCAGCAACAGGGACATTGCCCGCGAACTGGTGATCAGCCCGGCTACCGCTGCCCGGCACGTGGCGAATATCCTGGCCAAGCTGGGCTTTACCTCGCGGGCCCAGATCGCCGCCTGGGCTGCGGGGAACGGCACGACCCAGTCAGTCGCAGCGCGCGTTCCGGGCCGCCTCATCCGGTGATGCCCCCTACGATGGTCCCTGGCTGGCCACCACCGGCACCATTCAATAGGACGGGAAATGGGTAAGGCGACCAGGATCAAGCGGGAGACCGCCCGCGAGAAGATTGCAGCGCAGCGGGCGGCGGCCCGCAAGGCGGAGATGCGCAACCGGATATTCATCACCGGCGGCAGCATCCTCGGCGTCCTGGTAATCCTGGCCGCCTTCCTGATCTTCAAGGCGTTCAGCGGCTCGAGTGGCAGCAGCGCGCCGAGCTCGGCTACGGGCACCGCGCTGCCCGCGAGCGTGATCCAGGACCTCACCACGGTGCCCGCCGCGACGCTGGAATCGGTGGGCAGCGGGGCCGCCTACCCCAAGTCGGTCTCACCCGTGTCCGCCCCGCCGCTGACCTCGGCGGGCAAGCCCGAGGTGCTCTACATCGGCGCCGAGTACTGCCCGTACTGCGCGACCGAGCGGTGGGCGATGGCGGTGGCGCTGAGCCGCTTCGGGACCTTCTCCGGGCTGCATGGCATCCACTCCTCCAGCAGCGACGTGTACGCCAGCACGCCCTCGCTGACCTTCTACAAGTCCCGCTACACGAGCAAGTACCTGACCTTCACCCCGGTGGAGGAAGAGACCACCGACCAGAACACCCCGCTGCAGAAGCCCACCGCGGCGCAGTCGGCGCTGGCGGCCAAGTACGATAACCCGCCTTACACGACGGCCCAGGGGGCCAACGCCATCCCGTTCATCGACTTCGGCGGCAAGTACCTGGTGCATGGCGCGCAATTCAACCCGCAGCTGCTGCAGGGCAAGACCTGGGCTGAGGTGGCGGCTGCGCTCAATGACGGGACGAGCCAGATCGCCCAGGGTGCGGACGGCGCGGCCAACATGATCACGGCGGCGATCTGTAAGACGACCGGCAACCAGCCGTCCAGTGTGTGCACCTCGCCCGCTATCAAGGCATTGCAGGGGCAGCTCTGATGGCCGGCCCCAAGCAGGCCCGCAGCACCGCTGCCGCGGCCAGCCGCGGCAGCACCAGCGCGAAGAAGGACAAGGGCACCCGCGGCGGCCGGCCGGAGGCCGCCCGGCCAGCAGCGGCCCGGTCAGGAGCCGGCCCGGCCCGCCGTCCCGGCCCGGCGCCGCGGGGCTCGCGCCCGGATGGCCGGGAAGCGGCTACCGCGGCGGCCACGGCCAGCCAGGCCCGGCCGGCCACCAGGATCGCCCCGCTGTGGTTCCAGCTGACCACCTGGGCGCTGGCCATCTTCGGCCTCGGCGTGTCCACCTACCTCACGGTCGCGCACTACACCAGCTCGTCGATCCTGGCCTGCTCGGACAAGGGCACGGTGAACTGCGCGCTGGTGACCACCAGCCCGGAGTCCGTGGTGTTCGGCGTGTTCCCGGTCGCCGTGCTCGGCCTGGCCTTCTACGTGTTCCTGGCCGCGGCCACCTCGCCGTGGGCGTGGCGGCTGCCGTTCCCGGCGGTGGCGTGGGCCCGGCTGGCCTCGGTGATCATCGGCATCGTGTTCGTGCTCTACCTCATCTACACCGAGCTGTTCACGCTCAACGCCATCTGCCTGTGGTGCACCAGCGTGCACGTGATCACGTTCCTGCTGTTCGCGCTGATCGTGACCAGCGCGGCCATCGGCTACGGGTTCCGCGACCCGGAACTGGCCGGCTGAGCCAGGCTGGCGCGCAGCGCGAGGACCCGGCGGACGGCCGCCTGGAAGGAGTCATGGCTGAGCAGGCCATCCTGGTAGCCGGCCACCAGGCCACGGCGGGCCTGCTCACCCTGGTTCACCGTGCCGCCCGAGCACAGCAGCAGGTCCATCCCGGCCACCGCGGCCAGCTGGCCGCGGTGGCCGACCGCGCCGAACGGGCGCAGCGCGCCCGCGCCCAGCGCGTCGGTGATCGTCACGCCCCGGAAGCCGATCCGCTGGCGCAGCTCACCCTGGACCACCGTGCGCGACAGCCCGGCCGGGTAGGCCGGGTCCAGCGCCGGGTACACCGCCCAGGAGAGCATGACCAGCCGCACCCCGGCTCTGACCGCGGCCTGGTAAGGCAGCTCGTCGACCTGGCGCAGGGTGGTGGCGGGCACGTTCACCGTGACCGGGACATGGTCGGTGTCCTGGCCGCGGGCGGCCGCCCCGAGGCCAGGAAAGTGCTTGGCCGTGGCGGGCACGCCAGCGTCCTGCTCCGCCTGGATGAAGCCGGCCCCGAGCGTGGCCACCTGCCGCGCGTCACGGCTGTAGGACCGGCCGTACTGGTCGATGAAGTCGCCCGCGGCGCGGTACACGTCGAGCACTGGGGCGAGATTCACGTTCAGGCCGGCCCGGCGCAGGTTGGCCGCGGCGCCCGCGCCGGCGCCGCGCGCGGCGGCGGCCGGGTCCGGCGACTGGCCGACCTGCTTCTCCGACAGCCCGGGCGCGCCGGGCAGGCGGCGCACCTCGCCGCCTTCCTGGTCGGTCATCAGCAGCAGCGGCTCGCGCACCGGGCTGCCCGGGCTCATGCTGGCCCGCTGCAGCCGCCGTGCCACCGCTGCCAGCTGGGCCGGGCCGGAGATGTTGCCGGGGAAGAAGATCACCCCAGCGGCCTCGCCCCGGCGGATCAGCTGGAGCAGGGCGGCCGGCGGGGTGAGCCCCGGATAGCTGTAGATCACCCGCTGGCCCGCCAGCTGGCCGGCGGTCAGCCGGCCGGGATCCGGCAGGCCGGACGGCACCGGCCGGGCGGCAGGCCGCGGCGGCGAGTGCCGCACCGCGGCCACGGTCACCGCCGCCCCGGCCACGGCGAGCACGGCCGCCGCCACCGCGACCAGCACGGCCGGCTTCCTGATCCACGGCCGGCTGGCTCGGTGCGGCACAGCTGCCCCCATGACTTATGGCTTCCCGCGATGTGCTGGGCACGGTGAGTATCACACAGCGCTGGCCGGGATGAACCGGGGATGGCCAGTTGTTAGACTAGCTAACTGTGAGCGGAGCGCACCAAGCATCCGGGGAAGCCGACATCGCCCAGGCGGTGCTGGCCATCCTCCGGCTGTACCGCGGGCTGGAGTGCGTCGACGCCGGGCTGACCCCGTCCCAGTACCGGATCATGAAGCTGGCAGCGGCCGGCGGTGAGCGGTCTACCCGGCTCGCGCAGCGGCTGGCCGTGGCCAAGCCCACGCTGACCGCGATCGCGGACGGCCTGGTCGCCGCGGGCTACGCCAGCCGGACCGCGGAGCCGGGCGACCGCCGGGTGGTCCGGCTGTCGCTGACCCCGGCCGGCCGGGCCGCGCTGGACCGGGCCGACGCGGCCTACACGGCCTGGCTCGGGCGGCTGCTGGACGAGACCGGTGAGCCCGCCGCAGTGCTGAGTGCGCTCGGCCAGCTGGCCGAGGCGCACCGGGCCGCGCACAACGCGGCCCACCGGGACGGAAAGGAACCAGGTCACGAACACGCAGCAGCACCCCAGCCCGGCAGCGCTCCCCCGCAGAAAGGCGGTGGCTAAGCGCGGTGGGACCGGTCACCGTACGGTGGCCGCTGGCGCCGGCTGGCTGCGCCGGCTGATCCGGTACTGCTGGCGGTACCCGCGCAACGTGGTGCTGGCCCTGAGCGGCACCCTGGTGGTGACCGCGGTCGCCGCGGGTATCCCGCTGATCCAGCGGCAGATCGTGGACGACCTGGTGGGTCACGGCCACCAGGCGGTGTGGCCGCTGGCGGTGGCGCTGTTCGGCGCAGCGCTGGCCAGCTTCGCCGGGCTGTACCTGCGCCGGTACCGCGGCGGCCAGGTGTCCCTGGACGTGCAGCACGATCTGCGGACGGACATGTTCCGGTCGCTGTCCCGGCTGGACGGCGCCCGGCAGGACCAGCTGCACACCGGCCAGGTGGTCAGCCGCTCGATCTCTGACCTGAACATGGTGCAGGCCCTGCTCGGCATGGTCCCGATGCTGATGGGCAACGCGGTCCTGTTCGTCGTCTCGCTGGCCATCATGGCCGTGCTGTCCCCGGTCCTGACCCTGATCGCGCTGGCCGTGGGACCCGCATTGTGGCTCATCTCGGTCGCCTCCCGGCGGATGCTGTTCCCGGCCAGCTGGGACGCACAGCAGCAGTCGGCCGCGGTGGCCGGCGTGGTCGACGGTGCGGTGACCGGGGTGCGCGTGGTCAAGGGCTTCGGCCAGGAGGAACAGGAAATCGGCCGCCTGGAGCGGGCCAGCAGGCGGCTGTACGCGTCCCGGGTGCGTGCGGTCCGGCTGATGGCCCGGTACAACCCGGCCCTGCAGTCGGTGCCGGCGCTGGGCCAGGTCGGGGTGCTGGCGCTGGGCGGCTGGCTGGCCATCCAGGGCTCGATCACGCTGGGCACTTTCGTAGCCTTTTCCTCCTACCTGATGCAGATGGTGGGGCCGGTACGCGCGCTGGCCAGCCTGGTGACCATGGGCCAGGAGGCGCGGGCCAGCGTGATCCGGGTGTTCGAGGTGATCGACTCCCGGCCGGTGATCACCGACCGGCCGGGCGCGGTGCCCCTCGGGGCGGGCCCGGCCGGCGTGCAGCTGGACGACGTCACCTTCGGCTACCAGCCGGGCCAGCCGGTGCTGCGCGGGCTGACGCTGCACGTCCCGGCGGGTGAGACCATCGCCCTGGTCGGCCCGTCGGGCTCGGGCAAGTCCACCATCGCACAGCTGCTGCCGCGCTTCTACGACGTGACCGGGGGCAGCCTCCGGGTCGGCGGGCAGGACGTCCGCGACCTGACCCAGCAGTCGCTGCGCGCCGCGATCGGCCTGGTCAGCGAGGACAGCTTCCTGTTCTCCGCCAGCGTCAGCGCGAACATCGGGTACGGCCGGCCGGGCGCCACCCAGGAGCAGATCGCCGCGGCCGCGGAGGCGGCCGAGGCGGGCGGGTTCATCGCCGACCTGCCCCAGGGGTACCAGACCGTGATCGGGGAACAGGGGCTGACCCTGTCCGGGGGCCAGCGGCAGCGGGTGGCGCTGGCCCGCGCGCTGCTCACCGACCCCCGCATCCTGGTGCTGGACGACGCGACCTCAGCGGTCGACCCGAAGGTCGAGGCGGGCATCCACGACCGGCTGCGACAGGTGATGGCCGGCCGGACCACCCTGCTCATCGCGCACCGCCGGTCCACGCTGCAGCTGGCCGACCGGATCGCCGTGCTCGACGAGGGCCGCCTGGTCGACTGCGGCACGCATGACGAGCTGGAGGAGCGCTGCCCGCTGTACCGCCAGCTGATCACCGGCCCGGACGACGACGCCGAGGGCACCGACGCGGTGGAACTGGCTGTCGTGCCCGCTGCTCCAGGGCCCGCCGGCCCGGCGCCGGCCGGGCCCGCGGAGCTGACCGGGCTGGGTTCGCGGCCCGGCCCGGCCCGGCCCGCCGGCCGGGTCGGCGCGCGCGGGCGTACCGGTGGCCGGGGCGGTGGCGGCGGTGGCGCGGTGACCAGCATGATGGCTGGCATCCCGGCGTCACCGGAGCTGCTGGCCCGGGTGGACGCGCTGCCGCCCGCCGCCGATAAGCCCGGGGTGAACCTGGGCTGGGCGCGGGCCGCCGCCCCGCATTTCACCTTGCGCCAGGTGCTCCGCCCGTTCGCGGTCGGCCTGCTGGCCGGGCTGGTGCTGGACGGCCTGGACGCGCTGGCCGGCCTGGCCATGCCCGCACTGGTCCGGGGTGGCATCGATCACGGCGTGGAGACCGGCGTGCTGCGCGCCGTGCTGCTCATCGCGGGGATCGCGCTGGCCATCGTGGCCGCGGACTGGGCCATCAACGCGGTCCAGACCGTGGTGGTCGGGCGGAACGGCGAGCGCGTGCTGTACACGCTGCGGGTCAAGATATTCGCCCAGCTGCAGCGGCTCGGGCTGGACTTCTACGAGCGCGAGATGTCCGGCCGGATCATGACCCGGATGACCACAGACGTGGACGCGCTGTCCTCGTTCCTGCAGACCGGGCTGATCACCATGGTCAACTCCGGGCTGTCCTTCATCGGTGTGATGATCGCGCTGCTGATCATCAACCTGAATCTCGGGCTGACCGTGCTGACCCTGGTCCCGCTGGTGGCGCTGGCCACGGCGCTGTTCCGGGTCCGGTCGTCGCGGGCGTACACCGACGCGCGGGAAAAGGTCTCAGCGGTCAACGCGGACCTGCAGGAGAACGTGGCCGGGCTCCGGGTCACCCAGGCGTTCCGGCGCGAGGCGGACAACCTGGCCACCTTCACCGGGCTGAGCGACGCCTACCGGCGGTCGCGGCTGCGGGCCCAGCGCTATATCGCGGTGTACTTCCCGTTCGTGCAGTCGCTGTCCACCGCGGCCAGCGCGCTGGTTCTGCTGGTCGCGGCGGGCCAGATGCGCAGCGGCCTGCTCACCGCCGGCGCACTGGTGGCCTACCTGCTGTACATCGACATGCTGTTTTCCCCGGTGCAGCAGCTGTCCCAGGTGTTCGATGGCTACCAGCAGGCCGCGGTCGGGCTGCGCCGGATCGGCGCGCTGCTCCGCACGCCGACCAGCACCCCGGAATCCGCGGACCCCCGCCCGGCCGGGCGGGCCAGCGCCCGGATCGAGTTCCGCGACGTGGGCTTCAGCTACGCGGCTGGCGAGCACCCCGCGCTGACCGGGGTGGACCTGGTGGTGGCGCCGGGCGAGACGGTGGCCCTGGTCGGGGAGACCGGCGCGGGCAAATCCACCATCGTCAAGCTGGTAGCCCGGTTCTACGACGTGACCAGCGGCGCGGTGCTGGTGGACGGCGTGGACGTGCGGGACTACGACCTGGCCAGCTACCGGCGGCGGCTGGGTGTGGTGCCACAGGAGCCGTACCTGTTCGCGGGTACCGTCCGGGACGCGGTCGCCTATGGCCGGCCGGACGCCAGCGATGCCGAGGTGGTGGCCGCGGCCCGGGCCGTCGGCGCGCTGAACATGATCGGCCGGCTGACCGGCGGATTCGGTCACGAGATCACCGAACGAGGCCGCAACCTGTCGGCTGGGCAGCGCCAGCTGATCGCGCTGGCCCGCGCCTATCTGATCGACCCGGACATCCTGCTGCTGGACGAGGCGACGGCCGCGCTCGACCTGGCGGCCGAGGCGGCGGTGATCGACGCGACCGAGCGGCTGACCGACCGGCGCACCACGCTGCTGGTGGCGCACCGGCTCACCACCGCGGCCCGCGCGGACCGGATCGCCGTGATCGACGGCGGCCGGGTGGTCGAGCAGGGCACCCACGAGGAACTGCTGGCCGCCGACGGCGCGTACGCGTCGCTGTGGGCGGCGTTCACCGGGGCCGCCCTGGTTGCTTAGCGCGGCGGCGGTACCGGCACCTGCGGCGCGGCTGGCGGCGGCACGCCGCGCTCGGGCACCCGGCGGCGGGCTTCCCGCGAGCGCGCGGCGAGTTCCTCGAGCAGGCGGGCGGCCCGGCTGGCCGGCCAGTCCCGGAACTGGGCCCGGACGTCCCGGCCGGCCGCATCGACATGCACGGTAGCCAGTGACAGGTGACGCTGCACCGGCCCGGTGACCATCCGCACGCTCTGCGCCTTCTCCAGCGGCAGCCAGGTGGTCACCTTCCGGATCCGGCCGGTGACGCCCATCGCGGTGGCGCCATCGTGCCCGGCGGCCAGGAAGTGATAGCTGAGCGGGGCCTTCCACCGGGCCCGGCGCGGTGGCTTGCTCAGCGGGGGCGGCGCACCGCCGATCACCAGCCGCATCAGCTGCCAGGCCAGGTCGGGGTGACCGACCGGCAGCAGGGTCTTGCGCATCCGGCCCGGCCCGTCGGCGGAGTCCCGGCCGGGTGAGCCGGCCACGTCGATCTCCAGCCGGCACCAGCCCAGCGGGCGCCACAGCAGCGGCTCGATCATCCGTACCGCCTGCACCCGCCGCTGCGGGACGGTCTCGGCCACCGTGCCGAGCAGGCCGCGCCTGATCCGGATCCCGTCCGGGGCCTGCGCCACGGTGAAGCCGTACTCGGTGGACACCCGGCGCCAGACCAGCGGGGCGAGCGAGAGCAGCCAGATGACGAGCATGCCGCCGGTGGCGGCGGTCACCGCCGGCCAGGTCACCAGCACCACCACCTCGGCGACCAGCACGGCGAGCAGCAGGCTCGCGCTGGAGGCCAGGACCGAGCCCACCAGGCGGCCGGCCGGCACGCTGGCCAGCACCGCCTCGTCCGGCTCCGGGGTAGCCGGGTCCAGCCCGTGGTGCGCGGCCAGCAGCCGGGCCCGCAAGTCGAGCGCGGCCTGCTCGGTCAGGTAGGCCAGGCGGCCGTCGGCGTGGCTGGAGCCGGCCAGCCGGACCCGCAGCTCGGCCAGGCCCAGGGCGCGGGCCAGGAACGGCCGGGCCACGTCGACCGCCTGGATCCGGGCCACCGGCAGCTGCCGGGAATCGCGGCGCAGCAGGCCGGTCTCGATGCACAGCGTGGCCCCGTCCAGCTTCCAGCGGGTGACCAGCCAGTTGACCACCGCACCGAGCGCGATCACCGTGGCCAGGATGCCGTCGTACAGATGCGACCCGCTCCGGCCGAACTCACCGGTCGCGGAGATGCCGATCAGGACCAGCACTCCCAGGGTGGCCCGGCCCGAGCGGACCAGCGGTGACGCCGGGTGCAGCCGGTGCCAGCCCCCGGCCGCGATGCGGGTCACAAGCCCGCTGCCGTCGCCTCGCCCAGCTCGGCCAGCCGGTCCCGCAGCCGGGCGGCTTCCGCCCGCTCCAGCCCGGGGATCCGCGCGTCGCTCGCTGCCGCCGCCGTGTGCAGCTTCACCGTGGCCAGCTGGAATGCGCGCTCCACCGGTCCCGCGGTGACGTCGACGAACTGCATCCGGCCATACGGTACGACCGACAGCCGCCGGACCAGGACGCCGCGGGCGACGATGAGATCCTCGTCGCGCTCGGTGTAGGACCAGGCGCGGACCCGGTTGCGGGCGAACCAGAGGGCGGCCAGCCCGCCCAGCGCGGCGGCGGCTATCGCCGCGGCGGCGGCCGCATCGCCGGCCGCTAACCCGGCCCCGGTCCCCGCGGCCAGGGCCACCACCCCGGCGGTCACCGCGACCTGAGCGCGGCGCATCCGCCAGAGCCGCGGGGACGGCGATTTCGGCACGGCGGCCGGGGAGCCAGGCATGGGCAAACGGTACAGCCCGCGGCGCCGCCGGCCCAAGTGCATAACATGCTGTCCAGGAAGGGAGCGCTGTGAGCAATCCGGGTCGTGCGCCGGCCGTGGCCGGCGCCAGCACCAGCCCCTCGATCGCCTCCGTGGAAGCACTTATCCGCCGGTACGTGCGCTGCACCCCGGTGCTCGCCGCCGACCGGGCAGATTTCGGCCTGGACCCCGGGCCGCTGGTGCTGAAACTGGAGCACCTGCAGCACTCCGGCTCGTTCAAGGTCCGGGGCGCGTTCGCCAACCTGCTGCTGCGCCAGGTGCCGGCGGCCGGGGTGGCGGCCGCGTCCGGTGGCAACCATGGTGCGGCGGTCGCCTACGCGGCCCGCGCGCTGGGCCTGCCCGCCCGCATCTTCGTCCCCGACGTCTCCTCGCCGGCCAAGATCTCGCGGATCCGTGGGTACGATGCGGACCTGGTCGTCGGGGGGGCCAGCTACGCCGACGCGCTGGCCGCCTGCGACGCCTGGGTGGCCGCGTCCGGCGCACTTCCGGTACCTGCCTTCGACCAGCCCGAGACCGTGCTCGGGGCCGGGTCGCTCGGCGCCGAGCTCCAGCGCCAGGTCCCGTCGGCCCCGGCCGTGCTGGCCAGCGTGGGCGGCGGCGGGCTGCTGGCCGGGATCTGCGCCGCCTACCAGCACTGCCGGGACCGGCCGGCCATCGTCGGCGTGGAACCCCGCGGTGCGCCGACACTGACCCGGGCGCTGGCGGCGGGCCAGCCGGTGGATGCTGAGGTCGGCAGTGTGGCCATCGACTCGCTGGCCCCGCGCCGGGTTGGCGAGCATACGTTCGCGGTGATCTCGGCTGTGGTCCGGCAGGTGGTGCTGGTCAGCGACGAAGACATCGGCCGCGCGCAGGAACTGCTCTGGGACCGGCTCCGCCTGGTGGCCGAGCCCGGTGGCTGCGCCGCGCTGGCCGCGGTGCTATCTGGCCAGTATGAGCCGGGCCCGGGCGAGACGGTCGCGGTGGTGATCAGCGGGGCCAACACCACCGCGGTGGACTTCAGCCGCTGAGCCCAGGGGCGACGGGCCGAGTCCCCGGGGGGGGTGGGACCCGGCCCGCCGCGCGGGCACCCGCCGTGGCGGCCAGGGCGGCGGGTTGTCTGGGGGTGTCCGCCGATTGTCGTCCCAGCTACCGGCCGCCGATATCCTCGCTCCACACTGCCGGGTAACGCTCCTGGAACTCCCGCATGACGGCCATGCAGCGCTGGTCATCCAGCAGTGTCACGTAGACCCCGCGGTCGGCCAGGAACTTCAGGTCACCGGCGAACGTCCCGGCCTCGCCGACGACCACCCGCGGGATCTGGAACAGCAGGATGGCACCGGTGCACATCTGGCACGGGGACAACGTCGTGTACAGCGTCATCTGCCGGTAGGACGGCTGCCGGCCGGCGTTGCGCAGGCAGGCGATCTCGCCGTGCGCCACCGGGTCGCCGAGCTGGACCCGCTCGTTGTGCCCGGCGGCGATGACCTCCGGGCCGCTGGCCAGCACCGCGCCGACCGGGACGCCGCCCCCCGCCAGGCTCGCCTCGGCCTGCGCCAGGGCCGCCGTCATCATCGCCTGGTCCACTGCCGCCTGCCCTGACGTCATGCGGATGAGCGTACCCGGCCAGGGCGCGCCGGGCCGGGCCGGGTTCAGCTGAACGTGGCGTACAGCAGGTAGCCGTTCAGGACCACGATCATCGCGGTGACCAGCGCCGCCGCCGTCGTGGTGACCCGCCGGTTGACCAGCGGCCCCATCACGTCCGCCCGGCGGGTCAGCAGCACCAGCGGGACCAGCGCGAACGGGATGCCGAAGGACAGCACCACCTGGGAGATCACCAGGCTGCCGGTGGGGGGCAGGCCGAGTTCCAGCACCACCAGCGCGGGCAGCATGGTCAGCGCGCGGCGCAGGAACAGCGGGATGCGCCGGTTGATGAAGCCCTGCATGACCACCTGGCCGGCGTAGGTGCCGACGCTGGAGGAGGACAGGCCGGAGGCGAGCAGCGCGGCCGCGAAGGCGAGTGCCGCGCCGCCGCCGACCAGCCGGCCCAGGCCATCGTGCGCGGCGGCGATCGAGGCCAGCTCCAGGCCACCGGCCTGGCTGGCCATCGCGGCCGCTATCACCAGCATGGACAGGTTGATCAGCCCGGCCGCGCCGAGCGCGATGATCACGTCGAGCCGCTGGAAGCGCAGCAGCTCGCGACGCTCCTCGTCGCCGTTGCAGCTCACCCGGGACTTGGTCAGCGCCGAGTGCAGGTACACCACGTGCGGCATGACCGTTGCCCCGATGATCCCCGCGACGAGCAGCGTGGCGCCCGACCCGGCGAACCCCGGAATCAGGCCGCTGGCCAGCGCGGCCGGGTCCACGTGCACCGCGGTGAGGTCGTAGAGGAAGCCCAGGAACACGATGCCGAGCAGTCCGGCAATGGCCAGCTCGAACCGGCGGTAGCCGCGCTGCTGCAGGGCCAGGATGCCGAAGGCGACCAGCGCGGTCATCGGCCCGGCAGCCTGCAGCGGCACGTGGAACAGCAGGTTCAGGCCGATGGCGGCGCCGACGAACTCCGCCAGGTCGGTGGCCATCGCGATGATTTCCGCCTGCACCCACAGGCCACGGGACACTGCCCGGGGGAACTGGGCCCGGCACAGCTCGGGCAGGTCCTGGCCGGTGGCCACGCCGACCTTGGCCGAGAGGTACTGCACCAGCATGGCTATCAGGTTGGCGGCGACGATGACCCAGGCCAGCGTGTAGCCGAACTCGGCCCCGGCCGAGACGTTGGTAGCGAAGTTACCGGGGTCGATGTAGGCGACCGACGCGACGAAGGCCGGGCCGAGCAGGGCCACAATCCCGCGCACCCGGCCGCGCGAGCGCAGTACGCGCAGCCCGCTCTGGACCTGTGCGGGCTCGGGGGAACCGGCCAGTGGCAGCGCGGGATCTGCCGCCATTGGCCGGTGCCCTAACCGACCGACGGGCCGAGTCCGAGTGACTGCGGCGTGCTGGAATCCGGCGACGGCTGGTTCAGGCCCTCGTCCAGCGGGCCGTACTCCGTCATCAGCGCGGCGCTGCCACCCCACGGCGTCTGCTCCTCCGCCACCAGGGTATTCGTGGTGAGCAGCAGGCCGGCGACCGAGGCCCCGTTCTGCAATGCCGAGCGGGCCACCCGCAGCGGGTCGATGATGCCCATATCGATCATGTTCCCATACCGGCCCTGCAGCGCGTCGAAGCCCTCGTCCGGGCCGAGCTGGGCCAGCCGGGCCACGACTTCCTCGCCCGAGTAGCCAGCGTTCGCGGCGATCAGGAAGGCAGGCGCGGTCAGCACCCGGCGGACGATCTCCACCCCGGTGGCGTAGTCGTCCTTGACCTGCAGGTCATCCAGTGCGCCCGAGGCGTGCAGCAGCGCTGCCCCGCCGCCGGCCACGATGCCCTCGGCCATCGCCGCCCGCGTCGCGGCCAGCGCATCCTCCACCCGGTGCTGGAGTTCCTTGAGTTCCGCCGGGGTCGGCGCGCCGACCTTGATCACCGCTACTTTGCCGGAGAGCGCGCCGATCCGCTCGGTGAGCACGTCCTCGTCCACCCCGAACGTGGCCCGCTCCAGCTCGGCCCGGAGCTGGCCGAGCCGGAAGTCGATGTCCTCCGCGGAGCCGTAGCC
>Ga0070715_10000088_pt1 | contig 22827 bp, 32 predicted proteins | sample LARL111metaG_FD_71394 | JGI IMG/M metagenome (GOLD analysis project Ga0070715, IMG submission 71394) | Corn, switchgrass and miscanthus rhizosphere microbial communities from Kellogg Biological Station, Michigan, USA - LAR L11-1 metaG | ecosystem: Host-associated > Plants > Roots > Rhizosphere ... | reverse complement strand
CCGTGGGGATGTCGTCGCCGTACGAGGGGACCGTATACGACCAGTTGGTGCCGTAGGCCCCCAGGGTCATCGGGGATCCGGACGTGTTGATGGAGTCGTCCAGGGTATAGGCGTGGAAGATGTCCACCGTGGGGAACGAGCCCCGGAGCCGCCGGTCCTTGGTGAGGTTCAGGACGGGGGACCCCCCCAGCAGTTGTTGGACCTTCCGGAGGCCTTTGTCGAGCCACCCGGGTTCATTCCGATCGGGCTGGAGCCGGGTCGCGAACGCGGGGTTCGACCGCATGTACATCCGGCGGGCGAGGTTGATGGGGAGTTCGTGCCGGATCAGGACCACGTACGCGGCCTGGAGATCGTGGTCACGAGGAAGTTGCACGAAGAGGACATCGTCGGGGGCGAAGGCTTCGAGCTTGATGTCCCCCTTGAAGGGCCCGTGGAAGTCCTTGTCCCAGGTCTGTTCCAGGTAGCCGGTCCCGAAGCCCACCGCGTACTGCATGACTTTGCGGTACTGGCCGTAGGCGCGGGTGTGGGTATACCAGGCCTTGTCCAGGCGGGTCAGGGCAGCGGCCTGGTTGTAGAGATCGTTATCGTGATCGACCTGGTATTCCCCCTCGTGGCGGAAGTTGGTCAGGGAGGCGACCATCTCGCGGGCGACGCGCTTGGCCTTGTTGTACTTGTTCCGGGTCCCTAAGGGCCCCCCGAAGGTCCGGTCGGGGACCGACAGGAGATCCAGGAGGTAGGGGAACTCGGTGGCGGGTTGTTGCGCCCGGAGCCACGCATCCCCTTCCTGGAGGGCTTCGAGGAGCCACCCGTGGGTGCGGTCGCCCGGGGAGCCGTAGACGGGGATGGTGTAGTCGGCCATGGAGAGGCGGTCCTTTCAAGAGCTACGGGGTCGAGAGGGCGCGGACGATGGCGGTGAACAGGAGGTCCTTGCGGCGCTGGGCCACCGGGAGTTGCTCGTACGGCAGCAGGCACGGGTGCTGCTTCCGCGATTCGTCCTTGACGGGGCCGTGGGTCCACCCGTTGTCGGTGTAGTGCTGGAACCAGGCCTCGTGGGACTCCCGGGGAGTCTGGTGAGGGGTGGCGAGGCGGCCCTGGACCCCTTTGATGATGGAGGTCCGCAGGAAGTGGGAGGCGGACTCCCAATCCGAGCCGGAGTCTTCGCCAATGAGGGACCGGTATTCGCGGTTGGCGGCATGGCACACGGCGGCGATCTCCGCCGGAGTCATGGGTTGTGGGGTGCCATCGGGTTTGGAGTGGGTGACGGCGCTAGTCGTTTCGTCTACGTCCTCGATCATCACGGCTCTCCTCACGGTTGCTGCGGTTTTCTGAGTAGGCTTCCACACGGAAGCCCGGATCCCCAGGGGGCCGGGGGCCAGGCTGTCGATCCAGGTGATCCAGGAGGGTCCGCGCGAAGGCCTGACCCCCTGAGGTGAAGGAGGCGATGACCCGGCGGCTCTCGGAGCGCCGGAGGGAGGCCCCGGCTTGGCGGGCGCGTTCCTTCCGCTCGAACTGCCGGAGCATTTTGGTCTTCTCGTGGGCATTCATCGCTCGCTCGAAGGGACGGACCTCCTGCCAGCCCCGGAGTTCCAAGCGGGTCCCTCCTTGGGCATCGTAGGCGCGGGTGGCGGAGGACTCGCGGGCCCCAGGGAAGCGGAAGGACCCGTCCGGCATCTGATAGACGACGACCGGATCGGCTTTGGAGGGGGGTGACCCCAGGATCCATTCCCGGATCGAGGGGGAGCCACAGAGGGGGCACGGGGGGGTCGAAGGCCAGTCCGCAATCGGCCGGTTGACGGTCGAGACCTGATCGCAGGAGGTACAGCGAATGTCGATAAGGGCCATCACATCTCCCGGGGACGCATGTCGGGGTGGTCATAGAGATCCAGTTCCACCCGCGCCCGGTCTTCGTACGCGCACGGGCACAGCCAATGCTCCTGGCCCCGCTGGTGACAGAACTTCGAGAAGACCCGGATCAGGATGTAGGGGTCCCGCTCCGTGACCGGCTTGTTCTTCGCGGCCTGGAGGATCGCGGGGATCATGAATTGCTGGTCGGTGCGGCGGAAGCGGCGGTGGAACCAGCGCCGGTACCAGGGACAAGTGGCGGAGGTCGAGGTGGTGGTCATCGGAACCTCCGGGGCATCCCCGGGTTGATCAGGCGGACGAGCCCTCCGGACCGGGGGAGGCGGGAGGGTAACTGCGCCAGGCGGTTGGGGACATCGACCTCCTGGGACGAGGGGGTGTAGGAGGCATACAGAGGGGGCTCCTCGGGAACCTGGACCCCCTGGTACCGGTGTTCCGCCGCGTAGGCGGAGCGTCCGTAGGGCCGGTCGTCCACATGGAGGGAGTCGAGAATGAACCCCAGGGCCATCAAACGGTCATCGTGCTCCCCGAAGACGGCCTTCATGGACTGCTTGGTTTCGTCCTTTTCGAGGGCTTCCATCTCGTCCACGAACCAGGGGGACCAGACCAGGAGGGACTGGTCTTCGAGCATGGTCATGAGGCGATCGAGCATCATGGGGCGGTACCAGGAGGAGGTGAAGACCCCGATCTTGTACACCTGGTCGTTGGTGGTGGGGGTCTTGTTGTCTCGCTTCTTCCAGGGGTGGAAGTTGAACCAGCCGCGCTTCTGGAGTTCAAACTGGACGGTCTCCCCGTTGCCCCGGCACTCGATGGCCTGGCGGATCTGGTAGCGATGGCCCTTGGTGACCTGGAAGGTGGAGTACCAGGCCCCGATGGCGAGGCACATGGGCCAGAACTGCATGGCCTTGATGTAGGGGGAGGCGAACTCACAGACCTGGGTGTCGGGCCCCTGGGGGAAGGCCTTCCGGATGCCCTCGATGACGGACCAGTCCTGACCGATGCCGTCCGAAGTGTCCACCCCCAGGCCATAGACCTGGTTGGGTCTCGGGTGTTCCCACACAAAGAGCTTGAGCCCGGCGGCGGAGCCGGAGAAGCCGGAGAATTGCAAGGGGATAAGCTCGAAGACCTCCTTGGAGCGGGGGAGGAGGTCACCCGCGTTGATGATCACCGTGGGGCGGCTCCAGTCCCGAGCCCGGGTGTCCGCGACGAGGTCCTTGGGGATGCCGGTCCCGGTGATCGCGTAGACGGCCTCGGGGGTCCGCACATGATCTCGGTGGACCATCACCACTTCCACGGGGAAGGCGGAGATGTTGGTGCTCTGGAAGGCCTCCAGATCGTCGGCGGGCATCTCCGAGAGGAACAGGTTCAGTTGGTTCTTCTTGACGGCGGCCTCGCGCTCGATCTCGTAGTACCACATCTGGGCGCGGGGCATACGCCACGAGGTGGAGCCGTGGGCCAGGTGCTGGAACAGGAGGGGGTTGCTCAGGACGTACTCGCGGGCGCGCTCGGCGTGGCGGATGGTACCGTCCGAGGGCACCCAGTCCGAGGGGGTCGGCCGCATCCGCAGGTCTGTTTCGGTGGGGTAGATGTCGATCCCCACGAACCACGGGAGGAAGACCGGGCACAGGCGGGAGCGGCCGGTGGGGAAGTCCTCCTTGGTCTGCTTCCAGGTGTCGTGCCACCAATTGCCCCGCCCCAGGGCGGTGGACTCCAGGATGACAAAGACATCGGGGGTCTCGTGGATGGCCTTCAAGAGGGCGGCATCCACCAGGAGGTCTGCGTTCTCCCACTCGCACAGTTCGCTCAGGTGACAGACGTTGGGGGTCTGACCACGGGCAACGCCGTTGAACTGGTTCCCGGCCTGGATCAAGATGGACGAGTTGAGTTCCCCGTACTCCACCGGCATCCCGTTCTGGATCTTGGTGGGGGTGGGCTTCAAGTACCAGGGTTGCTGCTCCCAGGCGAACTTGATCATGGTCGCCATCTTGACGGACTTGGTGGGGTCGGCGGAGGCGACGACCGCGTTGACCCGGGGGTAGAACTGGACCCGGTGGGAGACCGCGATCTCGGTCAGGGTGGTGACCCCGAGTTGCCGGGCCTTCAACTGCTGCATCATGATCGCTTGACCATGCAGCTCCAGGTCCGCCCAGATGTCCAGGACGATCCGTTGCGCCACGTTGGGGGCGAAGGTCACCTCGTGCTTCTGCCAGTCCACGATCTTGACGTACCGGGAGTAATGGTAATGGAAGTCGATCGCGCAGACCTTGCGCTCGTTCTGGATGAAGCGGGCTTCCTCCTTGGTCAGGGGGCGGGTTAGTTCCCCCGTGTCCGGATCACGAAGGCTCTCGAAGTGGAGGGCCGCACCGGTCGCTTGGGTGGGGGTATGGCGCTTGAGGGACCACCCCTGTTGCTGCGAGGCCAGCAGAAGGGCCCGGTCCGTGACGGCCTGGTTGTACATCCGGCTACCCGGCCTTTTCCTTGTCCGTGAGGGCGGCGAGGGTGGCTTCCCAGGCGGTAGACGTATCCCCGGGGGGGAGGGCCTTGGGGGCCTGGGCCTCGATAATCTCCCCCTGGACGGCCTTGGTGGCGGTGGTCACGTCGTTCACGTCGTCCAGGAAGGAGGGGACGGAGGACGAGGAGACCGCAGCCGAATGGGCCTGGGCGACCGCGTGGCTGGACGCATTGACGGTGATGGAGGTGCCCTTGGGGACCGGGATGAAGCCCGCGTGTTGGAGCAGCATCCGGCGGTCCTCGATGCCGTCCGTCTTGAGGGCCGCCTTGATGGAGGCGTCCACCACCTTCGGGTGGACGTGCGCGGCGACCAGGTTGGCGATGTCGCACCCGGCATCGAAGCCGGAGGCCGCGACCGCCATCAGGATCGCCTTGGGCTTGATGTTCGCGGAGGCACAGATGTCGTCAAAGGAGACCACCCCCTTCTCGTACGCGGAGAGCCCCTCGTAGACGTGCCAGAAGGTCAGGGCGGAGTCGTTGCCGTTCATGGCGGCCAACTGGATGTACGACAAGACCGTGGCCCGGCCCCCTTCCACGTACCGGGTGGCCAGGGTCAAGGACCCGGAGCCCGGCAATGTGGGGAGCCCGAGCTTCGTGGCCCGCGCCTTGAGCTTCGCCTCTACGACTTTCCGGGGGTTGGGGTCTTCCCCGGGGACGGCGCGTTTGGGGGTACGGAAAACCCGCCGCTTATGCGTGGAGGGGCCTCCGGGGGTAGAGCCGGGCCCTGCTTCATGTGTTCCGGGAGGGGGACCGCCTTCACCTCCGCCGCCCACTCCTGTTCCCGCCGGTCCCGGCGATCCAGGGTGGTCACTGAGTCCGCCCCCCGTGGGGAGTGCCTGGGGACCGGGACCCGCGCTGAGACCCACGGCGAGGAGGGCGGCCTTGAGGGCGGGGGCGAGGGTGCCAGAGGGGGCGGGGGCGGCGGGAGTTCCGTGCCCGTGAGCCGTGAGAGCAGGCAGCCCTGCTGGTACAGGAGATAGGTCTGGGCCTGGACCAGGGCTTCCAGCGTCGAGATCCGGGTCTCCAGGGAGTGCAGGGGCGTGGAGGGGAAGGGCCACAAAGGGTTACCTCCGGGATCCGGGAAGGGGACGGACCCGGGATCGGGACCGCTTGGCTCTCACTCGTTCTGGCAAACGGTCAAAGTCAGCGGCAGCGGTCTTGCCCTTGGCCTCGTCCAGGGATAACTCTCCACGGGTGGCCTTGGCGAACAGGGCCCGGCTCTGGGCCTTCGACACAACGGGGGTATACGGAGGCATGGCGGTTCACCTTCTGGTGCGGCTCTTGGTGCGGTTCCCGAGGGTCGGGTACTTCCTGGTGACAGCGGCGCGGACCCTGGCCTTCTGGGCGGGGGTGCCGTACTGAGAGACGCGGGCCTTGGCGTTGGCGGCGTGGCTCCGGTCCTCGATCGGATAGGTCCGTCCGGGTCCGGCGAAGGCGGACAGGGGGAGTGTGCGCCGGGCGGCAGCGGTCAACGGAGCCATACCCCTACACCCCTTTCCCTGCGTCCACGTCCTGGTCCACGATGTAGGTGCCCGTGGGGGTCTTGACGGCGTGTTTGTAGGGCCGGGGGAGGCCGGTGTCCACCCGGAGCGCGTCCGCCGGGGTGTCGGGGGTATCCGCGAGCGACGCCTCCAGGACGACGATCTTGGACGCCAGGGTGAAGGCCACGTCGTTCACAGCGGCTCCGGCGGTGGCTCCGGCGACCTCCACGGAGACCCGGACGAGGGCCTGGGGGTAGCAGGCGGCCAGATGGAAGCGTAAATCCTGCTCCATCTTCACCTTCACGTCCTCCCACAGGCGCAGCGCAATCGCCCTGATTTCAGAGCCGTCCAGGGCATAGTACTGGGCGGGGAAGGAGGCATCGAGCCCCCACCCCCCAGTAATCACTTTGCCCGGGTCCTGGATGGGGCGGTACCCTTTGCCTGGGCGTGCGTTGACGACCGGGTCCGCGATCTCCTCGGGGGTGGCATCCGGAGGGAGGGGCGGGAGGGCGGAGGGAGCGACGGACGGGTCTCCCCCTTGTAGAGCCGCCTCCGGGGGTCCACCAGGAGTGCCCGTTCCCGCCGGACCAGTCGCGCCCGTGGCGGTGGCGGCCGGGTCCTTCTCGGGTACGGGTGATGGCGGAACCCCCGGAGGGGAAACCGAACCGTGTAGAGGCGGAGCCGAGCCAGCGGGAGCGGACCCCGCCACGGAGGGAGGTGCGGTCTGGGGGCCGGTGGGTATGGGTACACCCCCACCCCCGGGTACGGCCAGACCCTCGGCTGCGGCGGCGGACGCCACCCCCTTCTGGATCGCGAACTTCAGGGGGGCGAGAGCCTTCTCGTTCGCCTCCGCCTGGGCCTGCATGGAGGCGAGGGCGGAGGGGTGCAGGGGCTGGGAGACCTCCACCGGGGCTCCAGGGGGAGGGGGCTCGAAGGTCCCCTGGGCGGGGATGTTGACCTTCGGTTTGTCAGGCACGGGACCGGTCCTCCACCTCTCTATACGGGCCTCGCTTCGCGAGTCCCGTTCCGCAGCCGCATCCGTACGGGCTCCATGGGCACACCTACCGTGTATGGGTAGACCTTAGGCCGGACGGGTGCGGTTGTCAAGGGGTTGACGGTTGGGTACGGGTGAGGGTATGGGTCTTGACTTTACCCTACGGTACAACCGAGGAAAAAACGATGGCCGTACCTAAAGGTCCCGGTCCGCCCCTCGCCCCGGGGGGTACCCCTTGGACAACGACTTCCGCCAGGTACAGGGAGGTGGGTACGGCCCTCCCTCCCGGGCAGGGCCTGTACCTGTACGGTACGGCTGGTCAGGGGCTGGGCCTGTGGGTATGGCTGTACCCGTGGGTACGGGGACTACGACTAGGCGGGTACCGGACTCGGTGGGGACTACGTGGGTGTGGCCTGTACCGTACCGTCTACCCGTACCGCCCTAGTCGGGCTCGCTGCGGTAGGGTTTGGCCCAGTGTCCGGCCGCCAGGTCCTTCACCGCCTTGTTGCCCTGGCGCGCGGCCCAGGAGGCCCACTTGGCGGGCTCTGTGGCGCGGTCGGGCTCCGGATCGTTGTCCAGGTCCATCGGAGCGCCGTTCGCGCCTCCTGGAGCCTCTGGGCCCGTCCAGTGACCCGTTTTGGCGATGCGTATCTCCCGGGCCGCGACTCGGGCATCCATCGCGGCCGGATCCTTGGCCTGCGCCTTGACCCAGAGCGCCAGGCTGTGGCGTACCTGTTGGCTGATGGTCATGCCGCGCTGGTGCCAGATACGCTGGAGCGCATCGCGGATCTCTTTGGGGACGATCACCTGCATCTGTACCATACCGTCTTTGAGCTTTGGACTCACGGGATCCTCCTGTACCAGGGCACGATAGGGTATGCCTGGCACACCCAAGGTAGGCTCAGGGGGCCTCGGTGTCAAGCCCCGTGGGAATGAACCTCGCTAGCGCATGCCACCAGACCCCCGTAAGTGGCAGGTACATAAGGGGTTCCGGCGTATTCCCACTGAATGATCTGGGATCCAGGGCCCAGAAGGGTGCTTGAAGGGTGAATTCATGTCTGTACTGTTCATAGCACCCATACAGCCCATGGTGCTAATGGTGTCAATGGTGCACCGCATTTAGTGGCTTGACATGGTTTGCGGCTTGACATACCGTGTAGACTCGGCGGCGCGGCGGGGGACACGGGGACGGGGCACCGAGCGGTGCACCCAAGCGAGGGGGGACGGTATGGCGAGCATGGTTGAGGAAGTGGGAGCGGTGGAGGGGAAGGCCCAGGCGGTGGAGGGTCCGGTGTCGGTGGCCTTCCTCCTGGCGGGCAAGGCGACGTTCACGGTCTCGAATCCCAAGGGGGAGCGCTACACCTACCGCGTCTCCAAGGTCCAGGACCCGGGACGCAAGCCCGTCTGGTTCGTGGGGCTCCTGACGGGCCCTCAGAACGAGTCGGATTACAGCTACCTGGGGATGGTCGTCACCCAGGGGTCCAGGTTGACGGTCAAGACCACCCTCCGGAGCAAGCTCAAGGCGGACGCCAAGCCGGTGGCGGTCCTGGCCTGGGCGCTCCGGGTCATCGGGGCCAAGGGGAGCTATACCCCGCCCCAGGGCTACAGCATCCTCCACAGTGGGCATTGTGGACGGTGCGGACGGCTCCTGACGGTCCCGGAGTCCATCGCCCTGGGTCTGGGTCCGGAGTGTGCGGGGAAGGGGGCATAGGGGAATGGCCTACAAGTCCATCAGCGCCCAGTATCAGGGCCACTGCAAGGCCTGTGGCCTGGGGATCGCCGTGGGGGACTCCATCGTCTACGAGACCCTCCACAAGAAGGCCTATTGCTCCACCTGCGGAGCGGCGCTCCAGACCAAGGCTGTCGCGGACGCCCTGAAGGCCAAGGCCCTGGCGGGGCTCAAGACGAAGACAACCAAGGCGACCGTGCCCCCGCCCCCGGTCCAGACCTACCACGCCCATACGCCCAAGCCCGTGGTGTTCGGGGCCCAGGGCTTCAACCTGGGCCAGGGGGCCGCCAAGACCCAGAAGGGCAAGGGGATCCAGGTGCTCCAGGCGCATGGGTTGCTCCCCAAGGCCATGGCGATCGTGTGCCAGACCGAGGGGGAGGCCGTGGCGGCGTTCCAGGCCCTGGGAGGCAAGCGGCGGTTCGCGAGACCCGCGCCCACGTCCCCCCGGCACGGGTTTGTGGACTCCCGGGAGGTCACGACCGAAGAGGAAGTCCGGATGGTGTGGGCGGAGACCCGCGCGGCGGACCCCCTGGGGGAAGTCATCCTCATGCCCTTGGTGGAGGCCGAGTTCAATTGTGTGTGGAGGCCCGGGCTCCTCGCCATCGGCCCAGGGCACGACGGAGCCACCGCAGGGCACGACTCCATCAGCGTCTTTCTCAACGAGGCTTACTCCAAGGCCTGGAAGGACTTAGCGTTGAAAGCGGGGGTCAAGCTCCGCCCGGAGGACCCCTCGGAGGTCCAGGCAGGCCAGGAGTATCAGACGCCGTTCATTGAGTCGGTGAGCAACCGGGAGACCGAGGTCGTCATCACCCAGGTCCGGGGGGGCTCCGAAGGGTGTCCGAGTGAGCCGGACTGGGTCCCGGCACCCATGACGGTGGGGGCGGTCATTGTGAAGGACGGGAGCGTCAAGGCGGATCCGCAAGCGATGCTCGCCTGGGAAGAGGAAGCCAAGCACCTGAAGCCCGGCTACCATATCGTCTACGACGAGGGGGGGAACCAGGGGGATCACTGGACCGTGCACGCGCAGTTGAACGGGATCGCGGTGGTCACGACCTTTAAACCCCAGGTGGGTCAACAGTTGCCGAAAATGGGCGTGGATCTCGTGCCGTTCGAGCCCCAGGCGGTGATCTGGGGGTTCCTGGGAGGCCTGGGGGGGCCGTCGTTGAAGGCCGAGACTCCGGCCAATCGAATGCTGAGGACCAGAGCCACGGTGGCGGCGATCATGGGGACCCATCACGGGATGCGCATGGGCGGGGACGCGGGGGTCCACCTGGGTGCGAGTGTGGCGCTGTTCCTGAGACTCGGACAGGCGGCTGTGTGGGGGGAAGCCCGGCACGCCTTTAGCCATTGCTCCGGCTTCAACGTCGCGACGGTCCCGGGCATCAAGCCGTGCCAGGGCAAGAGCCGTCAACAGATCTTCACGTCGGTCCTGGATGACTGGCAGAAGGGCCGGGCGGGGCTCCGGGACGTGACGCGGTGCTTCCATGGCAAGTGGAGCGGGAGCTTTGGGGGGAAGGCCTGGGCGGCGATCAGTCATTCGATCGTGGCCCTGGATGCCGCCATGGTGGATCTGGTGAACCTGCCGTCCCAGACGAACGTGGTGAAGGTCATGCAGGCCCTCACGACAGCGGTGAACCTCGCCCACAATGGCGGGGGGTCGTGCTTCCTGAACAAGTTCTGTGGAACGGAATGGTTTGACCTTGCGGCAGCCTTAGACCCCCGGGCGGCGTGCATGGCGGGGCCGGTGTGGTATCAGGCGGCCCAGACCGGGGCGGATACGCGTATGGCCTTCCTGGTGGCGATCGAAGGGATGGAGCCCATTGACGTGGGGATGAAAGCGCCGGAAGGGAACGTCCTGGAACTGCATACGCAACCGGAGGCCCAGACCAAGCTCAAGGGGGTAGGGAGTCACGGATCCATCCTGGATATCCCCAACCCTGTCTACGTGCCGAAGCCCAAGCCGGGGGCGGTGGCCGGGGGCAAGGTCGGGTCCTTCGGGACGGTGGATCAGCACGAGATCCCGGAAGGGATCCCCGGGGTGCCTGTGAAGGCCCAGGCGAAGGCGGACGGACACCATACGTTCCATATGCAGATCGAAGTCTCTAGCGGGGGGTATGTGTCCGGGGAGGTCGTGATCAAAGACCGGCACATCCAGGCGGCGCTTCAGGCGCTCCAGGCGGCCCCGGAGGTCGGGAGCATGGGGGGGTCAGGGGTGACCTATCATCTGTTGGACGTGGCCCCCACGGCCATCACGATCGGGGGGGTGCACATTCTGGGCTTGACAGTCTAGGCGGTTTCGATCAAGGATTAGCTCCGGGGGGAGACCCCCGGGGCCGGTCACTCGAAAGGGGAAGGGTAGGACGATGGGCGTGCCGCTGATACCGAAACTCAAGACCGTGAGCTACACCATTACGCTCCCGGCGGAACTCCTGGAGCGCCTGTCGAAGGCTCCCGTGGGGGAAGGGGGCTGGCAGAGCCTGATCAAGGCCATCCAGACCCAGATCACGGGGAACAAGCTGGAACTGCCCCAGGCACTCCTGGACCAGATGATCCCGAAGGCGACCAAGTATGGGGCGGGCGGGTATCAGGGGGTCATCCGGTGGATCCTGTGCCTCCTGTTGGCGGAACATCAGGCGACGATCCTGGGACAGAGCACCACGATCAAGGAATCTGTGAAGGGGGCCGCGTAAGCGGCTCCCAGGAAAGGGGAGAAGGGTCATGGCGTATCGCGACGGACAGTGGCAGTCGGACCGGGAGACCCGGAAGGCGAACGAAGACAAGTGGAAGGGGGCCGGGGTGGACCTCCGGAGCACGGGGAATCCGGACCTGGACCGGGCGATCCAGAAGGACGCGAAGAAGGGCCTGGGGACGGATCCCAAGCTCCTGGGGGGCGGGGGGTCTGGGTCCGGCACCCTGGGCCCGATCGTCCAGACCGGGCACAAGATCGATCGGCCTACGATCCCGGGGGGGTGCTCGCACCTGGGCCAGGAGATCGTCACGGTCCTCAGTACCGGGACCCGGATCTATGCGGCCCAGGGCATGAAGCTGACCACCCAGGGCATGAGCCATCTGGATCTGGTCCTGGACTGTGCCGGGATGGTCAAGGCCTCCCGGCCGTTTGTCCAGGTCGGGCGGGGCAAGCGGTGGGCCGGGCTCAATCGGTCGGTCGGGCCGGATGTCGTCAAGCTCGATTGGCCCGACATGACGGCTCCCACCCATGTCGGGATCCGGTTCTGGATGGACCTCGTCAAGGCGCTGCCCCGGAAGGTCTGCATCGCCTGCATGGGGGCCCACGGCCGGACCGGGACGGCGATCGCGGCGATCCTCGTGGCGGACGGGATGGACGGGGATCAGGCGATCCGGACGGTGCGGAAGGAACATTGCCCCCGGGCGATCGAAACGGTGGAACAGGAACAGTATATCCGGGCCCTGGCCCAGGACCGGGCCAGGATGGTGCCGGAGGCGACCTGTATGCACGGGGTGAAGCACAGCGAGCCGTGCAAGGCCTGCCGGAAGGCGGCGACGGGCAAGGGGTAAGGGGAGGAAGGCGAGCGGGGGCCCCTGGGTGGTCCAGGGGCTCTGAGGATCAACCAGATCGGGAACGGAAAGAGGGTAGGGCAATGGGTTTCAGCATGGCGACGATCAGCAAGTTGGCCGACGCGCGGAAGATCGTGATCCTCCCGGAGGTGCCCCAGGCGGCCCAGGCCGGACACGGCGGGAGCCACATCCAGGTGCAACTGAGCAACGGCTACACGTCCTTCAGCGCAGGCCTGGATGGCCTGAGCTACACCCAGCAGGGGATCATCAAGGATGCCATCAAGGCGGCGAAGGCCGCCGGGAAGACGGCCCCGAGCCTGAGCGGGAGCATGAGCGCCTACGTGGTCCTCGATGTTCACCTCCAGACCCAGCACGATGTGGGGATGGTGATCTTCACCCTCGCAGGGGTGGAAGTGGCGAGGGGGATCGTGGATGCGTCGATCGGGCCGTTGCCGGTCATCAAGAAGCATACCCCAGTGACCCAGATCGAGGACCCGGAGGGGGACGAGAGCGAGGACGAGGACGGAGACGAGGATCCGGAGGACGACGAATAAGGCGCGGAGTGGCCAGGGGGGCGGGGGCTTGGAGCCCTCTCCCCTGGTGAACGCGGCAGGCCGGTCACAAGCCCGGCCGCACGTTGAAAGGGGACGACGATGTACAGCAAGGACCTGAGCAAGGAACGGATCGGGGGGGTGGGGATGGTGCCGGTGGTCCCGGTGATGCCCACGGCCGCACAAGTCAGTGCCCAGACCGGGATGATGCACTTGCGGCTCATGGGGGACAGCTACGTCCGGGCCTCCCTCCCGAGCTTCCATCCGGCGAGCTACCACGCGATCGTCACGGCCATCCGGGGGTGCCCGGTGGAACCCTCGTGGAGCGGGAGCGGGGCCCCCTACTTCCAAGTGACCCTGGAGCCCCAGGCGGACGGGCAGAGCGCCGTCATCAAGGCCCAGGGGGTCACGGTGGGGCGGATTGCGGTGTATCCGGAGGCGGACATCGTGAGCGTCGATACCCCGCTCAAGACCCAGGTCGAGGAAGGGAAGGACGGGAAGAAGGACACCGAGCCGGGGACGGGTCCCCAGGGACCGGGGGTGAACTGATGGCTGGACAGAAACGGACGGGACTGGCGACGGGGCTCCTGGGGATGCGGATCTCCCCCAGGAGCGAGGACGAGATCGGGCGCAAGGACGGGCCCTGGCCGGTGAACGCGCCCAACCTGAGCGGGCAGCACTTCGCGAACATCCAGGCCGCGTGGGTCCAAGATGGAGCGGTCAAGATCCTGGCCGTGACTCCCGGGGGCGTAGCGTTCGAGACCTGGGCGACGATCGTGACCATCGAGCCGGAGCCCGCGTGATGGGGAGGCGGTGGAGGGGCCCGGGGGATAGCCGGGCCAACAGGGAAGCCCGCGAGGACGCGGAGGCCCGCTGGCAAACCAAGAAGGAGGAGGGACCGATGACGGAGAAAGAACCGTACGCGCCCGCGACGTTCCGGGTCCGGTGTGGGCCCCACCACTACGACACCTTGCACACGGTCACCCGGATGACCGCGATCAATGCCGCCCGGATGCACGCCCTGACCGGGTGTACCACGGTGGAGGTCACGGGCAAGGACGGGGAGCAAGTGGACTGGCAGGCGGAGGCGGCGGGGGTCTCGCTCTGGGGCACGGAGCCTAGGCCCGCCCAGGGGTAACCGAATATGGCACTTGACAGAGGCCCGCCGAGTGAGTAAGGTAGGGGCTCGACAGGGAGGGGCGAGCGATGGCTGACGTGTGTGGGGCGTGCTGGAAGAACCCGGTCCAGACCACCTTCAAGGGGGTGCCGGTCTGCAAGGCCTGCCGGGTGTGGTTGGAATACCTGAGTGGCGACAACGTCAAGGGGAACGGGGGGCGGCATGGCGTGGGGCGACGGCAAAATCGTGAGCTTCGGGTGGCGGTGGGGAGCGATCCCCCCCGGGGCTGACGCGATCATCGACGTGCGGGAGCGGTTCCCCCGGAACCCCTGGAGGCTCAAAAAGCTCCGGGACTTGACGGGGAAGGATGCCCCCGTGATCGAAGACATCCTGGAGGCTTCCTACTTCTCGTATGCCTACGAGCAATTGCTCGCGGATGTCTCCCGGCTCTTTGAGAAGGACACCGACCGGACCGTCCTGATCGGGTGTACCGGGGGTCGGCACCGCTCCGTGTATCTCGCGGACCGCCTGGGGCGGGATCTCAGGATCCCTGTCGAGCATCGGGATCTCAACCGCCATGGCTAAACAAGCCAAGCACACCCCCCTCCCGCCCGCCTGGCCCCGGCGCGTCAACCCGGACACGGGGCGGCACGAGATCCAGGTGGACGGGGTCTGGGGGTCCCGCCAACGAGCCTGGCAGAAGGCCCGGATTCTGGAGGGGCGCTGTGCCCGCTGTGGGGAGCCGAGGCACCTGTACGCGATTGTGTGCGACCTGTGTCATGATCGGATGGCCCGCCGACGCCACGGTAAGACCGGATCGCACTCGTGGGTCCCGGGGGGTGCCGGGAGGCCCCCGATCAAGGCCCTGCTGGAGAACCCTCCCCGAGACAAGGATGGGACCTGAATGACTAACCTAGAAATGGTACAGACCCTTGACCATGCCCTGGCGGATATCCAAGCCGTCCGGGCTCAGCTTGCCAGCACCCTTCCGCCCGATCCCCCCCAGCCCACCGTCATACCAGTCCCAGCGGGATCCGACCTGACGGCCGCAGTCACGAAGGCGGTCCAGGGATCGATCCTCCTGCTGGAGAGCGGGTCGTACCCGGTGGCCTCCCTGATCCTGGCGAAGAGCCTCACGATCGGCCACAAGGATCCGGTGCCCGCCGGGAGAGCCACGAGTACCGCCCCCTGCTGGGTGGTGGGGAACTCCGTGGACGGGGCGATCCAGGTACAAGGAACGGGGGTCCACCTGTCGGGGATCGGGATCCAGAACCTCAATCCGAATGGGGACCTGGTGGTGATCGCGGAGACCGCCGCCGACACGACCGTGGACCAGTGTACGGGCCTCGGGGATCCGCAGAAGGGACAGCGGCGAGGGATCCGGGTCCACGGCACGAGGGTCGAGATCACCCGGTGCTACTTCGATCACATCTTCGCGATCGGACGCGATACGTGCGTCATCGGGGGCTGGAACGGGGGGAGCCAGATCACGATAGACGACTGTTACCTGTGCGGGGGAGCCGAGGGGATCATGTTCGGGGGGGCGGATAGCGTAGACGATCAGCACATCCCCAGCCACATCGAGATCCTCAACAGTACGATTACGAAGCGACCGGAATGGTACCAGATGGGGGTCCAGATCAAGAACGGCTTCGAGTTGAAGTCCGCCCGGTACGTCCACGTCAAGAACTGCCTGATCCAGTACGCGGGGATCAACGAGGGGCAGCCCGCCGGGGTGTTGCTGTTCACCGTCCGGAACCAGTCGGGCAAGGCTCCCTGGTCCACGATCGAGCATGTGGTGGTCGAGGACTGTACCTGTCAGTACGGGGGGTGCGGGATCCAGTTCCTCGGGAGGGACACCAACTTCCCCAGCGGGACTCTCAAGGATGTCGTCATCCGGAACGTGCGGTTCACGGATCTGGATCCGCAAGGGATCACCAAGGGCACCGGGAGGGTGTTCGCGTTCGACAAGGCCCCCGAGGGGGTGGTCCTGGAGGCGATCACGGTCGAAGGGAAGAACCTCACCGCCCTGGGGTACTTCGCCAACAGCCCCAACCAGCCCAAGGGGCTCGTGCTCCGGAACATCAAGTACGTGCCCACCAAGTATGGGTGGAAGGTGGATGGGGGAGGGCTCGACGTTCCTCCGGCGAGCAAGACCATCCAGGCCCTGATGCCGGACCTGGTCTACGAGGTGACGGGAGCGGACACGGGGGCACAAGGGACGCCTGCGCCGACTACCTAAGCTAGGGGGGTTGACAGGAATCAACAGATCATGAGATAAGGGTCTCCATCAAGAAGGGGGACGGATGGCGACCATCACACGGTTATCACACGACGAGTTGCAGAAGCTCGAACACGGCACCAAGATCCTCCAGGAGCACCTGGAGACCACGGAGAAGGTGGTCAACGAGAGCGAGGCGCTCCTGGGGATCTACGTGCCCGCCCTCCGGGGGTATGTCGAGGGGATCACCACCATCCGGACGAAGCTGGGGCAGGAGGTGTTCCATATCCTCCGGAGTGGGGAAGACCTCAAGAGCCTGACCCAGTACACCCAGAGCATCGTCGCGTTCGGGAAGGCGGTCGAGGACCTGGACAAGATTCTGACCCCCGAGCGGGTCGAGAAGCTCCGGGCGGTCCTGAGAGTGGGCATCAGTGGCGAAGAAGATCGATCCGCTTCCTGAGCCCACCAGGACCCACCTGGGATGGTTGCTGGACAAGGTCCGAAAAGATCCGGCGTACCCAGAGGCCCGGGTGCTGTGGGAAGAGTGGTGCACCTGGATCGACAAGACCAAGGAGCCCCTCCGGGGGTGGAGCCCGAGACGGAAACTCGGCGGGGTGAAAGAGCGGAGACAGCGATGACGACGAGGATCGAGGTCTGGCACAAGGTCGTGGATCCGAGGCCGGTCACGGGGCCGAAGACCGAGTACTTCTCGTGGGGGGTCTACTATTCGTGGCGGGCTCTCCTGAAGGACGTGCCGAATCTGGAGCAGTTCCGGTGGGCGATCTGCCGGGTGATCCGGCCGAGAGCCATCCGGGTGATCCTCAGCTAAGAAGGGGTTGGGTCGTCGGGGAGGGGTTAGCTTCCTACGAGCCTATCGTACCGAAAGGCGGCGACCCATCGAACGGACGCCCGGGGTAAGCGAGAGCCGACGCAGGGATCGGACATGGTAATCAGTCCAGTCCGTCTCGGTCAGGAGCGGGTCTCCGCACCGAACCGAGCCCCGATCCATGGTCAGGGGATCTGTGAGCAATCCGGGCGGGAGGGGACGCGGGCGGCTGCGGGCCCCTCGGTTACGAAGATCGGGAGCAGAAGGGGAACCCTCATCATGCCGATGCACAAGCACCAGCCACGGTCGTTGACGCGCTTGCTCCAAGTCACCATCCCCCGGGACGCCTACATCCTCCTGGGGAAGCTGATCCAGCAGCGGGTCGAGAAGGACTTCGCGCCGAGCAAGGCCAACAAGAGCCAGGTGGTGGCGGATGCGATCACCCGGATGGCCGTCCATGAGGGACTGATCCCCGAGCCCGAAGAGAAGACGGTCCCGGAACCGACGACCGCCCCCTTTGAGATTGTGGTACACAATGGCTAATGACACCCAGACCCCCATGCAGCGGCTGCGCGAGGTCGAGTTGGAGTTGGATGCGATCGATGACGCCCACGAGACCATGCCCCTCCAGCCCCGGATCTTGATGGCTATCGCTCGACTGTTGGCCATCCTCGTGGATGTGATGCCAGGGTAATGAAGCCCCGACACGGGGGATCCCCCCTCCCCTACGCGCCTATCTGCCTCCCCCGGGAGCACACCAAGGCGGTCGCGTATCTGGCGGTACTCGATCAGGCCCTGGGGCAAGCCGGGTGGACGGCCTCCCAACGACGGCGGATCCGGGCCCTCCAGCGATTGTGGACGTTCCGGGCGGAAGGACGAGACCCGCAATTCGAGAAGTACGGGACCTTCGGGCGACGACCGGGCACCGCCCCCCCGACCGGGGCGGATGCCGTGGTCGCGGCGTGGCGGCGATTGATCCCCCACCCTCCGGAGGTCCGGCGACGGCGGAAGGTGCCCTTCCGGGTCCGGGAGGCGACCCGGGAGATGGACCGGTACACCAGGCGACACGACCCGGACCCTGAATAAGGGTCCAGGTCTCCATCCAGCACCAGGCAGGCAGAGGGAACGGGGGCAGGCTGCATGGCCTTGTTGAAGCCGCACGCGATCGATCCCAATGATGGGAGCGTGATCACCAGTAAGTATAAGGCCGAGGACTTTATCTGTGCCCCGGCGGATGCCCGGGGGGTGAGCTACCGGCTCACCTTCCGGGTGGTCCCCGACATCGAGAAAGGGCTCGACCAGATTGTGGCGAGTAATCGGTTCCCCTTCAGCACCCGGGGGGATGTGTTGCGGTGGTGTGTGCGGGAGGGGTTGCGCGCCCTCAATCAGATGGAGCCCGTGTCCTCCGTGACCAAGCGCGTGGACATGGTGGACGCGGTCCTGGCTGAGGAGAGCGCCCACGCCGACTTCATGCATATCTTCGGGGCCATCGAAGAATCCGTCAACAAGTACCTCGCGGACCAATCCCCCCAGCAAGCGCAACGGGTGCTCGCCATGGCCCGGGGGAACTTCGAGATGATGCCGGAGGGGTTCTGGAGGAGTCGGTACCTGGAGGAGTTAACCAAGCGGTTCGCCCATGTGGAGAAGGGGAAGGGGGTCCTCCTGGGCCCCAAGGGGACGGTCGGATGACAACCGAAGGGAAGCTCTTGATCCATTCGTGGACGGAGTTCGAGACCAAGATCCTGGACGCGATCGACGCAGGCCCGCTCCAGCGCCGGGAAACCCGCCGGGCGTTCTACGCGGGGGCGGCAGCGATGTTCGACTTGGTGTTCGAGGCCACCAAGGACGAGGACGAGACGGTGTGTGAGATCAACCTCACGCTGTTGAACGACGAGATCAAGGAGTGGCTGGTGAAGCTGGGGACAAGGGAGGAGGCGTAGAGGGATGCCTGCACCACCGTACAGTCTGAGCCAGCAGGGCCCGAAGCTGGACAAGAAGTTCGAGGGGCTCATCACGAAGGTCAAGGACAAGCCGTCTACGGGCACCATGGGGAGCATTGTACCCGATGATCAATGGGTGGTGTTCCTCGCGAAGGACAATGCGTTTGCGGGGGAGGATGGAGCCCTCTACTACTACCGGGACCGGTGCTCGTTCCTGGGGGCGGACGACGAACAGATGGAGGCGGTCGAGAGCCTCATTGACCGAGTCGAGGCGTGGAGGGAGAAACATCCGGATCTCTTGAAGGTGCCGGACGCCAAGGGGGAGCGGCTGTTGCCATGACCATTGTCGAACCAGGTCATATCTACGAGTTGCGATGGCTGGACGGGGCCCCCGTGGACAGCGGGGACGGGCTCAAGGAGAACCGCCTGATCTTCGTCAACCGGGAGAACGGCACCGAGCACCCGGGGACCCAGACCCAGGAGGTGCTGCGGGCCCTCATCGACCGGACCCAGCACTGTGATCGGTGCCTGCGGTGGGAAGGGAACGACCAGATCGTGTATCACCTCCGGATGGCCTTGATCCTCCACGAGGCGCGAGCCCTGGAACGGAAGACCCTCAAGGGGCGGATCCGGCCCGAGACCATCGTGACCGGGGAGGACGGCCACTTCCTGTTGGAAGCCGAGGAATCATGAGTCAAGATCACCCGCCCCCGTACCCCACGCTCTCCGAGGAACAGGTCCAGCGGATTGCCATCGAGGACACCCAGACCCCCAAGGAGGTCTTGCGGCTCCTGGGGCTTCACGAGGCGATCAAGCCCCTGGCCGCCATCGTGCGCCAGAACCAGGAGTATTCGTCCATCGTGGAGCAGGTCCTCGAACTCGCCATGATCATCGGGTACCATGCGGGGGAGCGCACGAGAGCGAGAGCGGAAGTGATCCAGGCGCTCGAAGGGAAGCTCGCGGACCAGTCGAGAATTATTCACCCCCGGGCGACACGGCAACCGATCAAACCGTGGTAGAGTGCCGTCACCATGGATCTCACCGCCTTCCCCCCACCGTCCGCCTTCGGGCTCCCTCCGGGCTTTACCGCCTGGCGGACCCACCAGGTCCAGGCCTGGCAAACGATCCTGGACGCCCCCACCCGGTTCGTGGCCATCGTGGCCCCCACGGGGGCGGGGAAGTCCCTGATCTACATGACCGCAGCGGTCCTCACGGACGGGCGGGTGGTGATCCTGACCGCGACCAAGGGGAACCAGGACCAGCTAGAGGGGGGGTTCTCCGAGACCGGGCTCCTGGACATGCGGGGACAGGACAACTACGGGTGTAGAGCCTTCCAGGAGGGTGGGGACTGGTTTGCGCTCCGCCCCGATGACGAGAAGGACCGGTCCTGTCACCATGGGCCCTGCCATGTCGGGCTCCCGTGCTCCTACAAAGAAGCCGGGTGTGAGTATTACGACCGGGTCCGAGCGGTGGCCGGGGCCGACTACGTGTCTACCAATTACGCCTGGTGGATGGCGACCAAGCGGTACAGCCAGGATCAGCGGTATCCCCCCTCCTTGTTGGTCCTGGACGAGGCCCACCTGAGCGACGCCGAACTCTCCAACGGGCTCCAGATCAAGATCGACCATTGGCTCCTGAAGGCGACCAGCAAGATGCCTGGTCAGGGGGTCGGGGACTGGCAGATCGCGGAGTGGAAACAATGGGCGGCGTGGACGGCGGCGAGCATCAAGGCGGTCCTGGATAACCCTCCCGGGAAGAGCCCGGGGGCGCTCAAGTACCGGAAGCGCCTCCAACAGGTGGAGCGCCTGTGCCGGAACGTGATGGCCATGGGGGTCGGGGACTGGGTGGACGATCACACCGCCGATGCCTTCGTGTTCGAGTGCCTTCATCCGGCCCAGTACGCGGAAGGGCTGCTGTTCCAGGGGGCCTCGAAGGTGGTGCTGACCTCCGCGACCCTGACTCCGAAGACCCTGGAGTTGCTGGGGGTGGACCCCTCCGAGGTCACCTGGTACTCCATGCCCTCGACGTTCCCGGTCAACAGGAGACCCGTGGTCCACGTCCCGACCGTCCGGGTGGATACCAAGATGACGGACCTCCACTGGTCCGCCTGGGTGGACCGCATCGACCAGATCATCGGGGCCAGACCCACCTGGAAGGGCATCGTCCACACCGTGTCGTATGCCCGGGCGAAGCGGCTCTTCCAGATGTCGAAGCACGCCCACCGGATGATCCTGGTCCCCCCGGGACAGACGGCCTCAGCGGTGGCGGGGTTTAGGAAGTACCCGGAGCCGATGGTGCTCTTGTCCCCCGCGATCATGACGGGCTGGGACTTCCCCCATGATCAATGCCGGTTCCAGATCCTCGCCAAGCTCCCGTTCCCGGACACCCGGTCCAACATTGTGAAGGCGAGGCAGGCCCTGGACAAGGACTACGGGCCCCACCTGATGATGCAGAACCTGGTGCAGGCCGTGGGGCGGGGGATGCGGGACGAAACGGATTGGTGCGAGACCTTCATCGTGGACGACCATTGGGAATGGGTCCGGGGGAAGTACAAGGCGTTCGCGCCGGACTGGTTCTGGGTGGCGGTCAAGAAGTCCATCGTTCTACCACCCCCCCTGGTGCTGGCCGCGTAGGGGTAGACGGTACAGGACCCCGAAGATTCCTGTTGACACCGCTGGGGCCTTACGGTAAGGTTCCGGCATTGGTTGCACGGTCCGATTAACGTCTGAGTCTGACAGAAAGGGAGCACACACGTATGGGTATCTCACTCAAGCCCTCCGAGGCCTCCAGCGGCGGCGCGGTCATTGACGACGTGGATGTCACCATCCAGTCCTGCCGGTTCCGGCTCTGGGACTACAACGGTGCCATCCCCGCCCCGATCCTCGGCCTCGCGGTGGGGTTCGTGGACGACGACGGGAACCAGGCGGAGCAGGTCTACAGCGCGGGGGAGACCAAGCACTTTGTCCCGAGCGACGACGGGAGCGAGGCCATCAAGGTGGGGTCCATCGAGACCCTCAACGACAACACCAACGCGATGGCGTTCCTGGTGAGTCTCGTCAACGCGGGGTTCCCGGAGGACAAGATCGCGGACAAGGTCACGGTGTTCGAGGGGACCCGGGTGCATGTGAAACAGGCCCCGCAACCGAAGCGGGCCGGGCTCAAGAACCAACAGCCGAACCAGGGGAACAAGACGGTCCTCCTGGTGAGCCAGATCCACAGCTTCCCGTGGGACGCGAAACCCGCCGGGAAGACCCTGGGCAAGCCCAAGGCGGCGGGGGCAGGGATCGGGAAGCCGGTGGTAGCGGCAGCGGCTCCGGTGGTCGCGCAGGGTGCGGCTCCGGCGGCGGCTCCGGCGGCGAGTGCGGCCCCCTCGCAGGGCGGCAACGGCGCGGCGCACGACTTCACAGGCGACGCCATCGGGCTCGTCCTGTCCATCCTCGCAGCCAAGGGCGGCTCCATCCCCAAGGCCATGATCGCGCAGGAGGCCTTCAAGGCCCTGGCGACGGACCCGAACCGGAACGCCATCGTCCAGTTGGTGTACAAGGACGAGTTCCTCAAGAGCGGGCCCTGGGGCTTCGACGGGACCACCGTCAGCATGGGGGCCTAACAGGTCCCCTCTCAGTGTGGGGGAGGGGAGCCAGTCCTCTACGGGCCGGGGCGCGCGACCGACGACTCCGAGGGAAGCGGCCCCTTCCTCCACGTTCGACTGCCCGGGGTGGTGACGGCCCTTAGGTTCGAGAGAACCGCCTGGGGGCTGGATGGACTCCATGCCATCTTGACGCCCCGGGCGGTTCTATGTGCTCCGATCGCGAGGCCCGGGCTACGGCACCCGGGATCTCGCGTGACAAACCGTGTGGTCCCGAGCGGTGGAGATTCGGGGCAGCGACGTTCTACCCCTCCCGCAGAGAAAGGATCACCCACATGAGCACCACCTTCCCCGTCGATGTCACCGAAGCGCGACTGATCGAGTTCATTGGGACCATCCGGGCCGTTAGCCATGAGGAGATAGGAAGAGACCCGTTTGCCGCCCCCTCGCCCACGGACGCGGACCCCGTCGCCG
>Ga0070715_10000086_pt1 | contig 24227 bp, 46 predicted proteins | sample LARL111metaG_FD_71394 | JGI IMG/M metagenome (GOLD analysis project Ga0070715, IMG submission 71394) | Corn, switchgrass and miscanthus rhizosphere microbial communities from Kellogg Biological Station, Michigan, USA - LAR L11-1 metaG | ecosystem: Host-associated > Plants > Roots > Rhizosphere ... | reverse complement strand
CGCTTGGTATTCCAGGCATGGCGAGCGCCGGGGGCGGCAAACCACAGGACGTGGGTAGTGAGCGAGCCGAAGTTGGCCTGACGCGGCTTCCCCGAGTTCCACAGCACTGTAATCTCGGCCAGCCACTTGAACCCGACCGCTTCCATGGTCGTCATCCAGGCGGCACAGGCGTGGGCCCCGCCCATCAATGCCACCGTCCCGCCCTTGCGAACGACGCGGATAAACTCCTTGGCGAAGGGCGCGCACCACGCGGTCGCCCCGATGGTATCGTCCGTGTCCTCGGTCCACGGGTCCGAACCAACCCCGCCCTCGTCGCGGGTAATACCGCAGAAGAAGGGGGGATCGGAGATAATGGCACCGATCGAGGCGTCAGGTAGCTTGCCGAGGTTGTAGAGCGAGTCACCTCGATGAACCTTATCGACCCAGCTTTCCACGGGCGCTCTTAAAGGTACCACGTTCGCTACGTGGGCGGGGGTCGGAGGGGGAGGGGTCAGGGTTGGCGGGCTTGGGCTTCGACTTCGGCTGGATGCGGCTGCTGCTTGTGCGCTCATTCTGACCTTCCTCGTCTTTCGCATATGCCTTGATCATTGCCCACGTCTCGTCGATCTCTTCCTGTGAGAACTTCTCCTCCCACGTGAAGCAGCAAGGGGGACCCGACTTCCAATCACCGACGATGAATAGGATAATCAGCCTCACCTTGGTCAGGCCCAGCATCTTGGCATAAGCCTTACCCTGGGCCCAGTAACGCCAGAACCACTGGCCATCGATACCATCCTCATGAACGCGCTTGGTCGAGGCCCAGGTACACTTGATCTCGACCACGGCATCATCGACGGTATCGACGAGGTCACAATTCCCAAAAAAGTCCTCGAATTCAAGCTCGGGGAGGGCGAGGTAGCGGCCGGGGTACTTGCGGTGAAGGGCGGCACCGATGGCCCGCTCGATGGCGTTGCCGATGGCGGCACGCGTCATGTCGATGGGGGTATCCTTGAAGCGGTCGGGGTGCTGGCGGCGCATGATGGTATGGATGGCAGAGGAGACGTGCCGTCCAGGGGTGCGGACCTGAGGAAACAGATCCTCGATCACGGTGGAGATGAGCTTGGGGGCCATGGCACGGTTGGAGGTGGGGGCGGCGCTTACTGCCACCGCCCCCCGGCCCGCCTTACTCCTCTTCCGCGCCGATCCACAGCATGCCGCTGTCCTCGTCGAACTGCCACCCGAGTTCGCTGTTGCTCAGGAAGTCGAGTTCCGAGCAGCGCTTGACCATCTTGGACTTGTTCTTCGACTTGGCCGCAACCTTGAGCATCGCCGCTGCCAGCTTGCCCTTCTTGATCTTGTTGCCCGGCGAGTCGCCCAGGATCTCGAGCACCGCGTCCGCCGTCTCCTGATCGAGCGGGCTGACCTCGGCGTCCGTGTCCTCGGCGTCGTCGTCGTCGTCATCATCCGGCGGGGGCGCGGGCTTGCCCTTGGCGGGTTTTGCCGCCTTGGCCGTGCCGTAGCCGTACACCTTGGTCACCACCAGAACGTCGTTGTTGCGCTTCTTCTCGGTCGCTTCCTCGACCAGCCCCGGGCGCTTCGCCTGAGGGACGCGGTTCCAGTGGGCATCGAGGCCGACGAGGCACTCGATCGACGCCGTCAGGTTGTCCTCGGTGAACTTCTTCGCGGCCGTGCCCGAGTCGAGGACGGAGCGCATCAGGTGGGCGAAGTTGGTGTTGTTGTTGAGGCCCTGCCGCTTGCCGACACGGACGAGGAATGGCCCTTCCTCGATCTCCATGCCCTCGCCATCGGTCGGCTCCTTGCCGTCCTGTGAGGGGGCGAAGGCCGCGAGGTCACCGGCCGACCAGTACTGCGTGATCTTGCCCTCCGACTCGCCCTCGGTGACGTCCGCACCGTCGTCGTCCATCTCCTGGATGACGAGCTTGGCGGCGAGCACGGGCTCCTCGATGTTGCCCATGTAGTCCCACGGGGCGTAGGAGGCCTCGACGATCTTGCCGCGAAAGTCGTCCTTGAGGCCCGCGGAGATCATGTCCTTGGGGTTGAGCGAGACTGCGGCTACTTCCTGCTTGGGCGATTTTGCCATCACTACTCTCATTTCCTCTAAGTCAATGGTTAAAGCAACAACCCGGGGCAACGTGTCCCGGGCAACGAGCACGGGGAGCGAAATGTTAACAACGTGCGCACTGGCGACGGAGTGAGTTGGGGGCGACGGGGGAGCCCCGCCAAACCGACTATTTTAGCGCGCCTTTTCTCGGCTGTCAATAACGCGATCGAGGCCGAGGCGGCGGCGGCTGACCGGCGGCGGAGCGACCGAAGGAGTGATACGGTCGGCTCGTGGACCACGCGGGCCGTCGAGGCGCTCAAAGTCCACCCGGGCACCTTCCGTGACCTCATCGAACGAGAACCCGGGGGAGCGCTGGAACGAGGAGAGGTGGGCGAACACATCGACCTGGTCGGTGTCGGACCGGATGAATAGGAAGCCGCGGTCGCGAATGATGCGTACGACGGTGCCGGTATCGGTAGTCATGACTCTATGCAACCTCACTAAGGAGACGCACTTTGCGTATGGCGGATCGGAACCACTTGGGTACCAGATCGCGATTTCGAGGGAAGAACCAGGCGGCGAAGTTGTCGTCAATGATGTAGGTGTTGCAGAAGTCGGACTCGGAGCGGACGCCGCGACCGGCCATCTGGATAAGCTCGACCATGGCAATGTAATCGAGGTACTTGCGGTCCGACTTGGCCCGCGCCTGAATGACGGCGGGACGGTTATCGATGAACGGCACCTTCGCGATAATCTGGAAGCGGCATTCATCGAGGGGAAAGTCGTGGCCGGTCGAGACGGCGGGAGAAATGAGGACAGCAGCGCCGGAGGCGCGTTTGAACTGCTCGACCGTCTTGCGCGTGTTCGAGGGATCGTGAATCATGAGCAGATCCTTGTGCTCCGATGCCGCGAAAATCTGACGCGCACGTTCGTAGGAGCGGGCGTGAATAATGCCCTTGACCCCGCGGTCTACCGCCTCCTTTGCGATAATCTGGTCGATACGGCTGAGCCAGATGCGCGTTTCGCCGACGCTCATCGAACGGCCAACGCGGGCGGTGGGAACGATGTAGACGGGGCGGGTAGAGAGGGGGAAGGGGGACGGATACTGGAAGTAGTCATAGTAGGACGGCGGGATGCCGAGGAAACCGGCATCCTTGGGCGTGACCGTGGCCGATACCATGACGACCGAGGGGATGCCGCCGAATAAGTACTTCTCGGAGTAGGCGGTGGCCCACACCGGCTGGAACAGGGCCATGGTGGGCGTCTCCTCGATGATCCAGTCGGTAGCCGTACCCGGAATCCAGGCGGGAATGTTCGGGGCATCGGTGCGACGCCAGGTATGGGCCCAGACCAGATCCTGAAGTTCACCTCGAAGGGACTTGAGGCGGCGAACGATGGCGACCGACTCGCGGTAGGCGGAGGCGGAGGCGCACGCGGCCTCGATGCGGTCGTTACAAACACGCAGCGCCTCACCACCCCACTCGACCCAGGCATCGATATCGGCATTGCGTAGCGGCTCGAGCCCAAGCAGCTTGAACACGTGGGCACGGTCGATCGTGACCTTGACGAAGTCGGCCAGGGTGGAGGCGGCGTTGTGCGCCTCGTCGAGGATGATGCGGTCGAACACGCCGATCGACTCAGGATCGGCAAACTTCTGGACGTTCATCCAGTAGGCGTAGTTGGCGATGACGAGGGAGGAGCCGGCGGCGCGACGGACGGCGTCGTAATAGCGGCAACCCTTGTCGCGGTAATTGCACTGGATCGAGGCGTGGCACGGGCCCTCGTCGCAACCGGGCAGGGTGCGGCGACCATCGTCAAAGTATAGGCAACCGTAATTGGACTGACCCTTGATCTCGACTAGGCCCATAGGGGCGAAGTCGCGGTACAGCTGGTCCTGAAGGTTCTTGGAGTCGGTCAGGACGAGGGTACGACCGCCGAGCATGGCGGCGAGGCCCATGTAGATGGTGGACTTGCCGACCCCGGTGGGAGCGTTGAGGATGATGAAGCGCTTATCGGAGGAGGCGGCATCGATGATCGCGTCGTACTGGGTGCGGCGGGAATCGATGCGTCGCCACTCGGAGAACTTAGGCGGCAAATTCAGATCGGACGGGAACATGCGTGCCCTCCACAGTAAAGGGAGAATCAGAGTGGCCGTTTTAGGGAACGGAGGCGCGGTGCTACGGCGTCACAGACGGTGCTGCTTCCTCAGGCGCATGAAGTCAGCCAACGTGACCCAACGCGAGGTGAGCGCGCAACCGGGCTTATGCGAGGCGAACGAGCGAGCAGACGACTCGCTGCCGAATAAGGCGGATGAGAAGCCGTCAACCCGGATGTCGGGATAGACGACTTCCCAGACCTGCATGATGCGGGTGTCGGTCGGCTCTTCCCCGAGATCGACCGGGATCAGAACGCGCTTCGTTGACATAGCCGCGGCACCCCTCATCATGCTATCCTCCGTCCCTTCAGTCCTTGTACGAGGCGGTCGGCACCCAGCCCTCGCCCTTCGCCTTCAGCTTCATCGCGTTCTTCACCTTGGCCGGGAGGTTGTCGGGCGTCTCGCCTCGGGCCAGCTTCTTGACCCAGCCGTGGTAACGGGCATCGTGCCCCGGCGCGAAATGGCCGGTCGTCTGGGCCCCGCAACCGCAGGCGCACGATCGCGTCTCCTTCGGTGCCCGGCCGTTCCCGTTTACCGCCGCCGCCGCCTTGCGCGCTGCGTTGGCCTTGTTCCCTGGGAGTGCTACCTTCCCCGCCGCCTTGCGCGCCAGCCTTACCTTATTTGCCTTGGCCGCGCCACCCGCGACCGGCAATCCAACTACCACTGCCATGTTGACCTCCTTGGTCGTTGCTTCCTCGTATACAGGAACGGGCTTACCCTTGAGCAGGCGGTCCTGCGCCGCCTTCCGTGCGAATGCGTCCCCTAGCGCGTCTGGGTCGAGCACTTCCACAAGGGAACGAGATGCAATGCTCGTGCCACCGGACCCGTCGTCCCCCTCGCGGTCGAGGTAAATGAACGAGGCATCCGAGACGCGGGCACGGTCCGATGGACGCACCTTGACGCAATAGGCGCGACTATCCGAGACGGTGCGTACGACGTAAAGGACGGAATCGACCGGGTTCATTCGAATGACCATACCCGGGACCAGCTTGCCGACGTTCATCCTGCGCCCGTTTACCACCTCGAATTGGGTGAAGATGGCTGGCCTGGTGTCGGGCGGGTCTTCGGGATCGGTCAGAAATTCTTTTAAGTGTACTGCTTCCACTGGGCGTGCCTCCCGTGTGGGAAAAGGTTGCCGCCCCCCGGAGGGAGCAAGGGGCGGAGGAGCGAACGAAAGAACGATTCTAGCATTCCTTCGCCCGCCCGTCAAGTAGGCCGAAGATCGACGTTCGGCCCCTTACCCGTTCAGGTAACGGTAAAGGGCGATCAACGCGGTCAAGACAGTCAGAGCGGTAAGGACGAGGAGCGCAAACGCGAGGCGCAAACGCGGGTCCACGTTGCCGCCTACTGCTCCTGCCCGCCGTTTGCGGCGTTGGCCTTCATCGTCGCAATTAGCGCATCGAGCTGGTCGTACACCCGTTGCTTGTTGCCCTTGAAGCCGAACTCGCGCTTCACCAGCGCATACGCGGAGCGGCCCCGGATGGCGCGTATACCCTTCAATTCGAGGCCGAGGGCGGAGCGCAGGACCATGGTACGGTAGAAGTCGATGGCGGCGGCACCCGTGACGGTGATGCAGCCTGACGGGTGGATCTTAATGGGCACCGCCCCCTCCCTCCTCGATCTCCGTTCCCCCTTCGGCCAGCTGCGCCAGCGCCTCGTCCTGCCGTCCCCTCGAATAGCCGGTCAGGAATATCACCATCTCCTTCCCGCCGTACGGCCCGCCGATCTTGCGTGACTCGTTCTGCGTGGTCAGGGTCCAGCCGGTGGCGTCCTTGCCGACTGCCAGGTCCGCCCCGAGGTTGACCAGATGCAGCACCACCTCCACGATGGTGCGCTTGTAATTCGGTCGACCTTCCTTCGGTCCATTCATCCGCCCCTCCTTCGGTCCGTTCATCGCTCCTCCTCCTCCTCCCACAGTTCCGCCTCGCGTCCATTCGGGGCTACCAGGAATACGCGGGCGCATTTCTGGCATGCGACTGATACGGGCTCGGGTATGCCGGTTCGCTTGAAGAATTCGTGGTCCGACCCGGTGATGCGGTCGGATTCGCAGTCGGGGCAGATAACGACGATGGCATTATCGAGGTGCGCCTCGTCCGTCAATCCCGAGACGAACCCCTCCCGGTAAGCCGGTGAGGGGTCGTCGAGGTAGTAGGCGACGGCGTAGGCGCCGGGCCCGGTGAACACTACGTACAGGGGTGACTCGTCAACACGCGGCTTGATTCGTGGCACTGCTCCGCTCCTAGGTTAAGTGAAACGCCTCGGCACACTTGAGGGCGTACCAGCCGATTACTGTGATCCAGATCGCTACGACGATCAGTCGCGCTACTATGTCGAGGAATGAGTTGTGGCGGAAGTCCATTACTCGATCTCGCCCTTCTTGCTTCCCCCGGCGATGAACGGTCGTAGGTTGACCCGCGCCGCCGCCTGTTTGCCCGACTCCCGCGCCGTCCAACCCTGGTCCGCCTTGGCCGGATCGTACTTGGCCTCGCGGTAGCCGCCGGTCGGTATGTAGTTCTCGCGCTTCCGCCGGTTGCGCGCCTCCCTCCGCTCCTCCTCCTTGCGCCGCTTCTCCTCAGCGGCCAACTGCTCAGGCGTCTTGGGCCGCTCCCACGGGCACTCACGGTAGTAGGCCTCGATGTCGGTGACCTTGAGCTCGCGCAGCATCGCGTCTCGCGCCTCGTAGCGTTCGCGCCACTCGCGGTCGCGTTTCGTCTCGCGCCCGTCGATCCTCCTCAGTCCCTGCTCCTCCAGCCAGTCGCTGATCTCGCGGTTGCGCTCACTCGACATGACGGCGAGGGCGGTAGATGTACCGTTCTCCGCGGCCTCGAATACCGCGTCCTCCTCCTCCCGCGCCTTCATCTCCTGCAGCCGTTCCACCAGCCGGTGGACGCACCCGATCCCGAAGTTGACCTGCCACCTGAGGGGATCGATGTGCTCCCCCGTCGCCTCGAAGTGGACGCGCCGTTCCTCCTTGGCCAGCCGCCTGATCTGGTCGATGATCCAGCCGTACAGCATCTGGAGTGACTGGACGTTGTCGGGCCGTCCGACGAATGCCACCGTCTTGGTCAGGTGGTTGACCATCGGGTGGCAATAGTAGTGGCCGGCGATCCCCTCGGCCAGGTTCAGCTTCCACTTGAACGCGGCCTTGCCCAGGTCGTGCGCGGCCCGTTCCACCCCGGGCCGTTCCTTCGCACCGCGCTTCTCGAGGTCGGCGATGTCGAGGTTGTACTTGGTGAGGAGGCGCTGTAAGTGGTCCGCCGCTGCCGCCGCCTCGTGTTCGTTCGGGCTGGACGTCAGGGCCAGGATCTTGCCCAGCTTGTCCATGAGATCGCGATTGCCCGCATCATTCATCGCGCCGCTCATATCCGCGCCTCCCGCAGCAGCCGCCGCACCTCGGACCGCAGATCCTCGTAGTCCATCTGGTTATAGCCCACGACACCGTTCATCTGGTGCACGATGAACTCCTCTTCGAGGCTGCGGCGATCGAATGCCTCCGCCTCTCCCTCAAGGTTGGACTGGAGCACCTCCAGCAGCTGGTCGCGGTGCGCCTCGCCAATCCACTCGTCCGCCTTCCATCCCTCGTCTTCCAACAGATCGTCTAACGTCATTACCGTTCCCTCCTGTGGGTTTAAAAGGAGGGGGGCCCCATTGGCTCCGGGGCCCCCGCGCCCGTCACGCGCTTGCGCTCACGCCATCCGTCACGCCCGTCGCCGTTCCTTCGCCTTCGCGTCGTCCCACGTGCCGACGTATTCGGGCTGCTTGAGGCTGAAGTAGTCGATGATCACCTCTTCCATGACCCAGGACATCGACTTGTTCTCGCGGTGGGCGATGGCGCGCAGCCCTTCCTTGATTGCAGGCGGGAGGCCATGGCCGAATGCAGTGCGCTTCTCGCCGGACAGCAGCCGGGGTGCGATGCGTCGAGGATTGCCGTTATTCCTTACGATCCGAATCTTCTTGGGTTTCATTCGTGCCCTCCTGTGGGAGATGAGTAGTCGCGGCTCCGGGTGCCACGTAGATGGCCCGTCCTCCGATCGACAAGGCCCTGAACACGCCTCGCGCCTCCGGGTAGAAGCCTTCGACGCCCGGTGGGTAGTTCTCGCGCTCGGCCGCATCGCTGGCTTCGAGGTAGGTGTCGTACACCGCTCCTCCCGCCGCCTTGACCTTCTTGACCTCGGCGTCGGTCCCTAATGCTGCCTCCTCGACGGCATGGGCGAACCCGGGCTTGGTGTAGCCCGAGTGACGCACCAGCGCCCACTTACCCTCCTTCAGCTTCGCCATCAGCGTCCTCCTTGAGGATCGTTGCGTTTACGTACGTCACGTTCCAATCGAGGGGCCAGGTTATTCCCGTCAGCCCTGCGTCCTCCTCGATCTTGCTCTTAACCCAGTACTCGACGATCTCCGCCATCGCGGTCGCGTCCGTCTGGTCGTCCATTGCCACGTCCACGTGCAGGATGAGGGTGTGGCGCACCCCGGTAGGCTTTCTCACCACTCCAACCTCCGGTTCTTTCTCATTGCTTCTCCTCCTCCAGCGCGTGCGCCAACCGGGCCGCTTCCACTTCCAGCGTCCTCAGTTCCTCCTGAGCCAGCGCCCACCGTCCCTCCGTCGCCGCCGACTTGGCGTCCCTCAGAACCGCCTCAAGGTAGGCGAACCGCTTCTTGAGGGGCTCGTTCAGGTGTTGAATGAAGTGGTCGTTCGTCATGCGAGGTACTTAACCTCGTGATTGGGGTCGTTGCACACCGTGATCCCCCGCCGCTCCAGGCCCTCCTTGCGGCCCTGCTTCCTCGCCACCCGGAGGCAGCGCCTAACGTAATCGTTGAGTTCATTCGAGGGCGTATCCTTGAGGCGTTGCCTCAGCGTATCCACGATCTTCTTGGGATCCGCTGTCGGCGTCATTTCGGTACTCATCGTATCTCCCGTGGTCGTTAAAGCTGTCCGCTGTCCGCTGTCCGCTGTCCGCTGTCAGCGGTCGCGGCCGAGCGCGAGGTCGGTCGAGTAGATGCCGCCGCCCGGCTCGACGATCCGACTCTGCAGCAGGTCGCGGTTGTCCATCATGAAGTAGCGCAGTGCCCCGATGGCGTGCGCCGCCGCCCGGTCCCGCCGGTAATTGGTGAACTCGACGTTGATAAAGATTCGGCTGTACAGGTTCTCTCCCTTCTCTTCCCCGGCCAGTACGTACGCCATCTTCCGGCCCGCCGTGACCGGCATTCCTACCACCATCACCCCGGCCCATCCGGCGAGGCAGCAGACCGTGCCGCACGCCGGTCCTCCCTGCGCGGGCATTATTATCCCGCCCCAGCTCCCCATGTCGAACCGCTTCTCGTCATCCTCGATCATGTTGATGACCCGGTCCAGTATATCCCAGGCTGGGGTCGGCTCCTTGATCTGGAGGCTGTTCCACCACTCATGCACCTGGTTCTCGTCGTATAACTCGCTCACTGTATCCCCTCTTCCTCGACGTCGTTGATCTCTTCCTCGGCGATACCCAGCGTGATCTCACCGATGAGGGTCGCCGCGTACACTCGGGCGAACTTGCGCAGCAGTCGGCCCAGTCGGCGGACGTCCCCACCGGCCGGGGGCGTGGCCGGGTGAAGGTGCCTCAGGTAGCTGCGTGCTGCCGCCTTCGACGCCTCGACGAACTCGTTGATTTCGCGGTCCGTCTTATTCTCGGGTGCCCCGCGCCTCGGCTTACTTGTCGGTCTTGCCATCGCATCCTCCGTGTTGGAGTGGCGGGTGAGGGGGCCGTTGCTCCCGGCCCCCCGGTCCGCCGCCCACCGCCCTACTCGTCGTTAGCCGCCACCTCCGCCTCCTCGGCCTCCTCGACGACCGTCTCCGCCGCCTCGACCTTCGCTGCCTTCGCCGCCTTCCGCGCCTCGGCCTTGGCCTCCTTGACCTTGGCGTCGATGGCCGCGATCTGCCCCGCCCCCAGGTTCTCTTCCATCCACGCCCGGTCGAGCATCCCGCGCTCCAGGCGCATCATCAGCCCGCGCTGCCACGAGTCGTGCCCCGGTGCGAACCGCGCCTTCGTCTTCTCGCCGCACCCGCACTCGCAGTCCCGGGTCGGCCGCATCCGCGCCGCCTTGAGCTTCGGCAGCGGTGGCAGCTGCTTGAGCTCCGTCTTCCTCTTCGCCTTCTTCATGTGAGCCTCCTTGATGGAGTGGACCGTGGCCTCGGCCCCCGCGCCATCCGCTTCCTCCGCCTCTTCCGGGGCCTCGCGCTTACCGCCCTTGACGTGCTTCGAGGCCCACGCCTGTTGCGGCTCCGCCGTCCCTACCACTGCCGCCTTCGCCTTACGTTCCTTCGCCGCCGCCTTACGCTGTTTACCGTTCATCGTACCGTTCCTTCCCGTTGATTATTTGGGAACTTCGCATTCCAAGGTTGCCCTCCGCCGCCGGGGGGCCCAGCCGGGAGAGTGCAAGGCCCGCGCCGCCCGGACGTGGCCCCGGCGTGGGCCTCGACGTTAGTGCTAATGCTGCTCCAACGCCGCTCCAACGTCGCTCCAACGTTGATTCCAATGCCACTCACGACCCGTTGATCAACCTCAGCACCCGGTGCAGCGCGTGGTGGAATCCGATAATCTGCGCCGATTTCGCCTCCGCCGGGTACACGTAGTCCTCCGGCTGGCACTGCCGGTGCCTCTCCAGCTCCTCCTGTACCTCTATCTTCAACACTTCCATCGAGGTTACCGCCCCGATGCGGCCGGTGATGACCTCGATCCGGTCGGCCCACGCCTGAACGAACCGGTACGGCACCCCCTGGTCCTGGTCCCACCCGGTCGGCCGCATCCGTATCAGCAGGTCGTGGATTTGCCTCATCTCGGCGGCTACCTGATTAAGCTCGCCCCGGTCGGTCGGCGGCATGTTCATTCAGCACCCGCTCCTTCAGCCGGTCGTACACGGCCCAGTCCACGCGTTCCTCACACCGCCAGATGGTGCGCAAGGTCGCCACCTCCTCGGCGCTCAGCGTTAATGACTGCGGGGCCCCCCTCATGGGAGCCCCGCCGTTGTCCAGTGTCAGTCTCAATCCGCTATCCGTGTTCACCATCTCCTCCCTCCCTACTCCGGGCATTCCTTGCTAACTGCGACGGCGGCGTACTTGATGTTCTCGCCGCGCTTGCCCTTCGTGGCTGCCATTGGGCACAGCTTGAATACTTCCCTCGCGTTCCAGCTGCCGTCCACCGCCTGCGTGAAATGCTGGGCGTACGTCGCGCTGGCGTCGATCTTGGCCGCGGTAAATGGTCGGCCGCTCGATCCGCCCTGTGCGGTGACTTCGGTTGTTGTTGAGGTTGCGAATGCGGCGGCTGCCGCGAATGCGAGGATCGTTGCTGAAAGTTTCACGTGCGTTCCCTCCGGTTGGAGAAATGTTGCTGCGTTAAAGAATGAGCGATTCTCGTCGCTCAATGAATGAATGAAGGCGGTGCGCTGTTCGCGCAATCGAGCGGGTCGGACCACAAGCCCCCCGCCTTCTCTCAAGTCCGATTGTACCATTGGCCCGGGGCTACTGTCAAGTCCTACAAGGGTGGACTCAATTTTCAGTAACCCATGCGCCGCTCGTTCCAGCGCTCGACCTCGTCGGCGTGATGCTCGTCGATAATCCGCTCCAGGCGCTTCTTCGAGGCGGCATCCATCCGGTCCCAGTCGGGTACCGGTGAGACGCGCCGTCCGTGGCACTCGTTGCACGGCACGTCGTACATCCCGCTCATGTAGTCGCCGAAGAAGTCCGGATCGCGGTCGAAGTCCTCAGCTGTAAGTCCGTTGGAGTCGATGGAAGGGTTGACGTGCTTACCCTTCCCGTCGCAGGTGCCGCACACTTCGTACCGGGCCGGGACCAGCCACACGTTCCTGGGTTCCGCCTCCTCGTCCTCCTCGTCGTCCTCCGTCTCGTCGTCGTCTTCTTCTTCCTCCGCCTCCTCCTCCTCCTCCGTCTCCTCGTCCTCCTCCTGGTCGTCTCCGTCCGCGTCCTCGTCGGTCCCGTACATCACGAACGCCATCCGCCGTTCGTCGAAGTCGCCGTACCACCGCTGGTTAATCTCTCTTCTGTCTACCATCGCTCTCCTCCTCCTCCGGTTCGTCGGGCACGCGGTTCCCGTCAGTCGGGAATTCCGTCCCGCACCCCTTACACTTGAGGGTGCGCGTCCAGTTCGGACGCGCCACCCGCTTCGCTCCACACACCGGGCACTGGTACGTCGGCATTACTCGTAGTGTGGCGTCTCTTCCGGCCACTCCCGTCCCACGTGATCCTCGACGTAGACCTCGAAGTCGCTCCCGCCGATCACGCTGTACCGTCCCTGCGATGGCGGATCCTTTGGCCATCCCAGCAGGCCCGTCAACGCTTTCCTGATGGTCGCGACGTCCGCATCGGAGGCGTCGGCTGAGATCGGCACTGAGGCCAGTACGCGCCCCGAATCGTACCACCACCCGCCCTCCTCCGGTCCGCCGTAGTGTCGGCTGACCGCGTAGGCGTTCACGTATAGGATGGTCGGAGTGGGCTCGCTCGCGTCCTCCTCCTCGTATGTCGCTCCTGGGCCCTCTTCGGGGGGTACCGTCGAGCCCCCCGCGTTTGTCTCGTCGCGCTCGTCGCTCATCAGTCCACCCTCCAGCCGTCGTCCAGCAGTTCCTCGAACCCGGCGTACTCCGTGTACGGCGTATCCGGCTTGGCCATGAACATGTTCCCCGCGTACACTCGGGGCCCGCCGAACTTCATCAAGTACCCCAGTTCCGGCTCGCGCCCCTCCTTGTGGCGCTTGAGTGGGCAGACGTCGTAGAGCCACTTGGTCGGATCCTGGATGTAGTTGAGGATGCGGGCGTGGTAGGCGGAGGCCTCGTTTGCCTTCCGCTCCTGCTCTCGCTCCATCCTGCTCTCTCCGCGCTTCTTGTCCATGTCGCGCTTTCTCACTTTGCCTCCGCACCTTTATGAATCCAGCGGATGTAGTGGTTCTTCACTGAGATTAGGCGGGCCGATTCCAGCTTATCGATCATCGCCTGGTAGTCGGTGATGCCTACGCCCCGTCCCATCAGGATCGCGTAGAGCTCACCCGAGGGTACGCCGCCGTTGATCGTGGTCAGGTCGCGGATCGCCTCGGCCACTGCGGCCATGACGTAGATGGCCTGGGTGAGGTCGCGGCTGTCGATTGGCCTAGTCAATGCTACCCTCCTCATTATCGCCGCCTGCCGCGTCCTCCGTTGCTACCCGCTCCACCTCGAAGCCGGCCTCCTCAAGGTTGGCGATCGCCTCGACCACGTTATCGGCCGCTCCGATGGCGGCGCGGGCGCGGTCGTACATCGCCTTGGCTCCAGGCTTGTGGCGGTCGCGTACCATGAACCAACCGTCGCTGACCCACTCGAAGGTCGTTGCCTCGTCGGTGGACCAGGTTATGATCCTGGGCCGCGTCTGCTGTTCCTTACGGTCCTGTTTCACTGCACTGTCTCCTTCCGGTTTGATACGTTTCCAGTTAATCTCGAAGCTGGCTAGATCGGCTAACGCTACGTCGCGCTTGGCCAGGGCTGAGATCGGCGTCCACCAGCGGAATCGGATCGACCCATCCCAGAATTCAACGCTGGTGAGCGCGTCGTACGCTTGCTCGCGGCCGTCCTTGAACTTGAGGATGATGGTCACCGTTCCTCTCCCGTCCCATTGCGGACGAGGACGAATCCGTAGGCGTCGTCGCCCCACTCCCACGTCATCGGTACGTCGAGCACGGTGGCTCGGGCCGTGATGCGCTGGTGCCTGCGGTCCTCGCGCCGTGCATGCCGCTTGTAGTAGGCGGCTCGGATCGCGATGATCGCCGGTACGTCGTCGGTGGCGAATCCTCGGACGATGTTGCCTCCGTACGGGTTATCCGGGATGTGGACGGCGTTCATCAGCTCCAGCGTCTCCTCGTGGTCTAGGTCGTCCTCGGCCATCAAATCGCTGAAGCTTAAGTCTGTCGCATCGACCAGCTCTAGCCTTACCGCCCCTTCGCCCCACTTCCAGTTCTCGTCGGGCTGGTCCGGGTTGCCGCCGGGTGAGTCGACCTTCTCGATCAGCACGTCGGTGGACTCGCTGTACGGGTAGCTGAGCTCTCCCTGCGCGTCTTCGAGGCCGAGTGGGAGCGTCAGTTCCGCTACGTATAGGAAGTCGGCCACGCCCGGGGTCGTGTCCTTGTACAGGAGTCTGTGGACGATCCGGTCCGCTGCCCGCGCCTCCGTCCCGTAGGCGGTCTGGGTAATCGCGTCGCTGTCCTCTCCAATGCCGAAGACGTCGCGGTCGTATCGACGCCTCGCCGCCTCAAGGGACGCCTCGCTGAAGTCATCCATTTCGAGGGCCATAGTGCCGCCCCGGCTGTCGTAGTGGCCGAATACCGCTACGTGGATTCGCTTCACGGCTGCCCTCCTGTGTCGATGCACCTTACCGTCTCGGTCGTGATCCCACCCCCGTTCAAGACCACGCCATTGCGCGGGTCGAGGGCCTCGGTGATCAGGGCGTCGATGCAGTCGGCCACGCCGTCCGCCGTCATCTCGATGCCCCCGTCGAGGTCATCCCACGTCACCTTAAGCGTCAACTCGAAGGTACGCTTCATTTCGCTCCCCTCCTCATCAGTCGTGTCAGTTCCTTGTGCCGCGCCTTCATCTCGCGGTGGTGGCGCTCGTGCTCCGCCCACAGGTCGATGTCGTGCGACTTCCACGTCCCGCCGCACATCGGGCACTTGCGTTCACTTGAGGCGCGGACCTCTACGGCCCGCGCCTCGCGTTTACCCTTCGCTCGCGTCATTACGCGCCCCCCTCCGGTTCCGGTGTCCAGTGGCACTCGCACTGGGTCGTGATCTTCATGTCATCGCTGAGGCGCTCCCTCAGGTCCTGTTCGAATCCCCCGGCCAACTCCTCCACGTAGTCGGCGGTGAAGTCCTCCGGGGCCTCGATCGTGATCACAATGAATCGTCGCGTCATCGTTCCCCCTCCATGTACTCCATCGCTATCGCCGCCTGTTCGATGGCGTAGCTGTACTGGTAGTACTCGTTCAACGTCCTGGCCGCTTCGAGGTGGGCGATTGCCAGTATGCCTCGAATTCGTCCGATCACGTCGCCCGGTTCTACGTCCTGCCAATCGGCGCACTTCACCTCCGCCGCCTGGATCACCTGGGCGGCTCGACGCCTTAATTCGAGGGCGCTCACTGCGTCCTCTCGTCCCGGCCGCTCAACCAGTCGTCGATTGCGGCCACTACCTCGGGTGCGCCGAGCCGGTGCTTGTATACGGCGATGTCGTCGATCCAGGTGCCATCCTTGCGCAACTCGATGACCGCCAATTCGGGGCTGTCGTTGTGGTTGCGGACGGTTACCGTTAATTCGAGGCTCACTTCATTACCTCCTTCAGTCTCAGGTTGACCTTCTCGACGATGGCCTTCATCGCGTGCCCCTGTCCGCTCCCGTTGGCCATCAGGATCACGCTGTCCGGATTCAGGATCAGCGCGGTGAACACTGCCGCCTCGACTTGATCATCGGAGGCGCTAGTCGGGCTGATCACGTCCACTACGTAGGTCAGCTCGATCACGCGGCGCGTCACCACGCCCTGCCGATTGAGCCACTTCTTGAATGCTTCGTCGCTCACTTCGCTCCCTCCCTCAGGATGGCGTTGGCGATGTGCCCCGCCGTTACGAATGCCGCCTTGATCTCCTCGGGCTCGGCGAACGAGTGGAGCCCCATCGGCGGGTGCCATCGCATGCGCCGGATCCCCACGGCGGTGAGTTCGTTGAGCATTGCCCGCATGACGCTCATCCCTCCCGTTGCCACCTGGACCAACTCAACCGGCTTGCGCTTGATCTTGGGCACCGCCTCCCCCTTCGGCACGTCGGCGTCTTTGCACTCCTTGCAGATCCACGCGTCCGTCCCGTCCAGCTGACGCCTTGGCTTAAGGTCGAGGGCGCGAGTGGGCTCGCCGCATGCCTCGCACACCCCGGCGACCGCGTCCCTCGGGTTGACGCTCCGATCGACGGCGTACCACCGGCCCGGTGCCTGTGCGCCCCAGTTGCTATCGGCGGGCTTCAGGCTCGGGTTGTCCCTGAGTGCGGCCTTGGCTTTCTTCAGGGCCGCGCTTACGGGGTGAACGTTGGATTTAATTCGAGGCCGCTTCATCGGCGGCAGTTTCGGTAGGTCGACCATGCTCTCATTCCCTCCTTGATTGGAGCCCTCGGTTGAAACGTTCAATCTCGAGGTCGGGGCGCGGCGGGCGCGGGCCCCGCCGGGGGAAGTGCAAGGGCCGTGCCGGCGGGAAGTCGTGGTACGATATCATTATCCAACGTTAATGGAGAACGCATGTTAAGAATAATGTGGCGATGCTGATTTACAATCAGCATCGCGCATGTTAAAGGGCAAGCGGCCTGTTGGCCTAGGCCTTGCCCTGGGCCTGCGCATTATTTATTCCGTCCCTTCCTCCGCCCCCTTGCCTCCTGGTCGGCCACTTTAAGCTCATGCCCGTCCCTACGTGCTCTCCTTAAATTGGTCGGTCGGTCAACGGATGCCGCGGATCGCATTGGTCGGCTTCCTCGAGAATGTTTGTTGTAACGTTGGTGGTAACGTTCGTTGTAACTTAATGCAAGGCAGTCTCCTCCCTCCACGAGCCGGCGCGCCTTCATTGGTCTGCTGTCACCCCGCATTTGTTTAGCGGGTTCGTGAGCCTTAAATCAACGGGTTCATTTGAGGCCCGGATGCCTCGAATTAGCGCATCCGGGACTCGATCAACCCGCGCCTCGAATTGAGGCGTGCGTTCGTTAACCCGCCGCTTCCTCTTCAGCGATTTCCTCGGGTTCCGCCTCGGCGTTGAGGTAGGCAGTTACCTCGTCGCCAATCCCCCAGCGCTCCATGCGATCACCTTCAGACATCATGCGCTCGAGGCCGCGTACAATCGCCCTGCCTATCGTGCCGTGCATCTCCTCGATCTGGTCCATCGTCATCCGTTTCCGCGTCAGCCTCAGGATCAGCCCCTTGGTGCGGCCGTCGTGTCCGGCCACGAATTCCGACTGCGTCTGTCCCCCGCATCCGCAAATGCACGGTGCGAGTGACTTGCTCGACAGCTTGTTGAGGCTCGGCAGAGTCGGGAGTGCGATCTTGCGGGTCGGGGTCGTGTTCTTCTTTGCCATCTGTCATTCCCTCCAATTGGGAGTGGGGTTGCGGGTTGCGCGGGGTGCCGCGGAATTGCGGCCCGCCGGGGCCCGCCCCCCGCCCCCGGAGAGTGCAAGCGCCGCGCCGGGCGGACGTCGTGGTAATGTTTCATTAGAAGGTTGGTCATAAACGTTCCTAATGCGTTGCGCTCGCGGGTCGGCCTCAGGTCGGCCTCCCGTTGCGTTCCTACGTCCCTCCGTCCCTCCGTTCCTCCGTTCTTTTTTTTTTCCCGTTTGTCGGTCGGCTCTCGGTCGGCTCTACCAACGTTTATGCTGAGGTTGGTTGGGACGTTGGTTGTAAATGAACGTCGGGCAGTCCCCTCCCTCCACGACCCGGCGGGTGCACCAACATCGGAGCAACGAACCTTACGCGACAGGCTCAAGGAGGGGGGCGGACCGCGCCCGCCCCCGACCTTCAACCCGCCCCGATCAGTAGATCAGGAACGCCAACGCGAGGAGGGCGAGTAGGATGACCGCGCCCACCACGCCCTCCATCAACGTCCGCATACCATACCCTCGTAGAGTGACTTGAGGATCCCGTAGGTGCACGCCGCGATGAATCCCGTGAACGCCACCGCGAGACCCAGACACAGCACCGTAACCATCACGCACATCGTAGCCTGGCCAACCCAATTAATCATCTCAACCTCCAGAAAACGTTAATTCAAGGAGAAGGCCGGGGGGCCGAAGCCCCCCAGCCGGTGGAGCCGGCGCTAGCCGACCTGCTCCATGTCCGCAACCCCGGGCAGGAAATCCTCGGGGACCGTGATGTCCCACGTGCGGAGGCGGTCCGCGTTGAGGAACGTGGCCATCACGGCCGAGGCGAACGGCGCGCCCATGTGGGCCGCGATGTCCGCGAGGGACATCCCGTTCAGGTGGGCGATGACGCCCGACTTGAGGCGGGCGTCATGCCCCGGGCGGAACATGTTGCCGCAGAGCAGCCCGCAGCCGCACTGGCAGGGGCGCTTGACGGCAGCGCCGGTCGAGCGGAGGGACGGGAGAGAAGGAAGACGCGAGGAACGAATGGCCATTGGCCACCTCCAGAGGAGCAGCGCGCGGGAATCGCGCGCCGGGGAGCGGGGGCAACGCCGCCCGCCCGCCGATCCAATAAAATTCAAGGCGCGTGCCGCCCGCCGGGCAATACCGGGCACCCCCCGCGAACAGACCAATAGACCCTCCCCTGTTATCGCAGTCTAAAACCATATAGCAATATTGACCCGCGGCCCATCCGAGGCCATATTTCGAGGCCCTAGCCACGTATTCTCGAGGCCTTAGCTCCGTGGGTTCGTCCGGGTTTTAAATGAATGAATGTATATTGACTCGTGGTTGAGTTCGCTTTTATGTCCCATCGTTCGTTTGCTTGAATGTTTATGGTGCTTCGCACCATAATCCAGCAAACTCACTAAACCGGGACGTTGCTTCCCCTACTAATGAAATGCGCTTCGCGCATTTCATTAGGTATTCTCGATTCCCTCCAATTAACGTTAATCTGAGGCCTCCACAAAAAATCCTACAATCCGGGGGGCGGGGGGGTTTGGGGGGGTGGAGGGGTAAGGATTATTCCCTCAGAATAACCTTAATTGGAATAAACGTCAATGAGGGGGGAATGGGAATCTTGCGAAGCAAGATTCCCATTTGGTGGGGGGGCCACGGCTCGGGCCGCGCCTAGCGCCGCTCTGAGGCTGGTCTGAGGCCGCTCCGAGGGGCCACTTGACACCGGGACCGGCCCTGTGCTACAATCTGCAGCTATATGGAGGGCTTATGCCGGTCCTGACCCTGATCCTGTTGGTGTTCGCGTTCATTAGCTTCATCGCCGCCGCCGCCAACTTCCCCTCGAGGGTCAACCTCGTGGCGCTGGGTCTGGCATTCTGGGTACTGACGCTGCTGTTGGGCTCCGTAAGGTGAGGCCTCGAGATTAGGCCCCCTCAGGGTGCAGCCCTCCGAATTACGTTAACCGAGGTATAGATCACCGATATGGCTACCAGTAACCGCTACGAGAAGCCCGGGGACCGCAAGTTCAGGGACCGGGCCACCCCTGGCAAGAAAATTTCCCTCGGGGAAGTTTCCCGCCGCACCGGCCTCTCGATGGCCCACGTCTCGAAGATATTCAACGGCCAACGCCTCCCCTCATTGCCCGCCGCTGCCCTCATTGCCACGGCCAAGGGCATCTCCCTCGACGAGTTTTACATGATGCTGGTTGACCTCCGCAAGGGAGCTATCACCACATCCACCCGCAAGCGTGTTAGCGCTACAGCCTGAGCCTCGAAATGGCCCTCCGCAACCCCGTAGAGCTCCCTGGCATCAAATCTCAGGGTAAAGTGGGCCGCGTGAGGGTCCGCACGCCCCTCAAGAGTGACCGGAAGCATCCTCCGAGGCCTAAATTCCTCGAACCGGCGCACGCTGAGGCCCTCAAGCAGGAGGCCCGGGTCACTCAGGATATGTTGACGCAGGACCGGGCCGACACCGACCGCCGAATCGAGGCCCTCCGCCCTCAGATTAAGCGTATGGAGGAGCTTCAGGAGAAGAAATCGACCTACCTGAGCACCGACGAGCAGGTCATCATCCTCGAAGCATATTTCTCGAAGAACATCGCGGTCAATGCGATCGCTGAGGCCCTCGGACGTAACCATTCCGTGGTTTCGAGGTTCATCAAGAAGTATACCTCGACCGCTCCGATCGCCAAGAAGGTCCTCGAAAATAGCGCTGAGCGCCTCGCGAGGCGTGTCGTGAGCAATGCGAACGTCCAGGAGTCGATGGAGGTGCTGGACCGGCTGGACGTGCTGCCTCGAAAGAACCGCGACTCGGGCACCTCGGGGCCCAAATTTAACGTATTCATCGGCGCGGGCACCACTCCACCCCTCATCGAATCCGCTCCTGCAGGCTCTGCAATAAACGTTACGCCGCAGGTGCCGGATGTCCCTGAGTAGCGCGCACGCGAGTAGCGCCTTAGCCGCCTCCGATCAGCGCAATACCGGCATCCCGGAGCACCGCGATACCAGCATCGAGAAGGTCTGCTGCTGGTGCGGCTCCTCGTTTGTGCGCATCGGGGACTTCTTCTGGTGCCGTACCCGCGACTGCCGCGATCGCCAGGCCTCCCACTCCATCTGGGTCCAGGAGCAGGGGGACGACGGCACCAACAAGACCATCTACCTATACGTCCCCCTCCCTCGACAGGTCGAATTTGACGCCTGCCTTGCCCGCTACCTGCTGGGAGGAGGCGCGGCCGGTTCTACCAAGTCGTACGCGGGCCGCTGGGCGATGTATCGACGCGCCCTCCGCTACCCGGGCTACACCGGCCTTATCCTCCGGCAGACGTGGGGCGAGCTCGAATCAACCCACTTCGAGTTGATGGACAAGGAGCAGTTGATCTTCCAGGAGTATGGGATCAACGCGGTATTCTCGAAGACAAACCGCCAGATGGTCTTCACCCACCCCGATGGCAAGAAGTCGATCATCGAGGGCGGGCACATGGACGACGCGAACCAGGTCAAGAAGTACCTCGGCCGGGAGCGCGACGAGATCATGGTTGACGAGGGCTCGCTGTTCGATCCTAAGGCCCTCCGCGAACTTTCGACCCGAGCCCGGACCACGAAGATAGCGTTACTGCGGGATGGCATCAGAGGGTTGTTCCGTGTCTATACCAACCCCGGTGGCCCGTCCTCCTCGATGTTGCGCGAGCTGTTCATTGACCACGATCCCGTCTGGGAGAACTATCCGGCGCGCTTTCGCGAGGTCTATAATCCCTCCGATTGGGTCTACATTCCCGGTCGCCTCGAAGATAACCCCTACCTCGACGATGCCTATGAGGCCGACCTGGCGCTCCTTGAAACGTGGCGCTACGAGCAGCTGCGCTACAATAACTGGGACGTGGTCGCTGGACTATTCTTCGAGAAGTTTGTTCCGCGGGCCCCGTTCGTTCAGGATTTAGGCGACCCGGGATCGTCGGTGCAGTGGTTCCGCTGCATGGACTGGGGCTACGTCAACCCGGGGTGCGTGTTGTGGATCGCGTGCCTTCCGGATGGCATTAACTACGTTCGCGCCGAATACAAGTTCTCGCATACCCTCGTCGATGACGTTAGCACCGAGATCCACGAGCGCACCCGCGACCACGACATTCAGCGCGTCCGCTATACCATCGCGGACCCGTCGCTGTGGAAGGTGACCTCGCACGATACCGGAGAACTCATCTCCGAGACGTTCATGAAGCCTCCGAATCGCGTTCCGATGGTCCCGGGCGATAACCGGCGTCTCTCGGGCTGGCAGCGCGTTCGTGAGAACCTCAGAATAAGGTCAGACGGCAATCCGACGCTCGTGATCCACCCGGACTGCCGCTACCTCATCCGCTCCCTCTCCAATGCCGTCTCCGACAAGAACAACCCCGAGGATATTGACACTGATATCGACGACCACGCGCTCGACACCCTCCGATATGGCTTGATGTCCCGTCCTTCCCCGACTAAGACCATCAAGGTCGGTTCGGGAAAGACTTTCAAGGCCAAGCAGGCTCAGATTAAACGCGCCAAGGCCGCTTTGAGGCGTCGTTGACCTATGGACGAAACCTACTCTAACATTCGCGAACTGATTGGTACCTTTATCGGCCGCACCATCACCGATATTACCCAGCATGATGCCGATGAGTTTCTGGAGGATGGTCTATCCTACGTTCAGCTTCACTTCCCGGATGGCTCCTGGCTCAAATTCTACATCATGGATGAAGAGTTTGGTTTTGTATCTCACGAGGAGAACTCAGATGACCAGTAACTTGTACACTCTCCGCTACCGCCAGGGCACCATTGGCGTCCAATCTGCGCTCATTACCGCCTCCAGCCCCAAGAAGGCCGAGGAACTGGGCCAGTGGTGGTGCAATCAGCGCATCAACACACGTTTCGTGCGCGTCGAACCGGCCGTGATCGCCGACGAGGCCGACATGCCGACCGCGACGCCCGTCGAGACGTTATCGACCGCTTCCGCTGCGGTCCGGGACAACATCAACGAGTCGATTGACCGCGAGTTCGTGGGCGTCAGCCCCGGATCGACGCTCCCCTCGCTCCCCAAACTGAACAAGAAGTAGCCTCGAAGTAACTACTACAGTAACGGAGTACCGCCATGGCCCGCGCAACTGACGCCGAACGCCTCAAGACGTGGGAGGATCGCCTCCGCGCCGCTGATAAGCTTTACGAAAAGTGGTCCGACAAGTACGAGGTGAAACGTCTCGAGGATTACTACCTCGGCGATCAGTTTCGCGGGTACGACGACGAGACGGCGAAGAAGATGTACTGCATCAACCTCGTCTATGCCTCAATCGAGGCCAACCGTCCCACCTTGTCATTCTCCCGCCCGAAGGTCCAGATGCAGGCCCGCCCGGAGCGGATGCGCACCCTGGGATCGGATGCGCCGAAGCGCGCCCTCCTCTGCCAGGATACGGTGCAGACGTACATCGACGACCCCGACTTCAACTTCGACGTCGAGACGGGGCTGGCGCTGCACGAGGCTCACTTCGCGTTCGGCGTCGTCGAGGTAGGCTACTCGGCCAACTGGATCGACAATCCCGACGCCGGGAAGCCGGTCCTCAAGGAGGACGAGAAGACGCCCCTGACCGACTCCAACGGCGATGTCGTGGCCCAGGGCGAGCGCATTATCGAGAACGAGAACGTCTACCTGAAGCGTATTCCCTCGAAGCAGTTTCGCGTCTCCATCTCGCAGAAGAACGTTCTTTCGAGGAACGACTTCGTTGCCTACTTCGACTGGCAGTACGCCGAGGATATCAGGCGTAACCCCAACTACAAGAACAATGCCACCGTCAAGGCCACGGGAACGATCACCAAGGACCTGGCGTCATCCATCGACACCGAGGACGAGGAGCACCGGCAGCGCAACGGCATGTGCAAGGTCTGGAAGGTGTGGGACATCAGGGCGAAGAAGCGGTACGTGACGGTTGAAGGCCACAAGAAATTCCTCGTCGATGGCGAGGACTTCACCTACCTCCCGTTCGCCGTCATCAAGTTCCACGAGGTCCTCAACAAGTTCTACCCGTTCCCGCCCGTCTACACGTGGCTCGGGCCTCAGGACGAGGTTAACGAGACTCGCGAGATGCAGCGCGCTCACCGCAAGCGGTTCTACCGGCGCTACACCTACATGGACGGGGCCATCGACGAGCCCGAACTGGAGAAGCTGGAGAACGGAGGCGACGGCGTTTACGCGAAGGCCAACGTTCAGGACCCGCTCCGGCCCGTGCCCGACGCCCCGCTCGATCAGTCCAACTGGACGCACCTCGACCGCTCCCAGATGGACTTCATGACGGTAAGCGCGGTGGGCGGGGAGCAGCGCGGCGTTGCCGACTCCAACACCGCCACCCAGGCCTCGATCATTGACCAACGTTCGCGCATCCGGGAGACGGCAGCGCGGCAGCGGGTCATGGACTGGCTAGCCCAGGTAGCCCGCCTGATCCTGCTCACCGCACGCGACAATCTCGCACTCCCTATCATGGTAAAGAGGTCTGCTGACCCGATTGCGATGATGCAGGATCCTCGAACGAGCGAGTTGGCTACGCTATGGCAGGAGATTCAATCTGAGGAACTCGAGAATATCGACCTCGACATCACGATTGATCTCGCTTCCATGTCGCCGGTTGCCCAGGAGATGGAGCGTCAATCCTGGAACCAGGTACTCGTGCTCCTCGCCAACCCGGGCCTGTCCATGATCCTCTCTCAGTCGGACGTCCTACTCCGGAAGACGCTCAACCTGTACGGCATCACCAACGAGACCGAAATCCAGGAAATCAAGAAGGTGATGATGCAGCAGTTACAGCAGCAGCAGATGATGGCGCTGGCCGGTGCGAAGCCGGGAGGCGCATCGCCCGGGGTGGCCTCAATCGCGGGCGTCGGCGGCAAGCAGCCGGGGGC
>Ga0070715_10000084_pt1 | contig 25362 bp, 50 predicted proteins | sample LARL111metaG_FD_71394 | JGI IMG/M metagenome (GOLD analysis project Ga0070715, IMG submission 71394) | Corn, switchgrass and miscanthus rhizosphere microbial communities from Kellogg Biological Station, Michigan, USA - LAR L11-1 metaG | ecosystem: Host-associated > Plants > Roots > Rhizosphere ... | reverse complement strand
ATGCCGTCATCCTGTTAACAGCAATATCTATAAGCTGGTCACATTTCACCCAGGTGGTAGTGGCCCATTCAATCTCCAAATCTGGGAACACAAAGCGCCGTACACGACCCCTCCGACACTCATCAGACAATGGTTACAAGGATCGGCAGATGCGCCAGGACCATTCGGCTATGGCGGAATTGAATGCCTACCAGATGGGTCAATCTATATCGACGTAGCCGCTGGCGCGCTCACAGCAACGGATATTCAGCCGTCCTACCGCGTTGAACCGGGCTGCTGCGCGCCGTTTACGCCTACTGGCACCGATCCGCGCGTCGACGCCTTGCAGCGCGAGGTCGATAGCCTAGCCGCGCAGATCGCGGAGATCGAGAGCGAGCTGTCAGCGATTAGTACGGGCGGTGGGCTGTCGGCAGAGCAGGTGCGCGTGCTCAACTATCTCGTGAGTGTGTACGGGCCGCTGCTGGGGTAGCCGGGCCGCGTGGGCAGCCCGGCCCAATCCATTTGTTATCCAAAATCTACATTTTCCCCAAGACTTGCGGCTAGTCGTAAACCGTTTATGAACTGCTGCGTTGCTGTTTGCCAGTTACGGATGTGTCCAGGCGCATCGCCAATCGGCAGCAATGGCATAAGTTCCTCGATACGATCGGCCAGCGCGGCGCACTGCTCTGCGGGTATCCATCCGTCGCAATCAGAGTGATCAAGTAGGACATGGAGGATATCGGACTTGAGCGATTCCCATCTGATCGGCAACCATGGCGTAATGCGCTCAATCCAATGGTACAATGCTGGGCCGTAGTGGCTATGACAAAGTGGCCCACCTTCGCGTGGCGCAATCCAGTCGAGTGCTGTTTGATCGGGTGGGCCATGCAACCAGTCATCAGGCACATAGTAGCGTTCCATCAGCTGTAATGGAATACCGGCAGCACGGGCGAGTTCCTCTCGCCACAACCCAAACCCGATATACCCGCCATGCCAGCAATCATGTGTTGTATCAAGCCCCATCATAGCACCTCGATCCAATCGCACTTCCGACACGTCCGAAGCCAGGTGTAATAGCCGTGTGGTCCCATGCCGAACTCCCATGGCCCATAGGTGTGGCCATGCGTGAGATGGCAGCGCAGGGCGGCGAGCAGGTAGCGCAGGGTGTGCATGGTTAGTTCTTCCTTGCGCGCTTGCTCACCGCTTGCGGGCTAATGCCAAGCGCAGTAGCGGCGGCGGATCGGCTCTCATAGGTCACGCCGTCGATCGTGACTGGCTTCTTACGGGATGGCGGCGGCACCAGCTGCGCCCGCATGGCGCGCTTGACCTCCAGACTTTGTTTCCACAAGTCCAGCTCCATCAACTTGCGCTGGCGCTCTATCTCGATCGTATCGCGCTGCGCTTGCAGTTCCATCAGCCGCGCGCGATCTTCCTTCATACGCAGATCCTGATCGGCTATCATCTGCTGTTTGTGGATACGATGGAGGTTCGCCGCTGAAAATCCCATCAGCGCGATCGGGATCACTTTCGCCAGCGCCAGCGCAATACCCCATCCTTTGCCTGGTTCAGCCGGGATAATGCCGATCGATGGTAAGCCGATAATATAGAGGATGCCATAGGCCACAACCGTAATAAGCGCCGTCCATGTGAGCAAATTAATCCAGCGATCAGCCTCTGCCCCTTTGCGCACTAGGCCGGCCGTGCGAATGCTGCGAAGCCATGTCCACTCGAAACCGAGCGCCATTGGCACGGCGATCCACCACGGCAAAATGTGGTGCGACATGCCGAACATTGCCACCAGATACACGCTGGCGCTCGTGATCGCCGTCTGTGGGGCCATCTCCCATGCAGTTGCGATAGGCCCGCTTATTGTGTAGGAAAATGCACGTTTCGCAACCTGCCATTTACCGCGCTCTGCTGCCATAACTGCCATACTAAATTACTCCTATCGCAACCACTATCGCAACCTGATCCGCAACCACTATCGCAACCTATCTTCCCGCTTCGGCCCACTCCGCATCATCCAATCCATCGCCTGTTCCTTGTCGGATGATGCGCGCCTGATCGCGTTTGATCCCGGCGTTGCGCCATGTGCGATACAGCGCGATCCGGTCGTTTGTTTGCGTTTGTTTGTTTGCGTTTGTTTGTACGGGGTCTGGAGGGGCAATAGCCCCCCCACTCACCGACACACCGCTGCCCACCATCCCCACCAACAGGCCACCCAGCAGGGGGTCAGGGGGCGCGCCCGCCCCCACCCGCGCACCAGTCCACCCACGACCCGCCAGGCTCACCCGCGCCGCCAGCCCCGGCACCTGCCCGGTGTCCACCCGGCGCGGGGCTACCAGCCGCCAGTTGGGGTCAAGCCGCCCGATCGACCACTGCCGATCGCCTTCCACGCGCGCGAACACGAGGTTGTCAAGTACGCCCGCGCTTCCATCCATTTTCCAGCCACGAACATTCACGTCGGTGGCCATCAGGATGAGCCGAATCCCACAGCCGGCCCCCATACGTAGCAGATTGATCACTTTCTTCGCCAAACCGGGTAGCTCACTCACAACCTGTGTCCACTCGTCGACGACTAAGGTGATTGCCGGCGTAGCGCTTGCGCCCGGTGTGTTGCGTCGGAGCATTTCTTGGTGGACTTTGCTCACGGCCTGCTCAATCGGCGCATAGTCGATCGCCTCGCTCTGCGTATCGATCACCGGCCGCGCCACATCGGCCCCGAACCATGGATCGTACTGCGCTGCTTTCGGTGTCGTGATCACCAGCTCACCCTGACGATACGCCAGTAATACCCCGACGAAGGTTGTTTTGCCAAGTCGCGTAGCCCCCACCACCCCAACGTGCGGCGCAGTTGGGTCGGTGTTCAGCGCGCGTAGGCCCGCGTCGAGCAGCAGCGGCATATCGGCTTCAGCTTTGATCGGTTCGGGCCGCGCCCCGACCATCGGCGGCATGGCAATCGTCGCACCAAACGCGCCCGGTTCGTCTTTGACCAGATGGCGTTGATTCGTATAGGTGCGGAGCGCCGGGAGCAAAAACACCACACAGCGCACGGTCCAGCCGTCGAACGTGTGTAGCTGAAACAGCACCGCGACCTCGCGTGCCAATGCCGGCACATGCCGCACCGTGCCCAGGAACAGGACGAACGCCAGCATGGGCAAATACGGCTTCCACACATACAGCCCGAGCAGGCCCGCGTCGACCACCATCGGCCATGCCCAGCGCCCACCCGCGAAGAACACGTAGGCGAGCACAATCACGGTCGCAATGGCAACAGGTGGGATGGTTGTCAATGTGTGGAACAGCATCATTATCCCCAAAAACGAATCAGCCCTACCACGTCCGTGCGATCGATGAACGACTCTTCAATGCCTGGCCCAGCGGTTGCAATCCAGCCCTCAGCTTCGATCACTTCTGGCGCAACCTCATCGGCGATGATCTCGCTGACTTCGATCGACTCCACCGCGCCGCTTGTGTACGCCAGCGTGAGTATTCCCCCTGACATAGCAGTTCCTCATTTCAGCGGCTTACCGCATTCAATACAATAGGCCGCATCCGGCACCAACTCACCGCATTTGCGGCACTTGATGAGGCGATTGTAAATCCATTTCATCATCGTGTGCTCAGGTGTGCGCCCGAATCCAAGCGCCGTTGCTGATAGGCGTTCGATGCGGCCTCAGCGGCAGCATCTGGCGCGCACGGGCATTGGACGGTCGGAAGGCTGTTATATGCAGCAGTGAGCGCCGCATTGGCGGCGGCGGGCTGCGCTACGGGGTCATAGGATGGCTGCACATCGACCTGTGGCGCGGGCGCGTCGCTCGTATCCGGTGCGACCGTCACATACACCACTTGCGGTACCGACGTCGGCGCTGGCAAATACACAAACTGCACCTCTGGCGCGGGCGCGGCAAGCGTGGGCGTGGGCGCGCTCAGGGTCAGCGCGGGCTGCTCAGGCGGCGCGGTCGGGAGCGCTGGCGTGGCAAGGATAACGATCGGCGGATCGGCCTGCGCAATGGCCGGCTGTGGCGCGGTGGCGCTGACAAATGCCGCGTACACGATCACGGCGATCGAACCAAGCAACGTGATGCGCGCGATCGGGTCGCGGCGCGGGGGGATGGTGAGTGTGAGCATATTTCTACCTCCTAAAACCGATCGCGGTAGTCCGGGCCAAAGATACCGTATAGGATCGCGCCAGCAAAGATCGCCAGCGCGACAGCGAGCAGTTGATCCATGTTAGATTTCTCCGCTTTCTGTCGTCAGGGTTTCTGGCTCTGCGATATCAAGCAGCTCACAGAGGCGAATAACAAGCGCATAGCTAGGATTTGCCGTACCGTGCTCGATATTGCTGATATAGGACTTTGAGACACCGACCATGGCGGCAACATCGGCCTGCTTCCACTTGCGCCGCCGCCGCGCTTTCCATATCGCTGCGCCGTATTGTTCATAATCAGGTGTATTTTTCATACGTGTCATAATACACCACTGTGGAATGTCTGTCAAGCCCCCAATTTCTAGACACAGCAACGCCGCCGATCGCCATGGACCGGCGGTGATTCCTCTACTGTTTCTTTCGTTCAGAGTACGCTTTGTTACGAATTGCCTGGCACTGCTTGCAACGCGACGCGCTGCTAGGGAAATGATAGCGATTATCTTCCGTCAACGCATGCCCGCGTACACAAGTGTCCTTTATACGAACATGTTCCAAACAGCAAAAGCGTTGATCGGAAGCATGTGGGCGGAAAATTGTTTGACATGTGGGGCAAATACGATCGGGTAATGTGCGGCGCGATCCGGTTGGACGTGGCACAATTCCCGCATTCCACAGTCGTGCGTTGATATTTTGAAATGAGCAACCGTATTGTTTCGCAATGGCGCGGATACTCATACCAGACTGGTACGCTTCGATAAGTGCCTGAATGTCAACGGCAATCTTGGTACTCTTATTACTACTCATGCTGTAAATTCCCCCACCACAGCGCGGAACAGCCGCTGCAATTGATGGCTATTCGGATTAGTTGGTTGCTGAGTTCGTAGGTACATAGTTCTTTAACATCGGATTTGGTGGTTGACAAATGCTTACAACCATGATAAGATACATACAGTTAGATAAGAGACGCGGAAACGCAACCTGGTCGCAAAAATAGCTATAGCCAGTAACGCAAGTGAAAGCCGCAAGCTAGGTTCGATACACGGAACTCGACAGAAAAGTTATCCAAAGCGCCAAGCGTAGCCCGTAGACGCCGCCTCTTATCTAGCAACCTTGAATCAAACAGCAATGGGAGCAGCCACGATGAAAGCCACCGACATTAAGTACATTGTTCAATACGTTTTTGAGGGCGAGCCATGCACTGATGTTTATTGTGCGCACCATCTCTATCTCGTCAAGGGTGATCTCGGTACTACGGTTTTGGATGGACATGCAGATGAAGTGTGCGGCGAATGCGAAATGGAGGACGCCGCATTCGAGAGCGACAAGCGCGCCGAAACTCGCAATGAGCAAATCATGCTAAGTGTTTGGTAGCTAACTGGCTTGGAGGCATTCTCTATGCGAATTAAACTCGAAGCACGAAACGAATTTGTGTATGAGGTGCGTGATGGAAGCAGGTATCTTATGGCCGAGTTCCACGGCACAAACTCTCCAGCACTAGCGCGCACGTACGCCAGCATGGTAAACACGCTCGATGGGCCACAGATCGAGATTTTTGAGGCAAATAAGCGACTACGGGCTGCTCTTGAGCTTATTGAGAGTTTGCGCATTGGCGCGGAACAGCAATCCCAAAGCCATGTTGATGTTCTGGCGAAGATACGCGATTGGGAACAGCGTAGATGAGTAACCTCCTCAACTGGCCGCACTGGGTAGTCGATCTGGTTGAAGAGAACGACCACGACTACCGCATCAGCGCCCACCTGCTCAACCCGCCGACCTCCTGCACTCTGTGCGGGACGGTCGGCGATCTGCGTCCCTACGGCGTTCGAGAGCAGCGATTTATGGATTTGCCCATCCACGCTAAACGGGTAGGTATTCTGGTAGGCAGGCGGCGGTTTAAGTGTCATTCCTGCGGTCGCATTGCCATTGAGCCATTGGCCGATATGGACGAAGACCACCGCATGAGCAAGCGCCTGCTGCGCTTCGTGCAGACCGAAAGCCTGCGGATAACCTTCACCGAAGTCGCCCGCCAATGCGGGCTGGATGAGAAGACGGTTCGGGACATCTTCAAGGCGCATACCGCCCAGCTCGCTAAGACACACACGTTCGTGACACCGGCTGTGCTCGGCATAGACGAGCTGCACCTGCTGAACAAGCCCCGCTGTGTACTCACCAATGTTGAGTACAGAACAGTGATTGATCTGCTGGAAAGCCGCGATCAAAAGACGGTGCAAGCCTACCTCTCCAAGATTGAGGATGGGCACAAGATCGAGATTGTCACGATGGACATGTGGCGTCCCTATCGCCAAGCGGTGGCAGCCACCCTGCTGAATGCGGTGGTGGTGGTGGATAAGTTTCACATCGTCAGAATGGCGAACCAGGCGCTGGATAAGGTGCGCAAGGATTTGCGCGAGAGCTTGACCGATAAGAAGCGGCGCACGCTCAAGAAAGACCGCTTCATCCTGCTCCATCGGAAGCGCGATTTGGACGACCAAGACCTGTTTATCCTGGACACCTGGACGAAGAACTTTCCTGAACTGGGCCAAGCCTACGAACTGAAGGAAGAATTCTTTAACATCTGGGATGAGGAAGCCGATAAGCAGGCAGCGTGGGCGCGCTACGTCGAATGGAAGAAGGCCATTCCTCCCGATCTGGTGCCCAAATTCAAGGAGATTACCACCGCCGTAGACAACTGGCAGGAACCCATCTTCAACTACTTCGACACCGGCATGACGAATGCCTACACCGAAGCACTGAACGGCGTGATAAAGGTTGCGAATCGCAACGGGCGTGGATACTCGTTCGATGCAATTCGCGCCAAAGTTTTGTATTCGGAGGGTACGCATATGAAACGTAAACCTATCTACCGTGAAAGCTGGAAGAAGACCGGCCTGCCACAGGTTGTTGAATTGCCGGTTAGTCCTGAGCCTCTAGGCTATCTGTATGAGATGCGCAGTTACGATCCAAACGACCCGAAAAACGTAAACTTCGGTGTGGCGCTTGCAACCTTTGCGAAGCTCCTGGAGGACTATCCGAATGAACCGGATTCAACCACTAAATCCGAATAGCCCAATTGATTAAGCGTCAGCGTATAGCCATGCTGGTGGTCGCACACGCAGCGCTCGGTTCTGACCTCCTCGCACGGAAACACATGCCGCCCATCGCAGCGCGGCAGCGGCGTGCGCCGCGCGTAGTGCCACTTCAGGCGGTCGGTGATTTCCATGGCGGTGGTGCGCGGGTCGGTCATAGCAGCGGCTCCACAATCTTTTGCATCATCAAACTGGGCACCATATTGCCGATGATTTCACCAGCAAGGCGCGTATCATTCGGCAGTGCGTACCAATCCGGTACGCTTTGGAGTTGCGCACCATTACGCGGTGTGATATGGCCCATCGCGCCGTTAACAATCCATACACCTTGCGAAACGCGACGCCGCCACCAGCTTGATGGTATTGTCGGCGCTGGTTCATGAGCTCGCCGCACCGTGGCCGGGCGACTGTCGTTATTCGTGTCAACAAAGGCGATGCCGGTTGTCGTGCCAATGCGCCGTATCTGGTAGGGCGTTGGTGTACTTGGTTCTAGCGTGTGTTTGATGGCGTCGTACCATCCGCGCCACGGTTGCGCATCTGGCAGACCCGGCAGCAGTGCATCACGCACGGCCCGCACAATTAGTCGGCGGCGTGTTTGTGGCACGCCATAATCGGCGCTATTGACAATTTCTGCGGCCGACATATAACCAAGGTCAGTTAGTGTATGGATAATGCGTCGGAAGGATTCAGATTTTACATAGGCGGGCACATTTTCGAGCGTGAACACGCGCGGGCGACAGCACCGTAAGAATCGGCATACTGCCATTGCGCATTTAATGTCTAGGCTTGATTCTTGGCCGGGTACATTTGAATTGCTGAACTCTTTACATACTGTTGATGCATGGCCGTAATCCAGCGCGCCCCACAACGAATAATCTACGTCCTCGACTTTTGCAACCTGAATATGATCGCCGTGATTGATTCGATACACTTCTGCAATTTTCGGATCATATTCGACGGCATGCACGAAGTCGATGCGCTCTTTGAGCAGCGCTTCAACCCCGCCGCCACCGCTAAATAATGTCGCGCCTCGTGTCATACCCGCATCCCCATATAGCTCGGACGGCACTGCACACAACAGTAGATCCGGTGCCGGCCGCGCGGCGGCTGCGTAATCGTTCGGCCGCAGGGGCACACGCGCGGCTGTGGGCGCCGCCATGGCGCGGGCCTGGGCTTCAGCACGTTCCGCCCATGCCGGCGATGCCATTCATAACACGCATCGCACTCACCGCACGCGCGGATGTGCAGCGCAAGTCCGCAGGAAGCGCAGCGGCGGGTCATCGCAGCGCCTCGTCTGCAAACATATCCTGGTAGCCTTGTCGCCTGAGCTTGATTGCTTCCGGGAGTGGCTCAGTGTGCAGGCATTCGGGCCACATGGAGCAGCCCAAAAAATCCTCCTGCGTTGCGCGATTTGTTTTGATCTGCATGGGCTTGCCACAGATTTTACAAGGTTTAACGATATGTTCTTTCATCGTCGTCTTCTTGCCTTGCCGAGCGTCTCCCAGTCGTGTACGCATTCCTCGCCAAAGGCCGCGACCAGGCCCGCGCGCAGCTCGGCTACGCTGTGCGGGATGATGACGATCCCATTGCGGCGGCGAATAAACTCGTGCTGGCGCTGCTGGGCATCGCTGACCCGGCCGCCGCTGGCCTTGCATTCGACCGAGCAGTATTTTCCGTTGGGGAGGCACACGGTTAAGTCAGGGCAGCCCGCGCGCCCGATCGCCAGCTTGCGATCGCCAATGGTCGCCATGCCCGCCGACGTGCGGAGCACATAGCAATCGAGATCGTCCTCCAGGTAGTCGATGCAGGCTTTCAGCACCTTCGCCTCGGGCGTCGCGCCGGTGCGCGGTTTGGTCGGCTTCGGCGCGTTACGGCGCTGGTGGGTTTGCGCGTACAGGTTGCGCGCCTCCAGGTCGGACGGCGGGCCGTCGTAGCCCCAGGGTTCATCCATGGGAAGCCTCCATTTCAAACAGTGTGCCGGTCCAATCTGATTCGGCGGCGATGATCGGGCGTGAGAACGCCTCGATCGGCTTCAAGCAGTGTGGGCTGAACCAGATCATTTCGCGGGTGCTGTTCTCGCGCCCGCGACCGTTGCCCTGGCTACCATAGCCGCCGTGCGCTTTCCACGGCACGGCGTCCCACGAGCCGGGGAATAAGTCCGGCTCGGCATAGCCGCAGACGGCAATCCGGATGCGCGGGTCGGCGCCTTGCGACAGCGCCCAGTTGACTACATCGTAAAACACCTGGCTATTCGCGCCGTCTGCGTGACTATCGTGCTGATCATACACGTCGTCGCGCCCCTCCATCTGATACGGCGGGTCGAGAAACACGGCAGTCAGTCCCAGGCGCGCGGTGGGCGTTGGTCCGCACACCCGGCTCCAATCACCGCAGCATACACGCACGCGCCGGATACGGTCTCTGAGCGCGCTCATCATGGTGTGGAGATGGTCGGTCCATTCATCGCATTGCCCCCTCCCGGCGTTGCCCAGGTGCGGGCGCTTGCGGTTGATGCCCCTCCCGGCGTCGCCCAGGTGCGGGCGCTGCCGCCACACCACCTGATCGTTACTGTTGACGAGCCGACCATCCTCATTCACGTGCCATGGCCCTTGCCCTGAGCACCAACCACTCCCGATCCACTGGCAGATGCCCCAGAGCCACCAGCCGGCGATCTTGGCGTCGTAGTAGTCGGGGTCACCCATCAAGCGGTCGGTCAGATCCTGCTGGCGCTGCACAAGCCAAGCATGGCGCGCGTGCAGATCGGCCTCATGGATCGGCCAGTCTGCCGCATCAGCCACCGCATCCGGGTCGGTCGACGTGGCGCGCCAGAAGTTCGCGACAAAGCCGTTGATATCGTTCCACGACTCGTGCGTCGGAATGAACGGACACGCCAGCGCGACGGCGGCGCTGTTCGCGAACGGCTCAACGTAGTTCTCGACGCGGCCGAAGCGGTCCCAGACCATATCCGCGATTGCGGATTTCCCGCCGAATGCGGGGAAGGGTGCGATCAGCGGCATCCGTGGTCGCTCCTCGCTCATCTCCGCCTGCCCCAGCGCCCGCCGCACCCCACGGTCGATCTGCGCATCGTCCAGGCCCAGGTCATGCAGGCTGCGGCGCAGGTTGTGCGCGCCCCACTCCTGCGTAAGCTCGATGGCGGCGAGGCGCAGGATCAGCGCCTGCGCGCGGGGTTCAGTTGACATAAATACCCTTCTGACCTCACAGGACGGCTTGTGCCGTGTAACCTATCCCATCTATCACGCGGGTGTCATTTCGTGCGTGGCTGCCGCGCTGGTACAGCCACGCACGATGCTGGCGAATCTACAGTAATTTCATTTGTCCAGCGGCGATCTTCTTTGCGCGCCGTGTCCTTGCGGCGTTCTGTGCATGATGCGGCGCATCGTACACGAGATGGCACTTTGCGCACGCGGCACATAAATTCTCGGCTGCGCAGTTGGCCGGGTTGTGATCGAGATGCATCACGCTCATCGTGCGCTTGTGGGTGTCGAATGGCTCGCCGGGCCTGCGACACTGCATCCCACAGCGCTGGCAAACCCAGCTGGCTGCATCCTTGACCCGGCGCGCAATGACATCCCAATCAGCAGGGTATTGATCGCGCTGCATTGGCATAATCTACCCCTCGAACAACTCGCCCGTCGCCTGGTTGATCATCCGCTCCATCGGCGTTGGCCCCGCGACCACCGCGCGCCCGGTCCACACCTCGGCTGGCGCGGCGATCTTGGCCTCGCAGCCATCGCTGTGTGCTACCGCGCGGGCGATTTCGGTCAGCGCGTCGCGTAGGTCGTCACTGTCGACGCTTTCGATCGCCATACTGGTGGACATGGACGCATCGGCCACGATGGTCATGCCGGCGCGCTCTGCGATGGTTTCCAGCAGGTTTTGAAGGCTGCCGAGGCTCTCGGCTTTGATTGACACGGTGGCCTTGATGACTTCTTTTGGCATGGACATTCTCCTTATCTACAAAAAACACCAGTGGAACCAAAACTTACAGATGTGCGCCTGGGTGACCATCGGGCGATGGCGCAACCTGGTCATGCGTCGTTTCATCGTTCCTCTTTCTCCAGCGCTGCATCGCTGGGCTTACGTAGCGCCAGTCGCGGAACAGTTCTGCTGAATGATTCACGGATATACTTTCTATGACACCTTGGACATATTTGGAATCTCGGATCGCCTATATGATAGCTCTGTAGTTCATGCCAAAGCATCGGCACGTTTGAGCGGCGGCACAGTGATATTTCTTCGCGATTCACAACACACCGACCTGCGTATACATCATCACGATGTTTTTCAGGAACAGGCGTTACGCGGTAGATGTGCAGTAGGCGCTGGCGACCTGCGCGACCCAAAACGAATATCCCTATGTTTCTCACCCATCCCATATGGTCATACCACATAAAATCATCCGGAAGTTGAGCATTGTCGTTAGATTGCGCGAGTAGAGTTTTCACCTCATCCTCCTGAGCTGCTCTAATGCAATTTTTACCCGCTCCGTCGCCGGCAGCCGCTCCAGCCATTTGATCGACGCCTCGGTATTCAGCGCGCATTCCTTGCAGATCAGCACGTCGCTGCGCAACCCGCAGACGGCGCAGGCCACGCGCGGCGGGGGTGCGGGCGTGCGGCGGGGTGGACGGGCGAAAAGATCGTCGTTCATATTTTTGCCTTTCTCTGAATACCTTGAAAAAATTGATAGGTGTTCAGCAGGTATTCATTCCGCATTAGGACGCCATCCTGAAGACCGCTGAATACCTTGAACCCTAATTCCTGTAGAGTTGCTGTTTTGCTGTCTGTATACCCCCTCTACCCCCCCCTATATACCCCTATATACAATATATGTATTCAAGGTATTCAAGGTATTCAGGAGCGCATTACAAAGCCTCAAATTTTCTGAACACCTATGAATAGGTGTTCAGGAGGTATTCACGTGCCCAGCGGGCGCGCGTACAATCCTGTCCAGCGATTGCCGTCAACGGTATGCACCTTGCGTGCGCCCTTGCTGGCCAGCACCCGCGCCAGCTCCATGAACTGCGCGCGTTCTGAACCATGCAAATGAATATCTTTGGACCGGAGGATCGAGGCAATGTCACCCAGCATATAGGTTTCGTCGCCAAACTCCGAATCGAAAATGAAATAGGTATCGAGATAGTCGGCAATCAAGCTGCTGACCTCGTAGCCTTTGTTCGTTTCGTTTTGGGCCTGCTTCTCTTCACCGACCAGCTTGAACGGTTCCTTATCCCGGTAGAGCTGCACGGCCTGCGCCCACACCTGATTGACATCGATATCCATGTAATGAAAATCCATGCGGGTAAGATGCGTGATCAGAAAGCGCCGGTTGCCGGTATCATCGGTTAAGAAGCCTGTCGAGTTGTTCAGCGTCCCGATCAGGCACGCCAGCGCCGGCTTCACAATATCATGATGGCCAAACGGCTTGCGCACCGTGACATGTTTTTTCGTGATAAAGCTCTTGAGCGCTGATTGATCGGCCTTGCGGGTCGTCGCGTCCAGCTCCGCGACCTCCCAGATCCAGCGGTCGATCAGGCGGATATCGGTATCCTTATCTGTCACGTTGATCGCAGATTCGATGAAACACTCCGGCAGCGCGCTACACAGCCAGTTGGTCCAAAACGACTTGCCCAGATCCTGGGGGCCGTCGAGTACCAGCATGGCCAGCTGGTGGGCGTCAAAGGTTTTCGCCACCGCGCCGATCAGCCAGCGGTAGATATACACGGCGTGCAGCGGCACCACGTCGCCGGTGCGATACGTGATCGGCGGGTCGTCACTGCTCATGTAGTCAGTGAGTCGCGAGATATGATCCTTGCCATCCCACTTCAGACTGTTCAAATATTCGTGGATCGGGTGGTAGGCGGCTTTTTTCGCATACGCGGTATAGGCATCTTCGGCGGCGGCCAGCTTTTTCCCTAAACCGATGTCACGTAGCGCCATGCGGATTTCGGCGGCCAGCACATCACTGAGTTTATAGCCGTTGACCTCAATGCTATCAGTGCAGAGGTTGAGCCGAAACGTCCAGCCGAGCAGGTTCAGGCGCTGCATGATCAGCGCTGATTCGGGCAGCTCCGGTGTCTCGGGCGGCAGGATCTGCACGCCGTTTTTGCGCAGTTCATCTTTGACGGTCATGAGCGGATCGCTTCGAGGGCGCGCTGGAAGTCGCCAGCGCACTCTAGGATTTTCACCACATCAAACGGTCTCTTCCAGTAGCCGTCGCAGAGCGGATCGCCGCCGGTATGCACGTAGGCGCGATTGGAGTCCTGGTCGATGGTGACGCCGGGCCGCGCGCTGCCGCTGGCCGGGCTGATCATGCGATAGCGACCGGCGGCTTTGTAGCCGTAGCGTGCGAGTACACCGCTGATCTCATTTTCTGCGTTGAAGCGCTCGATGTTGCGCGCTTTCTTCGGCGGATCGTTTTTGAAGCGCGGCGCCGATTCGACCATCGGCGGGATATGCGCGGTGAGCGCCTGGAGGGAATAGAGCCTATCGAGATCACAGCGGATGAACTGCACCGCACGCGGCGGGTCGTATTTGAAATTCAAGGTTCCGGGGACGCGCAGGATTCGCACCAGATCATGCACATTCTTGTCCCCGCCGACCACCTGTTGCACCCAGCTGCGTTGTAGCAGTTCGGCGCACCCGCGCTGATCGTCGGTCTCCAGAATATAGGCCTCGTTCAGCAGCCAGTAGCCATGCAGCCCGCCACCGCTATCCACAATCACGCTGGGCTCGGGGAAGGTCGCACTGACCAGATGCGCTTCAATGGCTTCCTTCGATCCATAGTCCTTCACATCGAACTCGGCATACAGGCAGTTGATAGCACTTACATAGCGTTTTTGGGCGCGCACATAGGGCGGCTCGCGCACCTCGCCATTGGCGTTGCATGGCGGGATGGCGGTGCTCGGATGCACGCTGATGTACCAGTTCGAGAGACATTCGGCCGGCGGCGCCAGCGGGCGCGGCGTGGGGTACCAGTACGATCGCCGCTCCGGTAACACGTGGTAGTAGGCGAATGCGCCCGCGCGGTGCAGGTGCGCAAAGAAGGCTAACGTTTGATTCATGTGAGCCTCGCAAGCGCTAGATCGAAGTTGAGGCTATGCCCGCGCTCGAAAAAAGACGCGCCTGCTTGCTTCACGTGCATGTAACAGCGCTCAGGTGTGCCGTAAATAGCAATTAAGGGTTTCGTGCAGAAATGAATTTTGTTTGTGACTGCGCCATCATATACCTTAATCTCGATGAAGACGCTGCGATCTTGGATCCCAAAATCAGGCGTATAGGTATAGCCCAGACCTGATCCCACGGGGGCGCCGGGATCACGAAAATGGATCGGCTCATATTCCCATGGGATGCGTCGTGCGTCAAAGTAGCGCGCCCAGGCGTACTCATGCTTGCTTTTGAGTGTATAGCCTTTGTAGACTACTTTGGTTCCGAAGGGCATGGTGAAACCTCGCTATATGCAGATGGCTCGTCATGAAACCGATACACACGAAATAGATCCGGTGTTTTCGCTTCATGCAGCTTGCTTGATCGGTTTGGGCTTTTGTGCGAAGAGAATGCAGCGCCGGAGATAGGCGCTGATCGTCAATCCCTCTGCATCCGCAACTTCTTTGGCGCGGAGCAGCTCGGCTTCCGTCACGAATGCCTTGATCACTTTCTTGCGGGCCATAATAGTGGTACTCCTGTAGTACAAATATGGTACTAGTATACAGGCAAAAAGAAACTGCTGCAACGACTGTTTTGCTTATAGTCTGTATTACTCTGACTTATAGTGCGGGGGCCGGTGATGAGCCGGCGCCCGCAGGTGGGGATTAGAACGGCAGATCCTCTTCAATCGGCTGCGGGACATTGCGCCCGCTCGGCAGCTGCTTGACCTCCTCGACGGTGTAGTCGCCCTCGGTAGTTTGGGCGTTCGTGCGCTGGAACTTAAACCAGCCCAGACTGTTATAGAGATTCCACGTCTCGATGCCGCGCCGCATCGTGTCGCTATCGACCAGTTCAGGCGCGGCCAGCAGCGCCGGCGGGGTGACGATCGAGCCGTACTCGTTGCCCTGGGCGTCCTGGGCTTTCTCCAGGATCGGCAGGCCACGGCTGTCGACCTTGCCGCCGATGGTCAGCCAGAAGGCCCAGCGCGGAAAGGCGCGCTTCTTGGAGCGCATCAGCTGCGCCAACGCGCCGCGCTCGTAGCCGCGCACGATATCCTCGATCGGCTTCGATTTGAACGCGCCGCTCACGCTGAGTACCATCGGGTCCGGTAGCCCGTCGACCAGGATCAGATATTCGACATTCTTCTTGGCCTTGACGCCCTCCGGGCTGCGCTGGCCGTTCGGTATCCAGGTGATTTTATCGCCCTGCTTTTCGCCGGGGATGAACCATTGGGAACGCTCACCCAGGAACGCGATCTTGAGCCGCGCCGCGCTGTAGCCGGGGCCATCGGTTTCCATGTAGCGATCGTCGGCCTCCCAGATGTCGGGCAAGCCCTCGGTGAACGCCGTCGCGTGGCCGAAGAACACGCCCGGCGTTTTGATCTTGCCCGCGTCGACGCCGTGATACCAGTACAGCCGCGCGGGTTCCAGGGTGACTTGCGGGAGTCCCTCCAGGTCGATCGATTCGTCGTCGAGGAAGGTGCGGGCCAGCTGTGTGTCCTGTGTCATGTCCTATACTCCTGTTATATTCGCCAGCGCCACAGCGGCGCGTGGTTACTTCGTCGGGTAGAGATCGTCCATCTCACGCTGGGCCTGTGCGCGGTTGTCGGGATCACGTAAATCGCGCTCGATTTTTGCTCGAATAAACAAGCGCTGATCGCTCACGCGATCAAATGCGGTATCTTCGCGCTGGCCATGCAGCGCATCTGCCAACCGCGCGCGGATTTTCCATTCTCGATCGCGTTGCTCCGCTTCGAGTTGATCGATCGCCGCCTGGCAGCGGTCAACCGCTAGCTCACAGTCACGCAGGTCGGCCAGGGCCGTGCGCCAGCCTGCATGCTGTGAGAGGATGAACGCCAGCTCACGCTTGCGATCGTCGGCGTTTTTGCCGGTCAGCTCGACCGCCTCGGCAATCGCGCGCATGGTCTGCTCGTGATCCTTCGCGCGGCGCAGCTCGTCCTTGGCAGCGGCGAGATCGGTGTAGAGGTTCATCATTGTGTGTCCTCCTGTAATGCCTCGGTGAGCGTTTCAATGCGCTGTCCTGTTGTGAGCGCAAATGAATCACGGCGCATGGACATATTAATCATATCGACCATGAAGCCTTCGATCAGGTGATGGAGCACCCTGCTGGCGATCTCGTTGCCTTCTAGCGCTTCGTCTAGCACGGCTTGCCACAGCGCGCGACCCTCGTCAGGTGTCATCGCTTGCCTTCCCAGCGCACGATCTGCCGTGCGAAGTAATCGACCCAGAAGGCGGCGATATCGCGCCGTGCGGCCGTCTTCGCCTGCGCCAGCATCATGATAGCCTTCTGCTGGCCGACGTAGAGCGCGGCGAGCGCCTCGGTGCGGGTGATGGTGATCATAGAAACTCCTCGATCAGATCCGCGATCTGTGCGAAGGTGCGCTGTGTGTAGCCGTTCATGCCGTCGTTCAGGTCGACGAGCGGGGCATCGTTGACGTATGGCGAGTCGTCAATCTCCGCCCATTCTGCAGTATTTTCCGGTAGCAGATCGATGATGTCACCGTAGCTGAGATCGTCCCATGTGCCCAGTCCGGCCTTGGCGTGCAGGTCGCACAGCACGCCCAGACAGCAGTAGCCTGTGGATGATCGCAATCGTCCTACGGTTTGCTGATACTCGCCGCTGCGCAGCGCGGCGATCCATTGCGCTTTGATTGCTTGGTTCATCGTGCATCCCTTTCTGCTTTCATCAGTAGCACATCGCTACTGCATTGTTCGATGGCCTCTCGGATACCATCCGCTGCAACCCCGCTGCGCACCGCGAACGTGGCCGAGAGTCGCGCCTGTGACACGTGGCACCCCTGCGCCGCCGCGAGGCGGTAGCGCTCGCTGATGGTCAGCGGCTGGCCGGCCAGCTGCCGGCCAATGCGCGCGACGAATGCATCGGGATCGGCGTCTTCGTGGCGGCTCTGTTCGTCGAGGATGAAGCAAAACTCATCGCCCTTGTCGTGGAGCTGGCCGGCGATTTCGCCCTGACGGACCTTGAGCCCAGCGGCCAGATAGCGATCGGTCTGCATGTGATTGCCGGTTGCGGTGTTGATCGCCTTCATGCGGTCGATGTCACACACGATAACGGTGTAGGTCGTCGTGTCGGGAAGCGTCGCGATGGCGTCCTCCAGGCCCGGCGCGCGGTACATGTCGAGCGCGCTGTTCCATGACAGTCGGCGGATCGTGGCGTCCTTGGTTTGGCAGTTTGGGCATGTCGTAGTAGGATGTTGGACGTTCATGGGAGATGATACCTCCGGTGAATGGCCGGCGGCTTCCACCGCCGGCGTTGTTGTTACTTGCCCTCAACGATCGATGGCGGTCCATAGGTGTGGCGTACGGTGCGCCGCTCACCAAGCCGGATGTGGCCACGCGCGATCCAGAGGTCGTTGACTCGATCAACGTAACCGTCCCGTTGCGCCTGGAGCAGCACCACGTCATCAGCAGCTGCGTCAATGATGTTGGTATCGCTGTTCCGCCGGTGGGCGAAGAGATAGCGGTACATGTCGTTGATATCAAGCATGGTTCGTTCCCTTCGTTTAGCCGTGTCGCCAGCGAACCTTTTCGCTGATGACCAGGCCCTTCATGGTGTCAAGCAGGTTGGCGTATTCGATTGCGCGGGCGTAGGCCGCGCGGGCGATCAGTTTGTCGAAGAGCAGGCCGATCGCCATGGTCAGCATGAGGATCAGCAGGGTTTCGTTGAACGGGTTGGCGGTCATGGGTAGCCCCCATTCGTTGCTGTTAGGTAGTCTAGTGCTGCACCTACTGTTCCAAATCGTTGTGATGCAATGTCAATTTGTGCAGACACCGCGAGCGCAGTTCCGTCCTCAACGCGCCGATCGCCTTCGTAAATACGAAGCAAGATTGAGCCGATCCATTCACCGTCAATGATCACTTGATATCCCGCGTGTGTTGGTTTGAGCATGATTGTCATGCCCATGATATCCTCATCCATCACCAGCCCTCCTTTGCCAATGCCGCGCGCACCCGCCGCACTTCGTCCACGATCCCGCCATTCGCCACCGGCCCGCCGAGCAGGCTGTCGAGCAGCGCGGCGCACTGGGCAAGCAGAGGCTCCTCATACATCGGCGCGATATAGCGGCTGGCGAACGTCGGTTCAGTGTCATAGGTGCGCTCACCAGATTCCCATTGTTCGGCGCGTCCCCGCGCCGCGAATCGCCCGGCCTCGATCAGCAGCGCGTCACCGCCCATAACCCAGCTATGCTCCGCCTCGGTGATGCTGGCGATGATCTGCTCGGCGGCGTGGTAGTTTGCGCAGATATCGGTGTGCGCGCCTGATGTTATTGCGTAGCCGCCGTTCAGGTATTCAACGGTGTAGGTGGTCATGGGGTTGCTCCTTTGTCTACGATTTCAAGGGCCTCAGACATGGTTTTGCCAGCGCGTACCAACTTCATAATTTCTGAGATGCGGTCACTGTTGGCGGTGCGGCGAGCCTGTTTCGGTGTTGCAATGTGGATCGGTTCGCCAGCCTCGATCGCGTTCATCAGATGGTGTTTCATCCAGCTCATCCCGCTACCCCTTTCGTCGTAATCAGGCCCTTGGTCAATGCCGCCGCTACGCTCTCGCGCACTCCGAACGCCCGCAGTGCTTGGTAGTAATCCATCTCGCCCACCGGCTGGATTGGGATGATGCGCCCACCGGGACGCTGGACGACGATGTAGCCGTTGACGATGCTGATCACTTACTTAACTCCTCGAATACGTAGGCGTTAAGCGCATCTTCGGCAGCAGCGAGGGTGTCGCGGGTGTCGATCAGGTCGTCGCCATACCAGGCGTCGAAGCCCACCAACTTCTTGCGCTTGCCGATCATTTCATATACCGGCTCAATGCGCTTGGCTGGCAATTTTAGCGCGGCCCACTCTTTGCGTACCAGTGCCTCGATCAGCGCGCCGCGCTCGATCTTGCCGCGCTCCGTGACGCACAGCCCGTTGATCATGTTGATCACCTCGGGCGAAAGGCGGATGTTGAACTGCTCATTGGCCATAGTGCTTGCTCCTGTGTGCTATGCCTTGCTAACTGATGCTAGTATATCATAGCATCGCTATCTTGTCTAGCCCTCAATCTATCGTCTTCCGACGATATGACAAAACTGTTATTGACGCCTATGTTATACTGAAGATCAACAGGAGCGCGCCATGTCGGTGTTCAGCTGGGAGACGATCCACTACCCGACCCTCGCCGCCTACACAGCGGCGCTGTTGCCGTTCCATAAGCCGGCCTGGATATCAGCCATCACGATCCACCACAGCGCGATTCCCACCCGATCGCAATGGCGCGGCCGATCGACCATGGAAGCCACGAAACAGTATTACATCAATAAGGGCTGGTCAGCCGGCCCACATCTGTTCCTGGCCGAGCTGACGCCCGGCAAACTCAATGACGGCATCTGGGCCGGCACGCCGCTGGCCACGACGGGCATTCACGCCGGCGCCTGTAACAGCTCACACATCGGCATCGAAGTGGTGGGCAACTACGACGTGGAGCCCTGGCCACGCGAGGTGGCGGAGCTGGTGTACAGCACGTGTGTGGTACTGATGAAGTGGGCGAAGATCGCCCCCGCGCAGGTGCAGGGGCACCGCGAGTGCCTCGACAACAAGTCGTGTCCTGGCCGCAAGGTTGATATGAATGCGGTGCGCAACGAGCTGGCGAGGCGGTTAAAGCCATGATCATCGACCATACCCTGATCCGCTGGGGCGATCGGTACGTGCTGTTCTGTGGCATCTGCGGGCGGCCGATGCGCGTCTGTCGCGCCCAGAGCATCCAGTGCAGCGCGCCGCCAAAGGCAAAGCCATGAGCGCCCGCGATCTGATCGTCGCGTATCTGGAACAGGTCCACGAGGAGCGCACGGCCGCTAGGATCATCAATTATCTATGGACGATGCACCACGTCACGCCAACCTCGACGCGTACCGCGCTCGGGCGGCTCGTCCGGGACGATCAGATTACGCGGATCAGTACGGGGCGCTATGAGCGAAACCACACCGCAGATCGTGGCCATCCTGCAAGCGATTGAAGAGGATATTCATGATCCGGAAGGCCAGCTTCAGCACGCGCTCCATGACATCCTGCGGATCTACGGGCTCACGGCCCAGCTGGCCGAAGTGGTGACGGAACAACGGGAGCAGATCCAGGCGCTGGCAGAGGTCATCACGATGATGCACGGCCGGATGATCGAACATGACCGCCGCTCGATTGCGCTCGGGGTGTCGATCCAGTCGATGCACCTATTGATCGAGGCGAACAACCAGACCATTGCGCAGCAGGCATCCGCCGCCCGCGCGCTCTTGCACGAGGCGGCGGCGGCGCAACTGGCCGAACTGGAGGCGCACGCCGAGATGGCACGCGGCCTGTTGCGCGTGGCGCGTATGGACGCGATCAAGGTCGTGCAGCGCGCCGTGCACGATGCACAAGATGAGATCGCCAGCGCGGCCAGTGACGCCCGCGACACCTTAGCCGAGGACCGCGCGTGAGCGTCAACACGAACATTATGATCACGATCATCGCCGGGCTTATGCTGATCGGCTATCTGTTTTACGCCGCGCCAGCCGCCGCCCCCGCGCAGGTGCCGGGGGTGCTGCTGGCGATCGGTGTGCTGATCAAGCTGTTTAATACCGACACGAAGGTTGATCAGGGTGTGCATCAATCACACCTCAACACGGATAAGATCGAACAGGTGCATGAGATCGTGAATAGCCAGCGCAGCGCCATGGAGCGGAAGATTATGCAACTTCAGGACTCAATCGCCAGCTTACGCGAAGAGCGCGCCGGAACCATTGTCGAGGTGGCGCACGCGCGCGGCAGTGAGCAGCGGATCATCAGTGCGATCGCAGCGGCGATCATTCCGCCACCGGATGCGCCGCCCGCCGGACCGGGGGAGCATCAGTGAGTTGGACGCCACCGCCACATCGGCTGATCGTGGCCTTGCTGCTGATCCTGATTGTGGGCTGCGCGATCGTGCTGGCGCTGTTCGTGCGGGTGGGGTCGTGAATGGTGACGAGTGGCACACCTCGGCCATGGTCGACGCCGTGCGCGAGATGGCGCAGAAGCTGGATATATATCAGCAACACGCCGACGAGGAGCGCACGAAGCTGCGCGCGGATGTGTACGCGATCGTCGAGGCGATGCGCAAGGACGTGTTTAAGACGATCGCGGCAGTGCAGCTCGATACGCGCCAGCATCGTGACGAGCACGCTGCCGATCGCAAGGAGCGCGCGGCCGACGCGATCGACCGGCTAAACCGCCAGCTGGTGCTGAATATTTGGCTGGGCGCGCTGACCGCGCTGGTGGTGATCAATCTGCTGCTGATCGGCTTTGTGGTGATTCGTACGGCGCAAATGTGGTTCACATGATCGTGTGGCTTATCGTGTTAGGGATCGTCGTCGCGTTTGCGCTGGTGCTCCTCGCCATCAGCTGGAGGTGGCCGCCGTGAGTGTGCAGCACTGGCAATGCTCAAGCTGTGGATCGTACTATCCGCTCGGTGCGACGTGCGGGGGCTGCATGAAGCTACCGACTGTTCCGATTAAGCAGGCCAATGTCAAGATCCGCTACGGCGTGGCCTACTGCGCGATCTGCGGGTTTGCGATCCAGTTCTGCAACGGCCATGGTCCAACTGCGCCACCGGCGAAGGACGGCGCCGAATCAGACCTGGAGCGACGGATCAAGGCATGCCAGTAAACGAGCGCCGCTATCTGCTGACCCGCTGCCTGCGCCTGGAGTCGCGGATCGACGTGTTGGAGCGCGAGCTGATCGCACTGCGCCCGCGCCCGCGCTATCTCACCGATGCGGATCGATCGGCCATCCGTGATCTGCATAATCAGGGCGCGTCGCTTCGCACGATTGCCGCGCAATTGCATCGCGGGACGGGGACGATATGGAACGTGATACATCCGAAGCCGTAATGCGCTGGACGTGGTATCATTGGATCGCGCTGGGCGTTGGCGCGGGGCTGTGGGCGCTACTGTTTTACGGCATTGGCGCGCTGCTGTATTGGATCTTTTTCGTATTGAGGTGATGGTATGAGTGTGGTCACATTTCTGCTGCTGCTGGTCATCGCGGCGATTGCGGCGGGCTGTTCGGCTATCATCGTCGGGCCGTGGAATAGCCGCTGGTTCGCGGCAGCGTTCGTGATGGGCGCGCTGCTGCTCGTGCTCCCGGCGCTGCTGCCGAAGCTGCTCGGGGGCTAGGGCGGTGAGCGAACGCCGGCCACGCTATACTGATGAACTCAAAGCTGCTGCAATCGCTGACAGTCAGTTCATTGGTGTCGGTGCGGCAGCGGCAAAACATGGCATCCCCTCGGGTACGCTGGCGAGCTGGCGTAGCCGTGATGACATGCAACCCATTGCAATAATTAAAAAGGATCGGGTTGGTCAACTGATTTTTGCGTATCTCGAAGCCAACCTCCAAGCGTTAACGGCACAAGCCTATGTTGCGAGCCAGCCAGAATACATTGAGCGACAGCCAGCGGAGGGCCTTGCAATCCTTCACGGGGTCATGGCCGACAAGTCTGTTCGACTTCTCGAAGCCATCAGCCGAAGTCAGCCCGAGCCGCCTGAGCTTGACGGCGACTGAGTTCATCGAACAAACGTCGCTGGAAGTGATCGCGGATGAGCAGACCGGGATCGCGCCATTTAAGCTCTGGGACGGCCAGCGGCAGGCGCTGTCGGTCATGGAGCACGCGCGGCTTGCCGTGTTTCTCAAAGCGCGCCAGCTGGGCATCTCATGGGTCGTGTGTGGCTTTGCGCTGCATCAAGCACTTTCGACGCCGAACCAGACGATCCTGGCCTACAGTCAGGGGCAGCTGGAAGCGAACGAACTGATTCGCCGGGTGTCGTTTTTGTATCACCATCACAAGGCGGATCTCCCGGCGCTGGCCACCGATAACATCGGCATGCTCGGCTGGGCAAACGGCAGTCGCATGCTGAGCCTGGCCGCGACGCGCAAGGCGGGGCGCAGCTTCACCGCCTCGATCGCGATCCTCGACGAGTGGGCGTTCATGGCCTGGCCGCGCCAGACCTTGGCTGCCGTGAAGCCGACGATCGACGCCGGCGGGAAGCTGTTCATTATTTCGAGCGCCGATGGTCAGGGCAGCGCGTATCATCAGTTTTGGCAGCACGCCGAAAGCGGCGCAAACGGCTACAAAGCCGTGTTCCTGCCCTGGTTTGCACACCCGGATCGCGGGTCTGACTGGCGCGATCAGAAGGTGATTGAAGCCAGCGGGGATACGGCGTCGGTGCTCCGGGAGTACCCGGCCAACCCGATCGAGGCGTTCACCGCAGCGGCGGGCCTGGTGTACGACGTGTGGAGCGACGGGCCACCCGATGGCAATGTGACCGAGGACGCAGAGTATCAGGCGGGCGCGGGGCCGATCTTTTGGGGCGTCGACGACGGCTACAGCGGGGCACACGATCCGCAGACCGGCTACTTCACGCCGAACAGCGCGCCGCGCGTGTTCCTGCTCTTGCAGGAGCTACCCGATGGGAGCCTGAATGTCTTTGCCGAGCAGTACCGCTTTAAGACGATGGAGGAGGACGACATCGCCAGCGCGCGGGCATTGGGCTACCCCGATCCGGAGTATGCGGCGGTTGACAGCGCCTCGGCAGCCTTGCGCGGGCGCTTGCACCTGAGCGGTATCTACACACGCGGCAAGCCGCAGCACATCGACGAGAGCGTGAAGGCGACGCGGCGCATGCTGGCGAAGGACGCGAACGGGCGGCGCCGCATCCATGTGCATCCGCGCTGCACCTATCTGCGGCGTGAGATGGCCGGCTATCGCAACGACGATCAGGGCAACCCGATTGATGACGTGAACCATGGGCCGGATGCGCTCCGCTATATTGCCTGGACGAAACGGAACGAAGTATGATTGAACCGGCAGTGGATGACAAAGGCAAGCTGCTTTGGGTATCGCTCGTGCCGCCACTTGTGGAAGGCGAACACGATGCGATCATGGCTGCGCTGAAACGATGGAAAGATCAGCCTATTGTCTGGACACACAACCCACCACAAGTTGAAATAATTCAGCTCCATGGTCGATTTGAACCTGACATTGAGGATACGCCATGACCAACGGCGTCGCCCCTCCATCCGCGATTCGCGGCGATACGCTGAATTACCCGTCGCAGGGGGCGATCTTTGGGCTGGCGCTGCCGTGGATGGCCAGCCCGCCGAACTACACGGATCTCCCGGCCTACTGGAGCCCGCGCCGCGACTGGGTGCTCAGTCAGACGCCGAAGAAAGAGGATATGTGGGGGTCGGCGGTGGCGATTGCCACCACGAAATTCGCCTCGCACGGCTTCACGCTGAACGACAGCCAGGACAGCCAGCGCAAGGTCAGCGCCAGCCAGGAGCTGATGAAGCGCGCCGATGGCGGCCAGGGCTGGGTCACGTATGCACAGAAGATCATGCGCGACCTGCTGACCACCGACAACGGCACGTTCACGGCGATTCGGCGCGACGGCGATGAGGAGTTTCAGATCAAGGTCAAGGCGCAGACAATCCAGGGCGCCGATATGGCGGGCTACGCAGATGCGGCGGTGATTCGCTCGCGGCCCGGTGCCAAGATCACCGGCCTGTATCACCTCGACTCCTTACGCTGTATTCGTACCGGCAACCTGGCCTACCCGCTGCGCTACATGTCCGTCTTAGGCGTGCAGATGCTGTTCCGCTGGGATCAGGTGCTGATGTACGCCGATCAGCCGAGTCCTCGGGCCGAGCACTTCGGCGTCGGGGAGTGCGCCGCCAGTCGCGCCTATCACACGATCGCCAAGCTGAGTGCGATGGAGCAGCTGGTGTTCGAGAATCTCACCGGCGGCGGCGCGAACAAGCTCGTGTTTCTGCAAGGCATCAACGACCCGACGCTGCAGGCCATCCTCCAGAGCGGCCGGGCCGATGCGCAGTCGCGTGGGCTCGTGTACTACCTGGGCACGATTTTGGGCGCGATCCCCAGCGATCAGCCGATCACCAGTA
>Ga0070715_10000081_pt1 | contig 26482 bp, 23 predicted proteins | sample LARL111metaG_FD_71394 | JGI IMG/M metagenome (GOLD analysis project Ga0070715, IMG submission 71394) | Corn, switchgrass and miscanthus rhizosphere microbial communities from Kellogg Biological Station, Michigan, USA - LAR L11-1 metaG | ecosystem: Host-associated > Plants > Roots > Rhizosphere ... | reverse complement strand
CCAGATCGATCCGGCGAAATACGTAACCGGTATCAGGGGGCGCCGGCAGCAGGCGAATCGTGACCGGAACAGCCGTGTGAAGACCAATCCCGGTTGTCTCAGCCTGCGCTGCTAGTGTGGTTTGTTGACTTAACATCTGGAAGCAGTGTTTGCGGGCAAAGTTTTTGGGAGCAACGACCATGCCGCGTTTTGATCAGAATGTTTTCGGGTATGGCGAAGGCGGGTCGTGGCATCTACCCAACAGTCGGATCAGTAAAGCGCAGACTTATCACCACAACTCGAATGTCAAAGCGTTCGGACGAACGTCGTTGACACCTGCAATACGCGCCCATATGATCAATTTGTAATGCGGCCAACGAAATCTGCCCCCGGTGCTCGACCGGCTGAGCGAGTCTTTCTCATCGACTCGATGTCTCATATTTTCCGCGCCTTTTATGCTCCGCTGGCGAACCGGGCGGCGCCTTTGATGAATTCAAAAGGACAGGTGACGCAGGCGATTTTTATCTTCACAAACATGCTGCGAAAGCTCTTGCAGGACGAGAAGCCGAAGTATCTGGGGGCGGTCTTTGAATCAAAGGAAAAGACCTTTCGTCATGAATCGTTCGCCGATTATAAGGCCACGCGTGAAGCAATGCCCGATGATTTGGCGCTGCAGCTTCCTTACATCATCCGGCTCTGCGAAGTTTACAACGTTCCGGTAATCACCGTGCCGGGTTTTGAAGCCGATGACGTGATTGGAACTTTGGCGGTCAAGGCCGCCGACCGCGGCTTGCAGGCGGTAATAGTTTCCAATGACAAGGACATGTGCCAGATGGTGCGCGATCCGGCGATCATTTGCATGCGACAGAATTCGCAGGTGGTTAAGCGCAAAGAGCCCGTGCCGCCCATCGAGTGGTGCGACGAAGCCTGGGTGCAGAAGAAATTTGGCGTGCCGGCTGAGAAGCTCGTGGATCTGCTCGGACTGATGGGTGATTCAATCGACAACATTCCCGGCGCTCCGGGTGTCGGACCAAAAGGCGCGGTGCAGATCATTCACGATTACGGATCGATTGATAATGCACTCCAGCACTGGGAAGAAATCAAAAACAAGAGATACCGCGAGTCTTTGCGTGACAACGCCGACCTGATTCGCAAGTCACGCGAACTGGCTCAAATCAAAACCGACGTCGAGATTGAGCTGGATTTGGATCAGTTACAGGTACGCCCGCCCGATCGCGCCGGGGCATATGAACTGTTTCGCGAACTTGAGTTTCAGAATCTCACCAACGAATTTGCGGATGCGGCGGTGGCTCCGGCCCAGGTTGGTCCCGCGCGTCAATACTCGATCATTAAAAACCAAAGTGAGCTCGAGCGCGTGATGCCGGCATTGTGGGAAGCCGAGCACATAGGAATTGCGCTCTCAAATTCGTCAGCGCCGGGGGCCGGCCAGCAACAGAGTCCGCGCGACGGGCACGGTGCTCGCGGTATTGCTTTCTCTGCCAGGCCAGGCATCTCGGCCTTTGTCGATCTCGAAGGGTTTCGGGAAGGGAAAGATGCCGCGATCGCCTCACTGCGCGAATTTCTTACCAACGGGTTGCTGGAAAAATCAGTTCATGATCTAAAGCGGGCCAGCGCCTTGTTAGCGCCTTTCGACATTCAGTTGGAAGGGATTATGGATGACACTTTACTGGCGGCGTACGTTCTGGATCCAAGCAGGAGCAAGTACGAACTCACGGATTTAGCGCGGGAAGCAATAAATGTTGATACGGCTGGGCCGGCGGCCGGCGGCTGGGTGGAAGATGCATGGCAAGCGACCGAGACTGCCGATCTGACCGCGCGTGTTGCTCCGGTCCTGCACCAGCGAATCAACGAAAAAGATCTCGGAATGATCTACCGCGACATCGAGTTGCCGCTGGCGCCTTTGCTTTATCGCATCGAGCGCGCCGGAATCTGCATCGATTGCGAGGTGCTGGCGGATCTTTCTCGTCACCTGGGCGAAGAGCTGGAGAAGCTGACCCAACGAATCTGCGCGTTGGCGGGGCGCGAGTTCAATATCAATTCGCCTAAGCAGGTCGCCGAATGTTTCGAGGCGCTGAATATTGTCTCTGGGCGAAAGACTTCGACGGGCCGAGTCTCGACCAGCAAGGCGGTGCTCGAAGAGCTGGCGCAGACTCATGAATTGCCGCGGCTCATCATTGAATATCGCGAGCTCGAGAAATTGAAAAGCGTCTACACGGATGCCTTGCCTCATCAGGTGGCCGCCGACGGCCGCATTCACGGCCAGCTGAATCAAACTGTGGCCGCTACCGGCCGGCTTTCGTCCAGCGATCCAAATCTACAAAACATTCCGATTCGCACCGAGCTTGGCCGTCGCATCAGGCGTGCATTCGTCGCGCAAAAGGGAAACAAACTAATCTCGGCCGACTATTCACAACTCGAATTGCGGCTGCTGGCGCACATCACGCGCGATGAAGTGATGCTCGATGCCTTTCAGAAAGGCGAGGACATTCATGCCCGCACGGCGCGACTGGTCTTCAAGGCAAAGACTGATGAGGAGCTAAAGGAGGCGCGCCGCTTTGCCAAGATTGTTAATTTCGCGATTGCTTACGCGATCGAGCCGTGGGGCCTGTCGCAACGCGTCGGGATTTCACGTCAGGAAGCGCGGAAAGTAATCGATGACTATTACGCGACTTACCGTGGCGTGCGGCGCTATATGGAAGAAATCCCGGTGCGCGCTCGCGAGCATGGATACGTGCGATCGCTTTACGGGCGCATTCGGCCATTGCAGGGAATCAACGATCGTAATGCCAACATTCGCCGCGCGGCCGAACGCGAGGCGATCAATATGCCGATTCAGGGGACCGCGAGCGACATTGTAAAGATTGCCATGCTCCGCGCAGATGAGGCGTTCAGGCGCGAAGGGCTGAATGCGCAGATGCTCATGCAGGTGCACGACGAGCTGCTCATCGAATGCCCGGCAAGTGAAGCCGGCAAAGTGGCCGCGACGTTGCAACGGGAAATGGAGAACGCCGTCGAATTAGATGTACCGCTGGTCGCCGAAGCCGGAGTGGGAGATAACTGGATGGACGCGAAACACTAGAAGGGAATTGCAAAATGAAAAATGAAAAATGAAAATTGCAAATTGGAGGAACAATAATGACTTCGGACGAGCTCGTAGAAAGACTTATTAACTTCTCAGCACGCATCGGCAAAGTCGTTGATGCCCTGCCAGACACAAGAATGGGGCGACATATCGGAGGTCAATTAGTTCGCAGCGGCACTTCACCCGCACCCAACTATGAAGAGGCGTGTGCAGCCGAGAGTCGCGCGGATTTCGTCCACAAGTTAAGCATTTGTTTGAAAGAGTTGCGTGAGTCCCGCTCCTGGATACGTCTGATTATTAAGACAGAAATGCTTACCGAGCACCGCATGAGCGAGTTACTCGATGAGAGCAGTCAGTTATGCAATATCATCGGGCAGTCAATACTTACAGCGAAGCAACAAAAGCCTCAGAAAGCGCGAGCTGCTGGTATATAGACGATCTTCTCAAGGTGCTTCGCGGTAGGGTATCGATTTGCAATTTGCATTTTCCAATTTTCAATTTTCAATGTCTTTTAAGTTGTTCCGGTTTCAGATGCTAACCAGGCATGGCCGTTCCTGATCCGAAAACTCAACCGCCAGATGGAGAGGTCGTCTATCGCCGCGTCGGTTTCGATCCGCGTCCGGTTCCTGCGTCCCGCGAGCCCCGCATCGATCCAACCTTGATGCCTTTGTTGATCGGCTGTGCGTTGCTCTTGCTCTTTGTCATCGTGCTGGGAAATCTCGCAGTGCGCCGCGTCGAAGATACCAGTCGCGAGGTCCTTGAACTCGAACAGCAGCATCTGGTGCGTGCGACTTTGCTGCTCGAGTTGCGAATGGCGGTCACGCGGCTTGATAACGAAGCTCGAGCCCGGATGGCCGCGGAATCGCGTCACGAGTTGCGACCCCCGTTTGATTTCCGGCTTGGTACGGCACGGAACGATCTCTCCGCCCTGATTGCAAAACTCGATCACGCCCCCCTCTCGGACATTCCCAAATGGCGAATGTTTCGCGATGACCTTGGTTCGTACCTGGAGATCACCCGCGACTCGAGCGACTATTCGCTTTATGGTTTTGAGACTTTTCAACGAGTCGATGGCGAGCTGGAGGACGTCATTCGCGATACGACGGCCCAACAGGCAGAAATTCTTCGGCAAAGCAACGCGATGCAACGCGCCGCGGCGCGCTCAATCAGGGTCTGGAGCATTATCGCGATCCTCGCCGGACTATTTGTCACTGGCGGAACGATCTGGGAAGTGCAGAGGCGTTTTCGGCAGACTCGCCGCAGCATGGATGAAGCGCGGCGCGAACGTGAGTTCAGCAATCAAATGATGCAGGGAATGGTCAGCGCTATTGCGGCGATTGACCGGCATGATCGCATCCGCAGTGCGAATGCGGCATTCTTTTATCTTTTTCCCAACGCCAGCATTGGCGCCTCAATTCATGACAAGCTCGGTTCGCCGGAAGCTGTGCGCGTGCTTGAGGCTGCCACCGCGTCGCACGTCACGAGCTCAACATATCGCGGTCGATGGGAGTTGAATCAAAACGAGCATGCAAGCACGTTTGATGTGTATTCATCGCCTCTGGAAATTGACGGCGATCGCGGACAGCTCTTAACCCTGGTTGACGTCACGGAAGCTACGGCGGCTGACGCGGCCCTGCGACGGTCTGAGGCTCTGGCAGCGGTCGGAGAAGCCGCCGCCCAGTTGGCGCACGAAATCAAGAATCCGTTGGGAAGCATCCGGCTGGGCGTGGCGATGTTGCGGGACAACGAGCCGAGCAAGGACGCGTTACGCACGATCGCGTTGGTTGAACGCGGCATTCACCATCTGAACAAACTTGTGGTTGACGTAACCCAGTTTTCACGGCGCGCGCCGCTCGAATTATCGGAAGTTGAACTTCACGAGTTGATCGACTCCAGCCTCGAGCTGGTCGCCGATCGCATTCAGGAGAAGCATACATTCATTGAAAAGGAATACGCGTCTCAGGAGATCGTTGGTCGCTGGGACGTCGACCAGCTACGGGAAATCTTCGTGAATCTGCTGGCGAATGCAATTGATGCCAGCCCGCAAAATTCCAGGGTGACCATTACGACTCAATTAATGAGTGACGAATCCGGCGGCTCAACAGTTCACGGTCCGCAAGCTTCGACAACTGACGAAGATCGGCGCGAGGAAGGCCGGCAAGCGAACTCGAAAGCCCGCATTATCATCACCGACTACGGCCGCGGCATAGATGAAAAAGTCCGCGCCCGCATTTTTGAACCCTTCTTTACCACTAAAAAGCGGGGCACCGGGCTCGGGTTGGCGATCGTCAAGCAGATTCTCGAAGCGCACGGAGGGTCGATCTCGGCCCAAAGCGAAATCGATAAGGGCGCGAGCTTTATTGTGGATTTGCCGCTGTCAATACCCCCGTCCCGGGATGCCTAAAGAGATTATTCGGCGCTTTTTCTCTTTTTGCTAGCCACCGGCCAGTGCACTCGTGTAAAGTTGTTTTGCGCAATCTCACCGGGCTTCGTCCACGAAGCCCTAAACGCTGAGCCCCAACAAATGACAATCTAAGGAGCTTCGCGATGAAACACTGTCCGCAATGCGATTTTCTTTATGAGGACGATCAGAGCGTTTGCGACATGGACGGCGCGCGTCTCGTTCATGATGACAGAAGGCTGGCGCAACAGCCGGGTTTTATTATCGATCCCCTAAATGCGGTCCAACCTTCGAAGAACAGCAGATGGTTGGTGTTACTCTTTGCCGGGATTGTTATCGCCCTGGTTAGTTTCGTCGCGTATCTTGCTTCGTCGCGGGTGTTTAGCTCCAGCGCGCAAATTCCTGCGGCCGAAGCTTCGCCGCCTCCCTTGAAATCCAAAACTTCAGCTCCCCAATCCACGCCTCAACCAATCACGGCACCCCCGACGGAAACTCCGCGCTTGAATAAGCCCGTTGCGTCAGTATCCACTTCGAGAGCAACCGCGACATCGCCCGCCGCGGAAGCGACTAACCGAGCGAAGATGAGCCAGGCCAGGGTTGTTACGGAAAGGCCGAGGACAAGACCGAACCTTCCGCCGGGGAAAGCGGATGAGCCCGATCAAAAAACAGAATCCAAAATTGGATCATTCTTGAAAAAGACGGGCCGCATTCTGAAAAAGCCGTTCGAGCGTTAAAGCCTCAGTCCTCGATAATTCGCTTGATACTCTCTTTCGGTTCGACATTCATGGTTTTGAATTTCGAGAGGCGGACGAGTCCGGGCGCAGCGCCTTTGGGCTTAGAGAGAAACTTGCGTGGAGTGTAATGAATCGCAACCTTCAGATCTTTGCGCGCCTGCGAGAAATAACCGGCAAGCTGCGCCGCTTCGATGATTGTGCGTTGCGGAATCTCCTGGCGGCTGGAATTTCGCACGATAACGTGCGAACCGGGATAATCCCCAGCATGCAGCCAGAGATCATTGGGCTTCGCGACTTTGAACGTCAGAGAATCATTGTCACGCGACGTACGGCCTACGAGGACTTCATAGCCATCCGAAGAAACGTAAGCCCTCGCCCCGCGAACTTTTTCGCTTTTTCGTTTCGCCCGCGGTGCGGCCGCAGACCTGCCGGCGAAGCTTTCAAGAGCCGGCTCATCACGTTCGGCAATGATCCTGTCCAACAGATCTTGCCGAAGTCTCAGGACGTCTCGCGCCCTTTCAACCTCGGCTATCCGATTCTCGATTCTGGCAACTGCGCGCTTCGAGCGCGAATATGAATCGAAGCGGCGCTGGGCTTCTGACTGCAATGACAGGTCCTTGTCAATTTCAATCTCAATTTCCGGCGCGTCATCTGCAAAGTAATCGATGAGTTTCACGATCGCGCCCTGGCGTTTGGCGGTGGTGAGATTTGCAAGCAGTAAGTCACCAAACCTTTTTTGTTGCTCTGCATTGCTGTGGCTGTCCAAATCATCGCGAAGTTTCTCCAGTAAGGTTCGATTGCGCGCGATTTCCTTGCTCAGCGCGGCGCGGGCCGCAGTTGCGCGATCATTGAAGCCTTTCTCAGCCGCGAGCGAAAGATAATGAGCATCGGCAGCGGCTGAGGGCGAGGCGAATTTGCCATCATGAAAGGGCTTGAGGATTTCGCTGCCGGCCCTGTGTGCCTGAACGCGCTTAGCAGAATCCGGCGGCTGGTAAATATCGCCGGGATTTGGCCCGGCACTTTGATGCGTCCGAAGCGCAACCATAATCGCGTCGTCTTCATTCAACAGAAACAGGTTTGCTGTGCGGCCGGTAAGTTGGGCCACGAAGGTCCGTTTTATTTCTTTACCTGATTCCTCGTGCCCGGCGAAACGGAAGCGCACAATTCGATCTCTTCTATCCTGTTCGATTGATTCTGTCTTCGTGTTGCTTAACTCCTTTCTGAGCAACAAAGCAAAAGGGGTTAGCGGCATTGAGAGCTTTTCCAAATCACGCAGGCGGCGCTCAATCAGATAAAGGCGGGGCAGCGACGGCTCGACGCTGATAAAGAGGTAGCGTGAATCCCGCACGTGAAAATCGATCGCGAGCGAGTTCTTATTAAGCTGAAATATCCTGCCAGGCATCCGGCCGGCGATAGCAGGTCCGATCTCGCTGACGATTTCCTGAATGGTTTGTTGGTCCATTATCAAAAAACACGTTCGCACAGGGAAGGACGAAAAGAAAAGGGCGAAGCAAAAGGCTTCGCCCGCAAGCTACATCAAATTACTAAGAAGAAGGCTAATCTCGCACAACTACTGTCTTGGAAAACCGATCCGGAACGGTTCGCCTGTCACGATCTATTAAGGCATAGGCCTGGCCGAGACCGAGTGTCGGGATCGACAATAAGCAGGTTAGCGCGCGCACGACCGATTGGGCTCCCGTTGGTAATAGGCCCGTGCGAATGTCGATGGTTCGAATCGAGAACAGGCGCATGCCCCACGTTTGCCCATTCACGGCCGTTAAGAGCGTCAGGTAGAGAATCATTACCGCCAGGCCCGCGGCGACCATTAATATACGGATTCGCGGATCATTCCAATTTCCGTCAGCGAATTCGATGCCGGCAGCAAACGGTAAAGTCAGAAGACCGATAAACAGCAGATCACAAATCGCTGAGACAAAACGAATTCCAAACCCCGCGCGCTTAGCCCGAGGATCCGAGGAAGCAGCCGATGGAAAATGGCTCTCAAGGTACGAGACTGCCACCTTTTCGATGTCCGCTGTGAGCGAAACTGTCCTGGCTCGCGGCTTTTCTTCTTTAACGTTCATAGGAGTAACGGCGACCAATTGTGGTTTGTTAAGCGAGCGGTTTTTCTTTGGTGTTCCAATTGGCGGTGATTCAACCTCAGCCCCAGCCGCGGTTTCAGGTTCGGCAGGCGCAAGTTTTTGACCTTCAGTGGGCTTGGCTGCAACCAGCAGATCGGGGCTTTGAATGGGTTCGCTTTGTTTGGTTGAAGGCCGGGGAAATGGATCGACTCTGCGCGCGCGGCCGACACGGCGCAAAGCATTCTCGACAATCTGATTCATTGCCGGAGTCGGTAGCTGCGGCACTAACTCGAGTTGCGAGATTAGAGGATCGGGCGAAGCCGGTTGGGAGTGAATCGCGACTGGAGCTTCGGCTGCTTCGCGCGCCTTACGCTCCTGGGCTTCACGCACACGACGACTAAGCTCTTTACGCCAGGGTGGCTCTGCACGTCTGCTAATACCGGGAAATTCGATTAAGGTCGATCGCGGATGGTCGTTACTGGAGTTGTCTGAATCGAACTCTTCAGCAGGTGATTCAACCTTGATTTCGATCTCGCCTGCCCGCTCAGTTAGGCCCGATACGTCGGGGGACCCCGCTTCTGGGCTACACTGCATACCAAAGCCTCCGTCGTCCAAAGTCTTTGGGGGGCTCGGGCAAACGGTCGTAATCGTAATAGGGAACCGACTCCGTTCCGCAGTCGGGCCGGATGGTATCAGACTTTACTTTAAGTCGTCAACGAGAAAATATAGCAGGCCTTGAGTTTGACTGTACCGCCTCGGAAGGCAAACCCGTTTGCAGGCAAGCCGAAATTGTTGATTGATTGGGAATCCAGCCCAGCGCTAGAGAGGTTGTCTGCCGGCAAAGCCAGCCTCGACATCGTGCCACCACTCAAGTTGATTTCCTTCATCGGCTTTCCAGCAAAGCAAGACGACGCGACCTTCACGCATCGACGGAAAATCAATCAGGCCGCGGGAGTAATCCTTCAATTGCACACCCAGACTCTCGAGTTCGCCGACGCCGAGTGAAAGCTCAATGATCAACTTTGCGTAGTGGGATCCGTTTGCCATGCCGCCGCCACCGCCATCTTTGCCTCCTTCGGCGGCGGCACTCGCCTGGGACTGATACGAGCCCAGCCGGCGATGCGCGCGCTGAATGCCTCTCACGATCGGTCGCACGCTGGGCAAAAGTGAGTTTGCTTCTTCTATGGTAAAGAGTTTCATCGCGGAAAAAATGTTGAGTGTCACCCGCGGCTTCACTGATCGTCAGTAATACGAATGAAATCCGACGAAGAATTCACTTCATCAAATTCTTCGGTGCCGGCTTCGATTATCGATCCAATCGGCGGGTGAAATGAGTGATTCTCAATCGGAATTGCGGTTACCGAAGTTGGCGGTGGCTCGACAAAACTCGACGCAGATAACTGTGCCTGAACTTCGCGGTCATCGCAGCGCCCGGCATGCTGCATATCCTTACGGATCTTTTCTGCTATCTCACCGAGGTCGACAAAACAATCCGCGACGTCGATCAGCTTAGGAGCAGTATTCGATCGAAACCCGACGATTTCAACTCGACACCCCTTATAGGCAACGGCATTTACCGCATAAACAAAGTCCTCGTCGCCTGAGACGAGTACCGCAGTGTCGTAGCGCCCTGCGAGCGACAGCATATCGACGGCAATTTCGACGTCGAGGTTCGCCTTGCGAGTTCCGTCGTAAAATGTCTTCAACTCTTTTTGCACCACGCGAAAACCGTTCCGGCGCATCCAGAGCAGAAATCCCTGTTGTCGCTCGGCTCCGGCATCAACGCCGGTGTAGAAGAAAGCACGAAACAATCGGCCGTCACCCAGGAGTACTCGCAACAGTTTATTGTAATCAATGTCGATGTTATGAAATCGCGCTGCGTGAAAAAGATTGTTACCGTCGATAAAGATCGCCACTTTGCCGCGATGACCGAACTGCAACGAAATATTATTTTCGTAATCAAAGTGGTTCACGTTTTTATGCTCCGTTAAGGCTTGAATACCTGCCCGATAGAATGCAGCCTGGGCTGGGGATGGTCAAGTTGAGATTACGGCGCTGCTCTGTTCGCGGCGTATAATCGTCCCGGGCGAGGATGCAGCGTTGACGAAAGATGATCAAATAATTCACTCTGCCGCCGGCGCAACTCCGACCGGCCGGCAGGCATTCAGTTTCGACCAGATGGTGACTTGCGCCGAGTGTTTGCGGGCCAACCCGCCCACTCGCACAGCCTGCCTGTATTGCTCGGCGCCGATGCCTGGCGCCGGTAAGGTCGACGAAAGCAAGTCATCACAAATTTCCGTAGCGGCGACGACGAACAATGGGTTTAATGTTGTACTTCTTCCGAGCAAGTCCCGGAACCTAACCGGCGATTTGTCTCAACTGGCTGCACTATTTCGCTTAAAAGAAGATGAACTTGTGGCGCTGGCTAGGTCCGGCGAGGCTTTGCCCGTGTTTTGCGCCTCGACACTAGCGGGCGCCGGCGAACTGGGCAAGAGTTTGAGAATCGCCGGATTCGAATGCCTGATTGTGGCTGACGAGAATCTCAACCTTGATTGCGCGCCGCAAAAAACTCGAGCGCTGGAAATCCTCGATGATTGCCTGATTGGAGTGTCGACGAACGGTCGTCGCAGGATTTCTATGCCGTGGGAAGAAATCGTTCTGATCGTCGCCGGCAGACTAAATGTCAATCGCGTCGAGATTGAACAACCGCAGAGTCGTCGCAAACAAAAGCCGGCTGTCAGGCGCGAGCTAAGCGAGGATGACGCTGTTCTCGATCTTTGCACCAGTCGCGAAGAAAGTTGGCGCATCGTCGCAAAGAATTTTGACTTTAGCTGCCTGGGCGAGGCCAGAAGCATGCTGGCGTCTGAAAACATCGGCCTGCTGGCTGAATCTCTCAGCCGGCGATCCAAGGTGCATTTCGATAATTCCTACAACAGAGTCCGGCGGATGCTCGATTCAGTTTGGCCGATCGAGCCACAAACCGAAAAGTCTATGCGGCGACGCGCGGGAACGGGAGAGTTCAGCACGATCTCTGCAACCATTCACGACAACGACGCACAGTTCACGCGTTACGCGCGCCTCCGTCAGCACCTGCGCGCGCGAGAGCTTGAGAAGAGCTGATGAAAAGATCCAGCGCCGCCGGCGCGAAGTCTGAACGCAGATACGAACTGTGCGGAGTGAATCCAATATTGGAAGCACTGCGCGCCGGCCGGCGGACGATCGAAGAGATCACAGTTGCCGAAGGCGCGCGCAATTCGCGTTTGAACGAGTTGTTGGATTTGGCTCGCAATCAAAAAATTGCGGTCCGTCATGCTCCGCGCGCCAAACTTGATCGCGAAGCCGGTACAAACAGTCATCAGGGAGTCATAGCTCGCGTCAGCGCGGCGCGACACGTTGATGCCGAGGAGTTATTAACCTCCATCGAGCTCAAGATACAGAGTGAACAGTCGCCGCTGATTGTTCTGCTCGACGGCGTCGAAGATCCGCGGAATTTCGGAGCAATCCTGCGCACTGCCGACTGCGCCGGGGTTGAGGCGGTGTTCGTTCCGGAGCGTCGCGCGGTGGGGTTGACGGATACAGTTGCAAAGGCGGCCGCCGGCGCGCTTGAACATGTACCGGTCGCGCGCGTTACTAATCTGGTGCGTTTGATCGAGCAATTGAAAGAGCGTAAGGTTTGGGTCGTCGGCACGGACGCTGAAGCCACCAATAGTTACACGGAATGGGACTGGAACCAGCCAACTGCGGTGGTGTTTGGCGGCGAAGGTTCGGGCTTGCATAGACTTGTGCGCGAGCGCTGCGACATGGTCGTTCGGATTCCGCTCCTGGGGCATCTTGAATCGTTGAACGTTTCCGTATCTGTCGGGGTCGTACTCTTCGAGGCTGTCCGCCGGCGCGAATCAGGCCCTAAACCGAAGTGAAAGTTGAAACACTGGAAGGGCGGAAACCGTTTTCACTGCTTGAATGTCGTCACCTTTGAAGAAAACATTTACCTACCTGAACGGTAAACCTTGATGTTCTGTCCTAAGTGCGCAACTCAAAACATTGACGGCGCCAGTTTCTGTCGCGCCTGTGGCGCGAACATCAGCCTGGTGCCTCAGGCATTGACCGGTCAACTGCCTGAGGCGAAATCCGAAAATTATTCCGATCGCTTCTCGCGGCGAAGACGAAAGCGAGGCGAACCGACGCTTGATCAGGGTATTCGCAGTCTCATGATGGGAATTGGATTCATCGTCGTCTCTGTGATGGTTGATCTATATAGCCCGGCTGGCTGGACCTGGTGGTATTGGTTGCTGATTCCCGCCTTCGCCATGTTGGGTAGAGGCGTATCAGAAATTGTGCGCGCCAAACAAGCCCGGGGCGAACTTAAGCCGGCGGATTCATCACCGCGGGAGATTAGTGGCCCATCCTTGGGAAACAGTTTACCTGATGCGCGCACGGGCAAGCTTCAGCCTCCCGTGCCGAGTGTGACCGAGGGCACCACGCGGCATCTTGGCGCAGAGGCGCCAACCCGATATTTCGATCCCGTTACCGGCGAGGAAAAGGTCCAATAGAGTTTCCTGGCTCAGGGCTTGGTCGATGAGGCGATGGCCTGCTTCTTGATGAAGTTAACGGACATCGCCTCGCATTGTCTTTGATGGAAAAAAATATCGTCAGAATCTGCGTTCCGGTTTGCGTGAAGCGCGCAAGTGAGTTAGCGGATGGGATAAGACGCGCTTCCGAGGTGGCCGACATAATTGAATTGCGGCTGGACTGTTTGAACCAGCCGCAGCTGCGCCTCGCGATCAATAGTCTTCCGGATCTTTTAGAGGGAGTTTCGAAACCTTTCATCGTGACCTTTCGTCCGCGAGAAGAAGGTGGGTATCGTGAAATTGATTTGAACGAGCGGTTTAATTTCTGGCGCGATATCGACGGATCGCCGGCGAAGGTTGCAGGCTTCTCGGACATCGAAGCGAGCCTGGTGACATCCTTGACGAATGCGCAAGTTAAGTTGGGAAGGGAATCGCTGATTTGTTCGTTTCACGATTTTGCTCAAGTCCGTTCAGACCTGGAAGAAATCTACGAGCGCCTAGCCGCGTCGCCCGCTCGCATTGTAAAAATCGCGGTCCAGGCTGATGACGCAATCGATTGCCTTCCCGTTTTTCGCCTGCTCGAACGCGCCCGTCGCGATGGCCGGGAAATAATTGCGATTGCCATGGGTCAGGCGGGCGTAGCGACTCGCATCCTGGGACCGTCTCTGGGCGCGTTTCTCACTTACGCGTCGCTGAACCACGAAAGTTCGACTGCGCCCGGTCAATTGACCGCCGAGGAGCTGCGCGAAGTCTATCGGATCGATCAAATCAATCAGCAAACTGAAATCATGGGCTTGATTGGAAATCCTGTGGGCCATTCAATTTCTCCTCAGATGCTGAACGCTGCGTTTGCCGCCACGAAAACAGACGCGGTTTACATTCCCTTTGAAGTGCGAGATCTCGGCGCTTTCATGCGGCGCATGGCGCACCCGCGCTCCCGAGAGATGAATTGGAAAATGCGCGGCCTGAGCGTTACAGCTCCGCATAAGACTGCGATCATGCAACATCTGGATTGGATTGAACCGGCCGCCCGAGAGATCGGGGCGGTCAACACTGTAGTAGTTGAGGCAGATGACCTCCGCGGCTTCAATACCGACGCCACTGGATTCATCGAGCCACTACGAAAACACTTTGGATCGGTCGAGGGCGCGCGGTGTGCAATTATCGGCGCCGGCGGCGCTGCGAAGAGCGCAGTTTGGGCACTGCAAAGAGAAAGCGCCTCAGTCACTTTGTTCGCTCGCGACCCTGAAGCCGCGCTGCGCCTGGCTGAAAAGTGTGGCATAAACGGTTCGCCCCTGACTGGGGCCGCGTTCACTGGCTTTGACCTGGTCGTCAACGCCACGCCGGTTGGCACACGCGGCCTCAGCGAAAGCGAAACTGTGGCGGCCGCCGAGCAACTCCGCGGGGTGCGGGTGGTCTACGATCTCGTTTACAATCCAGTTGAGACGGAATTCATTCGCCAGGCGCGGGCTGCCGGATGTGAAGTGTTGGGCGGACTTGAAATGTTGATTGCTCAGGCTTGCGAGCAATTCGAGCTATGGACTGGCCGGAACGCCCGCGAAGAGACAATGCGCGCGGCGGCCATTAAGTCATTAGCGACGCCGGAGCGCGGGCATCCTGCCGGCATTCTTTTGGGTTCTTAGATTTCAATGAACGAACGCTATAGCCGGCAAATCCTTTTTAGCGGCATTGGCAGCGAAGGCCAGCGTCGCTTGCGAGACGCTCGCGTCCTAATCATAGGTTGCGGGGCGCTGGGTTCCGCGCAGGCGGAAAGTCTCGCGCGCGCCGGCACCGGCCGATTGCGAATTGCTGATCGCGACTTTGTCGAAAGCTCCAATTTGCAGCGCCAGACAATGTTTACTGAGGACGACGCGGCGGAACGTCTGCCGAAAGCGATTGCCTGCGCGAATCATATCGGGGAAATTAATTCAGAAATCACAGTCGAGCCCAAGGTTTCGGATGTAAATCATTCAAATATCGAGCGCTTAATCGAAGGCTGCGACGTCGTTCTCGATGGCACTGACAATTTCGCGACGCGCTATTTGATTAACGATGCGTGCGTCAAACATAACGTCAACTGGGTTTACGGCGCGGCGGTAGGATCCTACGGCGTGACGATGACAATTCAGCCCCAGGTCACGCCCTGTTTGCGTTGCGTGTTTGAAGAGGCTCCGCCGGCGGCGAGCGCCCCAACCTGCGACACAGCCGGAGTCATCATGCCCATCATCAACATCGTGGCCGCGGTGCAGGTGACTGAGGCGCTGAAACTTCTAACTCATGACCTGGGTTCGCTACATCAGTCTCTGATGCAATTCGATGTCTGGCGCAATGAATGGCGTCGCATCCGGCTGGGCGATCCTTCGCCGGATTGTCTCACGTGCGCGAAAAGACGCTTCGAAACCCTGACCGCGGAATGTGATGAATTCGCGGCCGTGTTGTGCGGGCGAAATTCAGTGCAGATTTCTCCTTCGGTGGCGGGCCATGTGGATCTGGCCTCGCTGAGCGATCGTTTGAGAATGAGTGGCGAAGTCAAAGCGAATGAATACCTGCTGCGGTTTAGCACCGGAAATTACGAGCTGACCGTTTTTGCCGATGCGCGTTCAATTATTCGCGGGACTTCCGATGTTGCGACCGCCAGATCTTTGTATTCAAAGTATGTTGGTAATTGATCCTTATTTACCCAAAAAGGCATAAGTGATGTTCACAGCGAAAACCCTCGTTAACATTCTGAAATCGGGCCTCCTGATTGTCGCTTTTCTGATTACCCCAACGTTAACTCGAGCGGGCGACCCGGCGGTTTGGGAGATGAGTTCGCGCGTTGAGCTCTTGAAAGGTGAAGCGCACGGAGTCTCGGTCACTGACAATGGGACATTGATGCTCGCCCCGAGGTTCGATCAAGTCTTCAATTCCGAGCAGCCGTACATCTGGTCAACGGCCACAGATGCCGCGGGCAATATCTACCTTGGCACGGGTCATGACGGAAAAATCTTTCGCGTCTCGAGTGACGGCAAAGGATCCCTGCTCACCAAAATCAGCGAGATTGATGTAACTGCGCTCATCGCGGGTCGCGACGGCGCCATTTACGCTGGCAGCTCGCCTGACGGCAAGGTCTATCGCATCACGCCGGATGGAAAAGCGGAAGTATTTTTTGATCCGCACGAAAAATATATCTGGTCGCTGGCAATGTTCCCCGACGGCTCGCTCGCCGTAGGGACCGGCGACAAGGGAAAGCTCTATCGCGTAAAAACTGCAGGCGCAAAGCCCGAAGCTTCTTTGCTGTTTGCCACGAATCAGACACATGTGATGTCGCTGGCAGTCACAAAGCAAGGCGAGCTGATCGCGGGAACTGATCCAGGCGGTTTGGTTTTGCGGGTCTCGCCGGAAGGAAAGGCATTTGCTCTCTACGACGCGCCACTCCGCGAAATTCATGCGCTGACATTGGGAGCAGACGGCTCGATTTACGCGCTTGCGCTGGGTGAAGCGGCCGCCACTGTTCGCGCTGCGGCTGCCGGAACACCGGCCGCCGATGCGTCGGCCGCCGCCGCGACGGCAGTTGAAGAGGCTGGCGCACAAGCGACGGCGCAACCGACACCCGCGCCTCGAAGCCGCAACGATCTGACGGGTGCCAGGTCGGCGGTTTTGCGCATACTTCCTGATGGCGGCACGGACATCCTTTGGAACTCTAGTTCCATCACCGCATTCGCCGTCGCTCCCGCGCCACAAGGCGGCGTGCTCGTCGGCACGTCTGACAAGGGGCGCATCTACTTAATCAAGGACGACGGTCGTGACACTCTGCTTTTGCAATCAACCGAAGGACAAATTTCGTCCCTGACTACCCGCGGCAATGATGTCTTTGCTGCCTCAAGCAATCAAGGGAAGCTGTTTCATTTCGGCAGGGAAGCGGTAAGCGAAGGTGATTATGAATCGCCGGTCCGCGACGCGAAACTGGTCGCCTCGTGGGGCAGAATCTGGTGGCGCGGACGCGGGCCGATTCAGTTGCAGACGCGCACCGGCAATAGTGAGAGACCCGACGCGACCTGGAGCGATTGGAGCGCGTCATACAGAGACGCTGAAGGTTCGCAGGTCGCCAGTCCGCGTGCGCGATTTATTCAGTGGCGCGCGCTGCTGCGGACGAACTCGACTGCCCGCGCAGGTGAACCGGTATTGGAAGACGTGAGCGTCGCCTATCAGCCGCGTAACGTTGCGCCGGAGATTCTGGGAATAACGATACTTCCGCCGGGCGTTGCGTTGCAGCAACAGATTCAAATTCCCGCCGATCCGAATATCGAAGCAACCGGGCTGGATCCGGCGCTGTTTGGTGCGGTGGCCCAGATCCAACCACGCCGCCTTTTCCAGCGCGGTGCTCGATCCCTGCAGTGGCAGGCCGAGGATCGTAATGGAGACACGCTGGAATATGCTGTCTATTATCGTTCCCTTAACGAAGGTACTTTTCGTCTCCTGAAAGATCATCTGCGAGAGAATTTCTACACGGTAGACGGGGCCAGCCTCGCGGATGGCCGTTACGTTTTCAGAGTAGTTGCGTCAGACGCTCCTGATAACCCGACCGGCTCGGCGCTTTCCGGCGAACGAATAAGTGATCCCGTAGACATCGATAATACGCCGCCGGTGGTGCGTTTATTCGGAAGCCCGCAGATCGCCGGTGATCATCTGCGAGTAATATTCGATGTCGAGGATGCCACGGGGCGCATCAAACGCGCGGACGTCAGCGTTGATGGCGGTCCGTGGCATGAAGTCTTTCCTGATGATGGCATCGCTGACAGCGCAAAAGAACGCTACTCGCTCGACCTGACAATTACCGGCGACGGCGAACACACGATTTCTTTACGGGCCTTTGATAACAGCGGAAATGTCGGGACGCTGAGCGCCTTAGCCCGGCGATGAACGGTCCCATCCTGGAAAGGAAATCTGTTCAGTGATTGCACGATACGGTGCGCGGTTGGGCCGAAACCGTTAAGTGATGATAGCTGTGGCACTTGCGATCCAGCATCATTCTCGAAAATAAGTTAGCCCAGGCACGTGCGTAAAGCGTCTAAGTCTGCGATTAGAGGGCGCTTCAAGCTATTGCTGGCACCTTTATTGCTGCTAAGATAGCCGGCGCAACTCTCCGCCTCTCCCTTTCAAGCGCTGAAAGAGAAGCGAGGAGGACGCGAAAGGAAATGATCAAGCTAAGACAACTGTTGCCGGCGATTCTGATGGCGTTGGTCATTGGTGTCGCCGGTGTCGGCGGATTCGCCCAGAAGAACGACAATGATCGGCGCCCACCGAAAGAGGGCAGCAAGGTCAAGGAAGGAAACAAGCGACCGCCACCAAACACCAGCCAGGGAAATAACAACAAACACGGAAGACCTAACTAGCCCAGCGAGGATCACCGTTAGCCGGCCCGTCGACGCGAAAGCGCTCGGCGGGTTTTTCATTTGATCGAGTTGGCCCGAGATGCAATGGCGCCGACCGTGAAGTCGTGCAGTCAGTACCACCTGCATAAGCAGGTGGGATCGATGCTCAAGCGGAGTACTCAACCCATACGCTCACGGATGGTACTGACATCATGGCGAAGGCCGCCCTGGTGCGAACCCGATGCCGGTTCTTCGGACCTATTTGATTGTCACCCTGCGGTTCCCGGAACGCTTAATCCTCCACGCAATAAATACTACGAACAGCAAGATCAAAACCGACACTATCCGGGCCGACATTCCATGCAGCGTTAGAGTGCCGCCCCTGCCCAACAGATATAGATTTCCGGTGATGAGTCCAAGCACGGCGCAAATGAAATTGATGAGAAAATAAAGACCAAACGTCACGACAATGAACCCTAAACAACCGTTGAAAAGACAGGCCGCAGCTTTGTTGGGCGCCGGCGGGGGCGGACTCGTAGTCTGGTCCTGCCCGGTGAGCTTTTGGTGAATGGACCACTGAATGCCATCAAGCCATTTACCGATTTGAGTGTTGTAGTAACCGCCGACGTCGAACAACATGAATCCGGCGCCGCCGGCGCGCCTGACCCGTAATTCGATGGCGACTCTCGTTCCGCCTGTGGCGGATTGAATCTGAACGTTTGCGATTGCCTCATGAAAAAAACTATAGCCTTCCGCTCTAAAGCCGTCGGGTGTATCTGTGGTGTTCCACCCGAGCGATTCAGCCATAACACTGCGCGCCGCTTCCAGGACGACGTCGCGCTCCGCCGGGAAAAGCCTCTCTTGATGAAAGTGCTTGTATTTCCAATCCATGAGTGAATGCGCGGAGTATCAAAAACCGGCAAAAACTTGTCAAAGACTTTGTCGGAATCCGACGCGTCGATCAGAAACCTCACCGGATCACTTTCATTTGATAAGCAATCCGCGCGATGGCGAAATTAAAGAGTTCATTGGCGAACTAAAGGGTCGGGCTGCGAAGCGCATTGTGGAAGCAAACAAGCGATTTGATTTCCCTTACACAAACAAAGAGGGTCATCGCGTCTGGCAGGAGAGCTTCAAAGCTACACCTTTGTGGGTGAGATTGCCACCCCGAGCTTATCAGTTCTGGTTGTCATCTTCATCAAAATATCGTAAGACAGCTCCGCAATGTTCAGCATATATAAGACGCAGCGCCAAACAGAAAACGCCGACGCTAATTTTCATTGTGTCCCTCGCAACCTCGCGCTCTCCGTCTGGCTGGTCCTGCTGTTGGCGGGCACAACGCCGGCTCAACACGCGACCCATCGCATGGGCGCAGTTAGTTTCCGCATTAGTTGTTCGTTACAAGCACAAACGGAATTCAATCGTGCGGTTGCTCTTCTCCATCATATGACATATCCGCAAGCGCGTGAGGCGTTCCAGCGCGTCGCCGCTGTTGATCCACATTGCGCTATGGCGCACTGGGGAATCGCGATGACTCTGTTTCAGCCGCTGTGGCCGACGCGGCCAGGACCAGGAGCTCTTCAGCAGGGATGGCAAGCGGTAGAAAAAGCCAGGACGCTTCAGCCACCAACAGAACGCGAGCAGCTCTTTATCGCTGCCGCGGAGGCTTTCTTTCTTGATCCCACTTCGAGCGATTACTGGCTGCGAATCCGCCGCTGGGAACAGGCAATGCAAAAAGTGTATCAGACATTCCCCGATGATTCTGACGCGGCTGCTTTCTACGCGCTGGCCCATCTGGCTACGACACCAGTCGATAAGATTACGAGAGCTAATGCCGATCGGGCGGCCGAAATTCTGCTGCGCGTTTACAGAAACAACCCGAATCATCCGGGAGCGATGCATTATCTTGTTCATGCGAATGATGTCCCGGGACGTGAGCGCGAGTTACTTGAGATCACACGCAGGTACGAGCTGGTTGCGCCGCACAATCCGCATGCGATCCACATGCCGACGCATATCTACACTCGGCTTGGTGATTGGAATGGCGTCATTCGGGGAAATCTGCGAGCGGCGAAAGCCGCGTTGAATTACCCGGCGGGAGACCACGGCGAATTTGTATGGGACGAGTTCTGTCATGCGATCGAATATCTCGTCTACGCTTATTTGCAAAAGCATGATTACGCCGCGGCCGCGGCGCAGCTACAGCGTTTGCGCAATACGCCTCGAATTGAGCCCACTTTCAAGCTCGCTTTTCACCTGATGTCGACGCAGGCGCGCTACGCCCTTGAGCGGCGGGCCTGGAGTGAGGCGGCGCAGATCGTTCCGCGCCAGCCCGCGACTCTGAATTGGGATCGTTTCCCCTGGCCGGAGGCAATCGCTCGCTTTGCGCGAGGTCTGGGTTCCGCGCACCTTGGTAGAATTAACGAAGCGAAAGCAGAGAGCGAACGCCTGAATGAACTCGAAGGTGTCAGCACAAAAATGGGCGAAGAGTTATTTACGCGAAACATTCGCATGCTGCGCCTGGAGCTAAACTCCTGGATCGCTCACCTTGAAGGCCAGGAAGAAATAAGCGTCTTGCTGATGCGTCAGGCTGCTGACCTGGAAGAGTCGACACCCAAACATGCTGTCACACCCGGACCGACGCTTCCAGCCGAAGAATTGTTGGGAGATCTTCTGATAGATCAGAAACGACCCGCCGAAGCACTCATCGCATACCAGCGTTCACTTGAAATTTATCCGAAACGTTTTAATAGTCTGCTTGGGGCTTCGCGTGCAGCTCACGCGCTTGGTAACGCTGCGTTGGAGCGCGCCTATCGTCAGGAACTTTTGCGAATTACTGATGGCTGGCTGCGCCTGCGGGGCAATTAAGCCTTCCCGCGCACGGGCAAAACTCTTACGCACCGTCCAAAGTTATTAGGACTTTTCCTCTTGCATGCCCTTCTTCCACGTGCCGAACAGCGTCGGTAGCATCACTCAAGCTGTAGCTCGCATCGATGACCGGTTTTAGTTTCTCGGTTGAGATCAGTTCGCCTAACAGCGTCAGATCGGCCTGACTCGATTTCGCAATGAACATGATAGCCTTCTGACTCACGAAGACTGACAACGAGAGCGCTTTAATCATATGCGCCAGAATACCCAGCAACGTCGCATTATGCGGCGCTCCGATCATGACGAGTCTTCCATCAGGATTTAAGACGCGCCGGCACTCTGAAAACGAATGATTTCCAACACAGTCGAAAATCAAATCGTAGCGTTGGTTGCTTGTAGTGAAATCGTTCTGCATGTAGTCAATAACTTCATCCGCGCCGATTGATCTGACCATGTCGATATTCCTGGTGCTGCATACGCCGGTCACGTGGGCGCCGAACGATTTGGCGATCTGCAACGCGCATGTGCCCACGCCCCCCGCCGCGCCATTAACCAGGACCTTGCTGCCCGGCTGAATCTTTCCCTGGTCGCGAAGCCCTTGCAACGCGGTCAGCCCCGCGACGTTTATGGAAGCGGCTTGCTCGAAGGTGACGTTGGCGGGCTTTCTCACCAAACTTGACTCGGCAGTACACGCATACTCGGCGAAAGCCCCTCGGCACGCGCCGAACACCTCGTCGCCCGGTTTGAACTGCCTAACGTTAATGCCAACCGCTTCAATCTCGCCGGCCACGTCAATGCCCGGTGTTCCCTCCTTTGATCTCATTCGATGGGCTACGATGCGAATGAAATACGGCTTGCCTTTCATGAGGCGCCAATCAAGTGGATTGACGGACGCCGCGCGGACTTTGATTAAGACCTCATCAGCCTTCGGAACCGGCTTTTCAACCTCTTCACACTTGAGCACGTCAGGCGAGCCATAGTCGTGATAGACAATTGCCTTCATCAATCTCGTCGTACGAATGTCGCGGAGCTAATGTTTCGGCTGGGCCGGAGTGGACGAAAATCGAGAAGCTCGGTTGGCACAGGTAGGGAAGAGCGGGGGCAGGCCCCCTTCTTCCTGACCATGAGACTGCCACTTTGAGCTTAATAAGCCTGGATTGAATGCCTTTCAAAGAAACGGCCACCTGACCTCACGGTCGTCGCTATTGAATGCCGGCCTTTCTGGGCCTCGTTTTCTGCTTACTGCCTACTGCCTGCTGCTTACTGCTTATTCTTCTCACCTTTGTGATAATGATGCAACGCAACGATGCAACATTAGTCTGGTCGGATCACAACCGGGAGGTGACGCGAATGATTTATCGAATGTTGGGCAGCACCGGAGAAAAGGTTTCGGCGATTGGCGTGGGCGGCTGGCATCTCGGCCTGAAGCAGGTCGATGAGAAATTGGCCATTCGCATAGTTCGTTCGGCGATCGATCGAGGCGTTAACTTCCTCGACAACTGTTGGGACTACAACGAAGGCAAGAGTGAGAAACGCATGGGCAAGGCGCTCGGCGAAGGCTATCGCGAACGCGCTTTTGTGATGACCAAAATCGATGGCCGATCCAAAAAAGAAGCTGCCAAACAACTCGATGAATCACTCAAGCGTTTAGATGTCGACTACATCGACCTGGTGCAGCATCATGAGATCATCCGGTTCGACGATCCGCACCGAATCTTTCACCCGGAGGGAGCGAACGCCGCGCTGCTTGAAGCTCGCAAAGCAGGGAAACTTCGTTACATCGGATTCACCGGCCACAAAGATCCGCGCATACACCTCTACATGCTCGAGGTCGCCGCAGAGAACGGGTTCCGCTTTGACACGGTGCAAATGCCTCTGAATGTTATGGACGCTCACTACCGCAGTTTCGAAAAGCAGGTGGTGCCGGAGTTAGTGAGACTTAAAATCGGGATACTCGGAATGAAGAGCATGGCGAACGGGATTCTGTTGAAGTCGAACACCGTCACGCCGGTTGAGTGCCTGCACTACGCGCTGAACCTGCCGACGTCGGTCGTGATTACCGGCATTGATAGCATCGAGATTCTAGACCAGGCATTCGCGGCGGCAGAATCGTTTCATCCGCTCAGTGAAGGCGAGCGCGACGCCCTGCTCCGGAAAACTCAAGGCGCCGCAGCGAAGGGCGAGTTCGAGCCCTTCAAGACGTCGTCTATTTTTGATGGCACTGCCGGGAACCCCGAGTGGCTCGGCGACGAACCGCGTGAAATTCGCGAGCTGGTGCCGGCGTAGGTGAGAAAGAAACCTCCTGATGAGGAGCCCCACGGTAAGGAACCTCATTGTCAGGAACCTCATGGCATGGAATCTCCTGGTCAGAAATCTCATGGTCAGGAAGAAGGGGACCTGCCCCCGCTTCTTCCAGCAAGATTCTTGTTAACAAGTTTGGATGGACAGCCCGGTTTGTCATAGCGATAAGCGAGCTGTGCCGCATCAGCCAGAGAAGGATCGCGACCGTCGCCTTTGCCGTCAAGAGTCAAGACCGTCCAAACCTGCGCCGTGGTGATCGTCGGCGAGATCACAATCAGGGACAGGAGCAACGCGATCTTTGAAATCGATGCTAGCCGTCGATGTTGACTACTTGTCATGGCAGTCTTCGAATTGGAGCTACGAGAGAGTGCTCAAAAAGGTTTCCGGATGTGGGGTTCTGGTCACAAAGTCATTAGCATTCGCGTGACCGGATGAGTTCAAACACTGACATTGTCTGCCGTCGCTTCGCAGCCCGTTCACGTCACCCTGCGGCTTTCGGTGTTCGTACGGTGCTCCAGATGAAATCATTGCACAGGCGAACACGCGAAATAGATGTAAAATCGCGCTGGTTGTTTCAACTCAAAAAGGAGATTCTGCTGAGGAGGAACCATGAATCGCCACATTTCACTGCCGGCCCTGGTGGTAGTTGTTCTGCTCTTCCGGGGGATCGCAGCCGCAGAGAACCCGAACCGCGTGACCATTCTGTACGATTCGTTCGGCAAGAATCCCGCCCTGACCTTAGATTGGGGTTTTGCCGCCCTCATCGAATATGGGGGCAAACGCATCCTCTTCGACACGGGCAACAATGCCCAAATCTTTGAACACAACGTAAAGGCACTTGGTGTTGATCTGCGAAATCTCGATTTCGTGGTCATCTCACATCGCCATGCCGATCACACCAGCGGCATTACCTACCTATTGACTATCAACCCCAGGATAAAGATCTACGTTCCTGACGAGCCTTGGGGATTGTTCGCGCGCGGCGTTGGGAATGACTTTTACCGCAAGGACCCCTCGCTCCCTGCCGACATGCGCTACTACGGCGGCCATCCGCCGGAGATCCTGGAAGCCGGCACACCCTGGCCCGGCGGCAACTTCATCCCCGTCAACCAGAAAACCGAGGTAGCGCCGGGAATATTTATCCTTTCCGGCGTCTCCACCACACCAGGCACACTAGAGTTGAAGGAGCTGTCGCTGGCCATCAAAAGCCCGCAGGGACTAATCCTAATCGTCGGTTGCTCGCATCCGGGCGTGGAGCACATCATGCAGGAGGCGACCACGATTGATTCTCACCTAAACATTCTGTTCGGCGGGCTGCACCAGATCCAGAAGCTTGATCCGGAGGTTAAGCGGATCGCCACGGTACTGCGCGACCAGTACAAGCTCGAGTGGGTGGCCCCGGGACACTGCACAGGCGAACCGGAGTTTGCTGCTCTAAAGAAGGCCTTCGGCGACCACTACGTGTACGCGGGCGTGGGAACGATTATCGATCTACCGGGGCGGACTATTGCATCAGCTTCGTTGGCGAGCGATCCTTGGGCCCGACGCCGCCAAAGGTCACTCCACATCTTGCGGGTAGGACGAACGTAAGACTTGTTTCTTGATTGACAGATTTTAGTCCAGCAACAAATTCTGGTGAGCGCGTCGTTTGGGATTTTGTCGCAAAGAAGGTCTGCGCAGATTTTGTAGATGTCGCGCTCACACCACTAAGGCGTTACGCGGTTCTGTGCCTCTGTGGCCATTTGCTTGATGCTTTGGCCTCAACACCAAAGTATGATTTCGATCTGAAAAGCCTGAATTCACCCGAAAGTATGACGACAAACCGCGTCGCAGCAGCTATCTTGACGCCCGAAATTCGAAAACTTATCAGGAGAATCAAACGATGAAAAAGACTGTGCTAACTTTCGGGCTCATTTCGGGCGGCATCATGGCAGTAATGATGTTCGCCACCCTCCCTTTCACGGATTCGGCCTGGCTGCAATCGCATAGCATGTTCATCGGCTATACGACGATGGTCTTGTCGTTCATGCTGGTGTTCTTCGGCATCCGCTCCTATCGCGAGAACATTGCCGGTGGGACCATCACGTTTGGGCGCGCCTTTGCCGTCGGCATTCTAATCACCCTCATCTCGTCCGTTTTGTACGTAATCACATGGGAGATCATGTACTTCGGTATTCCCGGCTTTGGTCAGAAGTTCATGAACATGTGCGTCGCGCATTTGAAGAGTTCAGGCGCCAGCCCGGAAGCGATCCAAACCCAGATCAATCAGTTGAAGTATCTAGACAACCCCTTCATCAATGTGGCCATGAGCTTTATTGAGCCGTTCCCGATTGGGTTAATCATCACTTTGGTTTCAGCCGCGATCCTGCGAAAGAAAACCAAAGCTCAATCCGGCAGCAGTCCCGCGACCGTCGAGGCGTGATCAAAGAGAACTCAACGCCAGCAATCGGGGCAGTAGCCCGACCAACCGGGGTCCCCACGCAGCATCTCGCGTGGGGTGGTCGATAGGGAGGGCTCCGTTACAAAACCCCGACGCGTCGGGGTAGCGACGGGATCATAAACGCAACTTGAGATCAATCGCGAAGCGGGGCCAGAGAATCAAATCCCGTTGGCTTAGTTAGCATCTTTAACCCGGTCGCTACCGCTCCCAGTTCTGTAACAACTCAGGGACTACGGAATCAAACGTGATCCACTCGATGAATCGGTGGTTATTGTCATTCGTGCGCTACGCGGATAGCATAAGCGCGACTTCTTATCTCTCATTGAGACTCTCACGTAGATGCATGTCATTACTCGCAAACGGCTCAATGAATTTGCCGACAGGCACCCTGAAGCCAGATCGTCTCTTGCTCACTGGTATCAGTTAGTGAAGCGTAACAACTTCTCGAACTTCGCGCATTTGCGCGAGACTTTTCCTTCCGCGGATCAGGTCGGGAAGCTTACAGTTTTCAACATCGGCGGGAACAAGATGCGCCTGATCGCAGTCATACACTATAATCGCAGGAAGATTTACATTCGCGCCGTGCTAACTCATGCCGAATACGACGAGCAGCGCTGGAGGGAATGAATAATGCAAAACCTCGACGTAACCAA
>Ga0070715_10000076_pt1 | contig 28218 bp, 51 predicted proteins | sample LARL111metaG_FD_71394 | JGI IMG/M metagenome (GOLD analysis project Ga0070715, IMG submission 71394) | Corn, switchgrass and miscanthus rhizosphere microbial communities from Kellogg Biological Station, Michigan, USA - LAR L11-1 metaG | ecosystem: Host-associated > Plants > Roots > Rhizosphere ... | reverse complement strand
CTATCCTGGTCTTTTGCTTCCGCTCCAGGTCCGCTATCGGCGGTAGTTTTGCGAACTCTAACGCCTTGCTTTCCGTTTGATCTGATTCTGCTGGCATCTTGTTCTAGCCCTCGTGCTTTCTGCAACCGTTTGATGATCTGAATGCGGCAATTGTCATCGGCCACATCTGTGCGCCGTAATACTGAGATTAGCCATTGCATCTCGCCCTGGCTGAAATCAATCCTGCTCTGACTCATCGCTTTCTTGTGTTGCCTTTCCTCGCTTAATGAACCGGATAATATTGCCGGTAGGGGACCATACGTAGAAGTTGTCACCCTTGACTGCCGTATCCTGGGTCCGGTTTGCCCAGCCCATGGCGTTATAGATCCTGTCCCAGACATCGGCATCCAGCGTGATGATGGGCGAGAAGTTGATCTCCCGCTCCCACCCCGTCATCTTAGGCCCGATAATCGGCAGGCCTACCTTCTCGCGCAGTATCCTGGCTACCTTGCTTTCGCCCAGGAGGCCTACCTGGGTGGCCATTTCCCAGAGCGGGTAATCCTCTTCATCGGCATGCCGGATCATCTGTTCGATGGTGTCAGCCAGGGGAAGCCGCCCCGTGTCCCCGGCCCAGATCCAGGCCTTTACCAGCCAGCGTGCAAACTGGCCTCTGCGGCGCGCTTCCTGGCCGATGGCATTGGCATCCGGCGTCATACTTGTGGATCGGGGGCTGGTGGGTGGGCAGACCGCATCTGAGCCTCACGCAGCGCGATATGGCGATCCAAGTACCACTTAGCTTTTTTCAGATCCTTCATCTCGTTTCCGGCATGGGGTGCCCTGGCGATGTACTTAACGACGTTGCCGCAGTGGAAGTTCAGCCCCCAGTGTTCGATAGCTTCAATGGGCTGGATGTCAAATCTGGAGTAGTGCGTAGGTGGCGGCTGCATATTAAGTACTTCCACTTATCCCCCCATCTCTCCATTGAGGTTCAATTGCTGGCCCATGATCACAAGCTCCCTCCGCGCCAGGGCGCGTTCTCTAGCGGTTTCTGTCTCGATCAGCTTACCAGCGTGATCATAAGTTAGATACAGACCAGGGAAAGCTACGTAGATGGTACAGGAGGTTTCGCTAGCTTCCACCACTTGCACATCCTGACTGTTAACTTGCTTTCTTTGAAGCCTGTTGAATACCTTGTACTGCGGCTTTGTCATTGAAGTCTTCCTTGGAGAGCGAGTGTATCTCCTCTTCCTGGGTCCGGTAGAACACTACGGTGGCATGCTCGTGCGCCACTGCCAGCGTCTTCTTGGCCCAGTCGGTTGCCTGTTCAATGTCATTGAAGAACTGCTGTACCGGCCTCTCGTAAGAACCGGCTGTGTCAATCAGTAGCGCCCGATATCTCAGCATTGATCTCCCTCACTGCTTGTTTCGCGATCCCTTTTCCGATCCCGTCAATCTGCCGCCATTCCGCTTCTGTAGCATTCGCCATAGTGCGGCCACTGCGGAAGTGGGCTGCGATCCGCTGGGCTTTCTTGTCGATTCCCGTGAGCTGCATGGCCCACTTCTCTGGTAGGGATGGCTCCCGTGTCACTAGGTTGAGCCGCCCTTTCCCTGGTGGCACCCTGGCTGGCGCGTACACAGCCAGATGGGAGGAGTGTTGCCCCCAGAGCTTCTCATTCCACCAGCGGTAGAGATCCACCACCATCTGGACGGTCTCCACGGCATTGAGACTGCGGCGGTAGATGATCCCGGCATGCAGCTCCAGCGTGGCTAGGTAATTGTCTATAGCCGAATACTGGAGCTGCCTACCGTACCCCTTCACCCACCGGCCTCCCCAGGAGGCTTCTCCCAAACTCCCTTGCCCGATCTCCAGAGCGCCTTCCATCCCCGGCCTCCAGAAGCCCTCCACGATCAGGTAGGCGTAATCATAGGCGTCAGCCATGCCGGGAAGTTGATGGCCGCTCAGACGCCTGCTTTGCATACTGTCAATCAAGTCCCCGATGGCTTTGCGCTCGATACAGACCGCGCACCGGCCCGTGGGACCATTCCCCTCAAATGCCAGATCCCCGTACTCCAACGTAACCAGCCGCACCTCTACATCGTGCAGAGCAAACAGCGGGAGCAGTTCCTTGCTGCCGGTCCTGGAGTCGATGCTGATCATTGAATCATTCGGTCAGTCTTAATCGCAGGGGTAACATCTACTTCCACTTCATTGCCGTCGTCATCAACGTGGATTTCCTTCACCAGGGATTGCTGGTCGATGACTACCTCAAATCGAGCTTCCCGGTGGGCCGCATGGAGGGCCGCATCGGCATTCTCAGCCTGAACCACTCCCTGCCATTCCTGTTCTTGCCGTATGGTCACGATATAGTTCCGCAGCATTTTAGTCCTCTAGTTTCAAAATCGTCATCACGTTGTCCCAAGTAATGTCTTCGCCAGTGATGGAGTAGTCATCCAGGCTCTGGCCTTCCAGTAAGGTGTCTCCCTTACAGGTCACAATCTTGCAGTGGTACTTTTCTTTCAGGGCTTCTTTCACGTCGTCTGTAGTGGGCTTCTTACGGCGTGCGGATAGCTCGATTACGGCAGTCATGAACTTGCCGATTTTGCCGAAGCCCTCAGGCTTCAGGAGGCCGGTAGGAGCCTGCTTCTTTTTGCCATTCGCATCCACTTCGCCTGTGTCTTTCCAGACTTCTGTGCCCCGGCAGATCAGCACGAGGTTCTTTCCACCCATGGCATTAATGAATTCGATGAAATCGTTGTTGGGACCGCCCCGCATGAAACTCTCGATCTGGTTGCGCCTGCCGAAGTGCGAGAAGAGTATCCAGTCATACAGAATGCTGCCGTCATCAATCACGATGCTCTCGATATCCTTATGCTCAGCTAGCCGCATCCCAGTGTCCCAGACCCGCTTTACCATGTCCTTACAGAGGGTCTTTGTAGTGGCGGGGCTTTCGGTCATGGCGATCTTTACGGCATTCGCGTGGGTTAGGAACGGCTCCTTGTTGACCAACAAGTAATTCACACCGTGCGCTTTTTTATAGCTCTCTACGGCGGATTTGGAGTTCTTATCGAGAGCCAGCCAGCCTACCAGCCCCTCACTATGGGGAGCGGTGCAGCCGAAACGGGATTTGCCTACGTTCTCTTCACCGTAGATACAGAGAGCTGGCTTATTCTCCGAAACAGCGTCGAATGTGAAGCCTTCTATGGTGATTTTCATTCGGTTTCCCGATACATAGTGCTTACGCCTTGTCCCGCGCATTTCAGGCCTATAGCAAAACCAGCCACAAACAGTCGCCCCAACGCTTCTACCTTGGCAGGTTCATCCGATACATTACTAATATGCTTGTAAGCCTTCTCTACTAAGCACAAGGCATTGTTTGACGACAGTAACACGTCAAAGAATTCTAGGTGGCTTTGCAGCCCATCAAATACTGTTTGAGCAACTATTTCATCGATTAGGGTAATCAAGGCAGTAGCGTCAGATTCGGTCATTTCAATGTGCCTCCGCAGTCGCATACGCGATATTGGGAAGGATCATATTCGTCCACATGCGGTCTATCTCAGCCTGGGTGAACCGGATGTGGTAAGTGAAGTACTGGGGGCCACTTCCACGGTAGTCCCCCATGATCCACAGAACATGGAGACGCGCCTCTAGCAGGCCCATCATTTTGCAGTAGCCTGCAAGCTGCATTATCCAGCGCTTCATCGAGAGGATATTGCGGGGAGGTGGGCGTTCCCCTTTGCGCTCTGTCTTCTCCAGACGAGACATGTAGGTGGCCTTGACTTCTTCCAGCACCGGCAGGCAATCCTCTATGAGCGGTATGTCTTCGATGCGGGAGATAGGCGATAGGCAGGGCTTCGTATAGCCGTCTGGGGAGCCATACACGCCATCCAGGCAGTATTCCCCTGGTTGCCAGACCAGTTCCGGCCAGAGCTGCACAATGAAGGCTTCCCAGGCTAGCCCTACGCACATGCATAGGGGCATGATGTCGCCCAGGTCATCGGCGCTAAGCAACCCCGCTGCTTCCAGGACGTACTTGATTACGCCAGACAGATGCACGCCATTAGAGCGGGGGCCAGTGTAAACCCGCGTCTTAGGCACCAATCTGTCCAAGTCTCTAAACTCGATCTCGATCTGTTTGGCTTCGACTAATACGGGCATAATTCACCAAAACAGGGGGCAGGGACGATGAAGAGACCTACCCCCTCCTGCTACCCAGGTGTGGACGGCACCGGGGCCGCAAGCTAGAACGGCAGGCTACCGAAGATGATGGAATTGGCTTTGGTGTCCAGCTTGTAGTCGAAGGTGTCCGCGTGCTCCAGGAGCCATTTGTCATCCTTTAGCAGACTGAGCACGGGCACCAGGAGCTTGGCATCAACGTGGTTGGCATCCAGAGCGGCCCGTACCCGATTCATAAAGGCCTTGCGGGTGATGCTCTGGGCATCCAGCTCTTCGCTGAGCTGGCGCAGGATGGGGGCCAGGGCGGCTTCGGCATCCCCGGCACCGTTACTGCTGGCGCTGGCGCTCTTGCTCTTCTTGCCGCCACCGGGGCCTACTACAATCTTACTGACGATCTTGTAAGTGAACTCCCGGCCATCGGAACCCTTCTCCCCCTTGTGCTGCTTCATCTCAAAGATGCAGCCAACCCAATCGGGTGCCCAGCAACGGTTGAGGAATTCGGAGCTGAGGCCAGCTTTGACCAAGCTCTTAGTCATCACCATCAGGCCGCTCTTTTCGTTGGGCGTCCAGTCGTTCGCCACGAGGAAAATAGTGTTGCCCTGGGTGCCCTCTGCCGTACCCAGGTCTTCTGGTTCGTCATCATCGGGGCTGTCCCCTTTGCCGGGGTGGACAAAGGGTAAGCATTTACCCCCGAAGCTGAAGAACAGTTCTTCGGTTATCGGTTCGTCATTCTCATTGAGGACCGGCTCCGCGCCCCCCTCTGTCAGGCGTGTGCAGGTCCACACCAGCTTGGTAGCAGGGACCGGGGCCTCCCCCTCTCCTGCCTTACCCTTGTGGACTCGATAGCAAGCCTGATCCACCTTTACGAAACCTTCTTGGAATAAGCCTGCGGACTTAGCCGCATTCGCGGGGTCCATAAGGCCAGTAGCTCGTGCCATAAGCGCAGTTCTCCTTATCTCTTTGTTCAGTGTTAGTGCAGTGTCTCGCTAGGAGGCACGCAGTCTATGTGGTTCGACGCCAAGTAATCCGTAATTGCTTGGCGCAACGAAACCCAGTGTATGACCGTTGTGGTGACTAAGCAACCAGAATTACAGCGGCCTGTAATGCGATTTCATCCATTCCGTAAAACTCACTTTCCCGCCGTTTACCTGGACAATTCCATGAATCGTCAGGTCTTCTACGGTGCGCTTGATGAGGCCCATGGAGACCTCCGCAACCGGCTGTAACTCTTCTACAGTCAAGGGAGTCTTGGCCTGGGCTACGGCATCGATGATCCTACGGCGTACCAGGGGCATCGAATCCATGGCCACTTTGGTCAGCAGCTTCCAGCGGACGGGTTCCGGCACGCCGATGGCATCCATGCCCACCAGGAGCTGCGCGAGTACAGTAGCCAGCCGCGTGGCCAGCTCCACCTCCTTGGTGGCGATGACTTCTTTAGTAAAGGAGTCCCGCGCTACCGCACTGCGACAGGAAACAGCCACGAGTGCAATTCGATATAAGCGCAGTTTCTCAGTGACAGAAAACTCCCGGCGCGGCTTCGGAGTACCTGTATAACCCAGGTCCAGGTTTGCGAAAAACGATACCACTTCCTGGCGCAGATCCTCGCGCCATGTGCCCCGGTCATTGCTCAGAGCCATGGCCACCTCGTGGTAGGTATCGTGATGGTCAAAGCGGAAGTAGGCCCAGCGTTCCCCCAGCTCTGCGGAGACCTGATGGTGCTGATCGATCACGCCGGTTACGCCTCCGAAGAGCGCCAGCTTTCCCACCCATTGAATAGTGCGCCCCCCATCGCTGCCGATGTGGCGCGTCCAGCGGCCCCCGTAGGCTTCGCGGAAGACGGCCATGATACTGGAGACCTTCTCGCGGGGCTTGCTGAGCACGCTGGTGAAGTCATTGAGGATTAGGCCTCCCCGGTCTCCGATCTGGCGTAGCAGACCTCCGGTGGCGGTAGAGATCACGTCCTTTTTACTGGTGCCCGATAAAAAGGCGGCTTCGCTGGCCATATCAGCGGCTTCCACCATATGGGGGATTTCCAGTAGAGAGTTCAGCAGTTCGGTTTTGCCGCAGGAGGGTGGGCCTACCAGCATGATCCACACGGGAACTCCCTCGATCATGTTGGCGGCTACGGCCCCCATCAGCACGTAGAGGGCGCTGGGATCGGGCATATGCAGGAACTCGCGGAACCGTGCAGCCAGCTTTTCAATGGGTGAAACGGGCATCGCAATGACGAGGTACTTGTGTTTTTTGGACATTTAGAGCGCCAGGGCTTTCTCGATCAGCTCGTCTTGCGATCCCCTGCCGTGGGCAAAGTCACCAATCCAGTAGCGTGCGAAATCACGCAGGCTACGAGAGTATATAGGTGCGTCGAACTGAGCAATGGATGTAATTAATTCCTGGCGGGTAAGGGGTAACTTAGTGGTTGCAGCCCTCTCGCGGAGAGCCTTCATGACGGAGGGATGCTGAACGCGGATACGCGGGGCGGTTTGTAAGGAGCGGGTAGTTTCGATCAGGGATTTACGTCCGTTGCTGTAATCCTCCATCGCCTTATCGAGCGTGTCCTCTTGCTGGATTTCAGCGGCTCTGGCGACGATAGCTACCCGCTGGCTTACGGTGGGGACTGATTTCTGCAAGTCCTGGCACGTCTTCAAGGAGATAATCCCCTCGTGTAACATGTTCTGCATTTCCGGCTCCAGCCGCATCAGGTGCTCCAGAGCGTTAATGGTGGAGTCGTCCATCGTAAGGTACTTAGCCAGATCGCGGGTGTGGGTGGGGCCTTGCCAGCCCTTCTCCTGTCGGATTGTGTATAACAAATAACATAAGTCCATGGGGGAGCTATCGCGACGGTGGAGGTTACTGGTGATGGCCTTCAGGCGCAGGTCTCCCCCGGTGTCATCGATGCGGCAACGTAAACGAAACAAAGGCTTAAAGTTGGAATCGCGGAGTTCGTTCAGGAGGATTGCGGCCTGCCGTCTGCGGTGGCCTGCAATAAGGTAGTGCTCTGGCGTGATGATCAGGTCATCTAACTGACCGGAGGATTCAAGGGAGAGGGAAAGGCGTCTGATGCGGGACTCTTCTGCTTTGCTCAGCTCGTCTGCATGGTACAGACGAACGTTATAACGCTTACTAATCTTAATATCTTGCGGAAGTAAGAAAACTATTTGAGGAGATTTCTGGCCGTAATCACCCACAGTTGTCCTACCCTTCTCACTGGGTGGACATAGCTCTACGTTCGCTGCGGAGTCGTCTCCTCTCCTCAGGGTCAGGAGGGTTTTGGGCGGCTAGGCAGCGTAACTGATACGCCGCTTCCATCCGTTGAATTAATGCAGTTAATGTAATACCCAAAGCCTGTGCAGTGGCCTGCAATAAGGCTAGGGTGCAATTGCGTTGACCGCACAATACGGCCAACAGATAGCGGAAAGAGACCTGGATGTCAGCGGCCAGGGCAGTGATGTTCACATCCTCCCAGCCGGGGACACGTTTCCCATTAGGCCGTGTTGGAGCGTACCTCCCCAGCCTGCCTTTCTTTGTTGCCCCCCACGGGTGGGCCGGAACTGTCACAGTGTTCATGAATGTGTCGATTCCAGGGGAGCTTCATGCCGGAATAGTAACTCAACTTATCTTGGTGAAGCAAGTAAGAAATTCAGGGATTCCTTCACTTAGTCAATTCGAGCATTTTCTATGTGTTAGAAACGCTCTGAAATGTAGTTTACATAGAATTATTAACCAGGATTGGGGGGGGATTACTGGATGGGGTTTGGGCAGCTTCAACTGGGAGGAGTGCCGGAATTGGAACTGGAGGGGAGGGGTGCGGAGGGATCGTAGGGCGGTTTATTCTTCGGGATGGACTCATCGGCTATGTAGGCCTTTAGGATCGCTCCTATGGCCCCGCTGAGGCTCGTGCGCCATACGCCAGCGTAGACCAGGAGCTGGTTTTCCAGAGAGCGGTTCAGGTAAAGCGAAACGCTGGTGCCTTGCTGGCCGGGAAGCTGGCGCTTGGGCTTAGGCTTCGGGGTGAAGGGACACTCCGGCCTACCGCAGGATTTCAGCTTACGCTTGCCGGGGAACTGGTCATCGGGGATGGAGAAGACTATCCCGCAATCGCACTCCATGTTCCAGACGAGGGGACCGCCGCGAGTGTCCGCGATGTATTCCTTTCCGGTGTAGTCACGAGCCACTAGTGGTAGGTGGCTCATATCCAGCAAAGTGATATGGCCCCACCTGCGTCTTGGGCGAGGGGTTTTGATACTCATGACAAGCAGTCTATACGGAACAGAAAGTGGCATGCAACGTATAGGTTGATTGGTTTCATGCTGGTAGGGGAAAAACGGCAAAATCCCTTTAGGCACACACCCCTTTTTCGTGTAGATGAAGCATCTCTCTCTGTTAGAAACTCTCTTTAATGAAAAAACAACTATATTAGGAGAGAATGCCTTTTGCTTTTCCGTGTGTGCTCGTATCGGAGTAGGGAAGCGAGTAAGTTAAGCAAATCCAGTAAGCTCCAGTTAAGGCAACGGGTTAGTACGGATGGTAGGGGTAAGCCAACTAGGCGTAGTGCGGCCCCGGTAGGACTCTGTAATGTTCGTAGGCTTACTGTATTGATATTGGATTGGTGTTTCTATGGACAGACTTTTGAAAAAAAGTCGTAGCGCAGCGGATTTTCTGTCGCGAAAAGGGGGGTTGGGGGGCTGGGGAGGGGTTCTGGCGGGTTGGTTACAAAGCAACAAAGGGGGCTGGGAAGGGGGTTGTACAGACCAAAAAAAAGGGGCCATACACCAGGAGAAGGTGTATAGCCCAAGGGGGTGTTGCCAGGGAGAGAAGAGGGGGTGTTGCCAGGGAGAGGACTGCAAGTGGTTGATGTGCTCAAGGGAGGAGGAAGCGACAGCTTCCTCCGACCTTGACCAAGACGCGCCCCTAACCAAGACGCGGCTGGCTCCTACTGCTTTTCTTCCAGGTGTTTAATTCGGGCATCCATGACCTGTTCCACGCGCAGGAGTTTTTCGGTGAAGAGCTTCTCCATGGCGTCGAATCGCAGGTCCATTCGACGGCCCAGGTCTTCAAAGCGCAGATCTGTCTTCTTGCCCAGGTCGTCAATGCGCTTGTTGTTGGTCAGGATGGCCACGATAGCCACGATCAGGGAGCCGCTAGAGCTGACGATTGCGGTGCTTAAATTAGAGTCCATGGTGTCTCCTAGAGTATCAGTTTGGGGGATTCTGGTGCAGCCCAACCGGGGCTAGGGCTACGGGTAAGGGTTCGGCAGGGCTACGGGTAAGGGTTCGACAGATGGATTGCCGCTGGCGCGGCAACCCCCTGTCTCGCCTTACGGCCTAAGTGCGGTTTAATACGGGGCGATAGCTTGGCGCTTCAGGAGGTGGGCCAGGAGTTCATCCCGGCCCTCTGCGTCCATCAATCGGGCGGCTGCGAACTGGTCTACGCTCAGGCGCACGCCGAAGACGCAGGCGATTGCATAGGCTTTGTCGTACTCCTTCTCCAGCCAGGAGAGCATCTTCGGATTCATTCATCCTCCCCGTGGAGATCCAGAGTATCGACGCTGGCGCGGCCCTTGCCCAGCTCCAGGCAGGAACCAAGGTAGACCATGGTGGTATTGAGGTTCTCGTGGCCCAGGGTGGCCTGGATCTGCTCCAGGGGTGCCCCGGCCCTCCGCATCATCTGGGCCAGGGTACGGCGCAGATCATGGGGCTTCAGGTCCAGGTTGATACGACGGCCATACTCCTGGACTTTCTCGTACACAGCGTCATCCTTCAGGCCAGCGGCTACGAATTCGTAGTCACGGGCGCGATTGCGGTCTGTGCCCGTGGGCTTCTCGCCCAGCACTGGCGGGTCCAGGATGGCTTCCTTCCAGATTTCGACATCCTTGATGGCCCAGGTGGGCACCGGGAGGGTTCGGGCCTTGTTGCCCTTGCCCATGATGTCTACAAGGCAGGGACGGCCATCCCGCTCCTGGTAGCGTTCCCAGGTCAATTCGGCCATCTCGGTTCGGCGCAGGCCGCAGCCCACGAGCAAGGAGAGCATGCAGGCGTCCCGTTTGCCCCAGAAGCTGGTGCGGTCTGGGAGCTTGCGGAGCCTGCGGACCTGGGCGATGGTCAGCCACATGCCGGATTTCGTCCGGTACTCTTTGCCGATACTGATGCTTTTGATCTGGGCGGCTTGGTGCTGGCTCATCACGCCGCGCACTTCGGCTTCGGTCACTAGCTTGCGGATCGCGGCCATGATCGCGGTGATGCTGCTGCTGCCCATACCGCGCTCCCGTTCGGATTTCAGGTAGAGCGCTACGCCCTCCCGGTTGAGCGGCTGGCCGCTGGCTACGAACTTGCGGAGCTGGACCCCGTACAAGCGCCGTGTGGTCTTGCTGGGGCAGGTAGCCAGAGCCATCTCAATCAGGCGCTCCAGGTTACTTGGCTCTGCTACTGGTACTAACTCTACTAGAGCATTCTGCATCTACTCTCCCTCTGCCCCGCGTATGGGGCGCACTGCGGACGAGGTAAGCCCAGGGCATATGGTAAGCGCAAGCGCTTACCTGCCCTGGTTTACAGCTCGTCTTATTTAGGCTGTTAGAACAACCTGGAAAGCACCCCTCCGTAGAAGGGTGCAACCAGTAGGCTCTAACTATGCTTTCTTTCGCCTCTGGTTTTGCTTCCGCATGGAGCTGGATACAATCTCAGCCGCTTCGATAGGCGTCATGTTCCAGAGCAACATGTTCATCTCGTTCGCCCTGGTAACGGCTTCCTCGTAGGTGCTGAAGACACCATATCCCGGCCCCATGGGGTAATACCCCGGCTCATCCCTCTCAGCCATGCCCAGCTCGAATTGCTGGCCATTGATCACGCCTACGTAGGCTTTCGTTCTTACTGCTGTTTCTCCCATAAAGACCTCCAACTGACAGGGCACTCGCGAGAATGCCCTCTATTGAAGCCCCTTACTTAATTCTCACAACCCGCTCAGGTCTCTTGTCGGACGCGGGGTTCTGGAACCGTCCACAAGTAGATTCTCCAACCTGTAAGTCATCCGGTTGCTTCTCGTCCTTGAAGGGCACAAACGCATAGAGGTTAGCTAAGCCAGCCTCACCAAACCCGTCAATCCGAAATATCTTGTTACTGCCGTCTGCCATATAAAGACCTCCAACTGACACGGCACTGTGTCACTCAGTGCCGTCTATTGGAACCCCTTACTCTTAGCTGAGATTAAGAGAATTGTGCTTCTCAGGCTCAGGGTTTAGCGGATTAACATTAGGCTTAGCGGCTCTGGGCCGCTTCAGCTTGATCTCGCAGCCGAATTCACACCCGATCCCATCCCGGCACCATTGTGGCCTACTGGTATCTTTGGCATGCTCTTTGTTCTGCTTCCGCAACCAAGCCGGGGGAGCCGTGGCCAGCGTCATGACGCCTACCCAGTCTTCGGACACAAAGTAGCCCTTCACCCATGCCCAGCCTATGCCGTTCATAGTGATGAACACCTTGGTGCCGATAGCGGGGATCGGGAAGTCCGCGCTCCACTTCATCACCTCCCCGGTAATCGGGTCAGTGTACGACTTCACGGTACGCTGTTTGCCCTCGTAGTCCGTAAAGGTCAGGTCACCGCTATCCACTGGGGTAGCGATGAAGAAACGTTCGATCATAGATAAGAACCTCCATGCGCCCACCACTATTGCGAGTGATGGGTACCAAAGAGCCTCTTGCTTGTTACGCTAGTGCTCCTGCCCGAAGCTTGAGACCAGACACATTGATCTCGTAAGAGATGGTAGCAATGCGGCTATTACGGCTGAAGTCATCAGTCTGCCGCTTGTCCAACTCATCCGCGATCTGTTGGAGCGTGGCTCCTATCTGGTCTAAACTCAATTGATTGATTGGTACACCGTCTATTCGTAATTCCACTCTATGAAGCCTCCAACGATGTGGCCCTGGTTAGAAGGCCACCCGCTCAACGCTCCCTAGCAATAACTGCACTTTGTTTCCGGTTTGGGTGACGAATGACCGCAGGGGGATCGATACCACCAATGGCCGGGAGGCATCGAATCGTCCCACCATGCCACTTGCCCTGGTGAATCCTGGGGCTTTGGCTTGCCACTCTCACACTCAGGGCATGGCCTGCCGTTGGGAGCCTCTAACACCGTCTCTGGCGTAAAGGGCACCCCAGCAGTAGCAGGCCGCATACGCCGAACTACGATATGGCCGCATCCGGTACGAACCTTGTACGGTTGAGTCATGTCAGGGTTAACCATGAGGGTTCATCTCCTGGGTGCGTTGGGCAAAGTACTTGCCCCGCATCTCGCCCTGACCCTGCCAGAATGCCGTAACCTTCTCCCAGCCCTCTGCAAAGCCGAATGAGGCTTGGATAACCTGCCCATCCGGCAACGTGGCACGGTAGTTCATATGGACCGGAGGCAGCACCTCCAGGAAGTAGTCGAATAGCTCTTGATCCACTTCTACTTTGTTGCCAGCGTCTCGTGCCGCGCAGAATGCGGCAATGCTCTCCATGTCATAAACCATATAGCGTCTCTCTCCTGTTAGCGGATGGGCTTGCAAACCATCCCTGCCGCATTACACAGGGGTTAGCCTGTGTGCTCTGCGATTTACTTGTGCAACTGTTGATACTCCAGCGTGTAAATGATCCCGCACAGGTACAAGAAGCATTCCCGTACTGTCATTCGTCCGCTGTAGCCTAGCCGCCGCGATCCCGTCAGGTCCTCAACAGCCCAGGTCTCGCGGTTGCCTCCCGGCTGATGGTGGTCTAGCTGGATATCGGCATGGCCCAGCGCTTGAATTTCGCGGACCTTACGTTCCAGCATCCCTCTGGTTATGCGTTCCATTACTTGCCGTCCTCTGGTTGCAGTAGGCGATACACTCTGCATGGCACCGTGGCATGTACGCCGTTAGACGCCTCTGCAAAGCCGTGGCTAAAGAACCAGCAACTACCTTCCATGACTTGATCAGTTAGTACCAATGCAGTCTTGGGAACGGCAGAGGCCAGCGAACCACTGAAGCTCATGCCGCCATCGCTCAGGTAGAACGATGCATCATACCCAGGTTTAACAGTAGTCTGGATATCCTCCCCCCAGTCATGGGTGAAGCGAAGCAGTCCCTTCTGAGTGATTACGTAATCGCCCACTCGTGGCCCATCAGTACGGGCATTCCACTGTTTAGCCTTTTGGGCTAAGAGTTCGCGGTCTCGATCATCCAACTCATACGGCTTGCCGTACACTCTTTCATACATAGCTTTATGCAATGCTCCTCCTCATGCCGGGGTTACAACCGTGCTAGGCACTGCCTAGCCCCGCATTGCTCCCCTTATGGGGAGTGTTCTGCGATTAGAACTACTATAGGTATCTGCCGATAGCCTTGAAACCTGGGTTCATCACCTCAGCGCACCTCTTGAGTACAGCCGCACGCTGAGGATAGGTAATCCGCAAGGTAGGCCAATCCCAACCGAAGTGGCCAGGGTAGCCATACTCGCGATTAATCGCCTTCCAGGTAGACTTCCAGATAGCCATGGCTTGATGTTTATCCATTACTTGACCCCCGTAAGCTGCTTATCAAGCTCTTCTAGAGCCTCTTCCACCATCTGACGTAGATAGCCGTGGATCTCGCCGCAAGGTTCATCATCCTGGAAGTACGAACCTCCCAGAGAGGAATTACCCTCATACATGACACCATTGCGGATTGCTCTGGCCTTCACATCTACGTCATAGGCTTGGAAGCCCTCTTCGGTGGGGTCTGGCCCGTCTCCGTCCCAGCGAAAATACTCATCCGCTTCGCGGGATACGGTGATAGCCACCTCTGGCCGTTTGATCTTTAGCTGGTCAATAAGCTGCTGACCTACGTTTACTTCGGTTGTGTCCATAAGACCTCCGCTAAGAGGCACTATCGCAAGTGCCGCCTAGTGTAGAGGTGTTACTTGTGTGGAGCGTGCTGGTGCTTGCCGTCATTGCAGTGCGTATTATTGCCACGATCTCGCCATTCACCTCTGCGAAATGGGTGAGTGTTTTCGATGTCCAGACTGCAATAGCGACATCCCGTCTGCCGTACTTCCGGTTCCAGCTCCAGCGTTACCGTGTGCCGCAAGAATCGCAGTTTACGGCCAACTATGCTAAACCTGACGGCATCCATGCTGTATTGCATCTGCCGCACTACCAAGCCCATACGATCATGGGGCAGGCCAGCATAAGGCACTCCCCAGACAACAGAGAGCACCATGCCCTTACCGTGGTTGTTATTCAGCCGCACCAGCTTTGCACGTATCGTCTCGTCCATAAGACCTCCGCCGATGGAGCACTATTGCAAGTGCTCCCCGGTGTAGAGTCCCTATGCGTGAATCTTTCCATCATCGCCTACATACAGATCAAACCCGCCTACGGCCTTACTAGCGTTATCCATCTCAGTCGCAGCGGGTTCCCGCCAGTCTCCATCCCAGAAACCAGCGCCATGGCCCTCACGAGTAAGCCAGAAGTCATGCCCAGCTAAGGCAGTAGCAGACCACTCCGAAGCATGAACCCTGTTCTCTTCGGTGATATGCTCCCCCATACTGGCTTGGAATGCCGCGCAATCCGCAACCATTCGCGCTAGAGTCTCAGGCGCAATGTCGGATACGCTAGCCCAGCTATCCAGGTTAGGAGGTGAGTGCATATCCGTTGTTTCCTTCGGGTAGTTATCACGGCACTCTTGGCATACGTTACCACTGTAGCCAGAGCTGGCCAACGCCTCACCTGTTAGGAGGACCTGCACATTCTCACACATGGCACAATCGCCTATGTAATCTCCTGTGCTACTCCACAACGCTGCCTCTATATAGGCGGTTGTGAATTCGTCAAGCTTCATAAAAGCACCTCATGAGTGTGGCTCTCGTAAGAAAGCCACCTCCTGACTGCTCTTAGTTGTATTGCTCTGGCTGCTCTTAGTCGTACTTCCCACGCTCCACAATGTCACCCCAGCAACCCACACGATAACGGCCTGCTACCCATAGCAGGGTAGCCGCATAGGTATCACCCGCATTCAGGTACTCGATTGCAGGGGAGCGCGAATTGTGCCCCTCTGGGATAAGCTCCACTCCGCATGTTTCGCACAGCTCATCCGCCATGGACATTTTCAGCTCATGGATAGACGGCGGATTGTAACAGGAGCGCTCCCAGGTATTGGTGGCTTTAAACTCCCCGAATGTGGAGCGTTTCCCGAATGGCTTATCGGATTCTAGTAAGGTCCGAATCTGGGAAAGCTTCGTACACTCAAGTAGCTTACGCAGCTCACGAGGGTAGCTGGTAACGTCTTTAAGCGTTTTCACGCTAGGTAGGCTCATAATAAGAATCCTCATGTGACGTGCCACTCGTGAGAATGGCACCTCATGACTACTCTTATTCGTCGCTGGTAATGGTCAGCTCAATGCCCCAATCCGCCAGCATCTCAGGGGTAAGCGGGTCCAAGCTATCGCCATTGAGGTCCTTGGAATAGATGCCGTGGTTGAGCTTATCCCGCTCATTCGGGCCATTGTTACGGAATCCATACGCCTCACAGAACAGTTCATTCTCTGTCCAAGCATTGGGATCGGGAGTCTCGATAGTGACCCACTTGACGAATTCAGGCACTAGCTTGCCGTCTGGGTAATCGTCAGGGTACACCTCGAATCGTTCCCCAGCGCTGGTATAGGCACTTGCGGTAGCGACATTAAGGTCTTTAACTACCTTTCTGTGCTCCCGCTTGAACCCGTATTCCGCGATTAGCTGGTCTACGGTTTCATCCGCCTCAGGAAAGAATTCATCCTCACAGATGGAGTAGGCATCCTCCCAAGTTTGGGCGCGAACAATCCCATTGAGACCGATGGAGTTTCGGGATACCCATAGAGGCCCGTACCCATCGTCATACACTGGAATCTCGATACCAGAGCCTATGTACTTAGCTCCGGTCAATGTCTCGTTATCTTTCATAGAGCGATACTCCCAACTAGAGGCACTCCGTGGAATGCCGCCAGCAATCGAGTACTACTCACACCTCAAGTTCTGCATGGATCTCGCCATCCCGCATCCATGTAACAGGCTCATTTCCCGCCCGTCCATATCCCTGTTGCGAGAGCACCATGTAGGCGTCAAACTTCGCCTCAGCCTCAGCGGCATCAGAGCCACTGTAGACCGTGCCTATATTGCCTACAATGATTTCATGCAGCATTGGCAAGCTCCATGCATTCCCGTTCTGCCTTTTCGTATCCACTATCGAGTGAGCTAATCCCGCACCCGTTTAACTCGCCAATCTTGAATAGATACATGGCGATAATCGGATGGGAATTGACCCAGCGTGTACCCAGGTTAAGGCGTTGCGCCTCTGGCCAGAGTACCTCTGTGGTTATTTCATGCAGGCTACGGATAACGCCCGAAGCGTTGCAAGCGTTTTGTACGTCTAAAGCCGTTTGTGCGGCCTGTTTCAGAGTCATAGTGATTACCTTGTAGTGTCGATAGAATCGACTGAGGATAGCTCACGAGTAGCGAGCTACCATCGGAACACTCTATCTAGTGCTCTAAGATCGCCCAACAGAGGAGCAATACCCAGAGCATGAAACCAAACCGGAAAGTGAAACTCATTTGCGTGGCCCTATTTCCATAATGAACCCGCGCTCCCCATCCGTTACAAGGCGCAACGTTTCGAGTACGGTTACCGCGCTGTATACGAATAAGCGCCTTTCGCGTTCCGACTGGAAACGGGATACCGCGACTGGCCGCGCTCCTGTAAAGTGGTCTCCCACCTTAAGGGACTTCGCCCATTCGGTACCTGCTTCGGTAGCTTGGATCATTGCGGCTATTTCATCGTTCGTAAATTCCATAAGGTTTTAGCTCCCACATATCAGCGTGCTTCTAAGAGTACGCCTATGCGAAATGGGGCATGCAGGATACGCTAACCCTTATTTCCAGAATCTGCCTAGTAGGCGTTGATACATCTGGTATTCGCTAGCCTATCCCGCATGTCCCAAATCAGCTAAAACGTTCACTGTGTTTCCATCTGCCTACTAGGAGTCCGTTATCCCGCCTTGCAGCCGCATTCCAGAGCTATATCGACTGTTCATGACTGTGGTTTCCCGGTGTCATCTTTGAATTTACTAAGTGTCTATAGCTATTGGATGCTCCAAACTGCATGCTTTGGATATCGGTTGTTCTGTTTAACAGAGTCGCCTACTGTAGCTAGCAGGTCGATTTAGCGTGCTATAGCAAATGTGAGATTAGCTCTGTAGCTAGAGTACCTATCGTTTTGGGGATAACTGCTAGATAAGGTGTCATCTTTCCTACGCCGTACTGGCCGCCGAAGGGACCGTTAAGCCTTTCCCGTACTCTATCGGTGTTTTCTCGCATTTGGACTTCACACGCTATCGGGTATGCGGGGGATCTAGCCTGTTTGTCAGGTATCCCCGCTATCCCAACTAGTAAGCTTTGGATAGGGAAACCGGATTTCGCACCCAATTAGGGATTGTGACATCCCCACTTTTTCCAGGTGGACTCTTACGCCGATTTCCTCAGACTGTCCCATACCGCGATATCCTGCATGCAATATCGCAGAACCTACCGACTCATACAACGCAAGGGAAACGTAACCGTGCTAGAGACTATAGGTGCTTACCAGTTACTACGAGACGCGATAAACTGCGTCCCAAAGTCTGGGTACTGCTTACAACAAAGATCTATAGGCCATTGCTGGCCTGAACTGCTATGTACCCAGGAGTCCAATCAAGTTCAGGTCGGAGTAGCTAGCCTAAGCTGTGCTCACTCGCATTAGAGCCAATCGAACAACCGAAGTACTCCTATAGAATTGCATGCCGTTGTTAAGTCGCAAAGGGGTTTTTTAGGACGTTCTAGCAGTAGTGCTGTATATGGCGATAAACACGAGAGATAGAGGGAAAATGGGGGGAAAGGGTATCTGCGCGTACACTTCTATAGTCAACGTTAACTATAACGTTTTCCATTAGCGCTATCGTAAACCTAACTGTTTCAGTATCATAGCGTTATCGGTTATCCTCTAGGTGTAACTCTGGCAAGTGACGTTCTAGACCTCCTGCCAGACTGCCAGACGTGCGTATTCTGACAGAGCCTACTGACCTCACCTTGAGCCTGCCAGAGCCTGCCAGAGCCTGCCAGAGCCTGCCTATGCATGCCGTGTTATCGCCTCTTAACAGGGCGGCAGGGCGGCAGGGCGGCAGGGATAGGGCGGCAGGGGTGGCAAATTGTCCATGGGGTGGCGGCATTTTGCCACCGGGGGCCGCTGATCTCACTCACCCCCCAAAAAAAATCAGGGTACTGGTTACAATGTGACTGTGGACCCGCAGTCTCAAGTGAACCCGCAAGCTCTCGTCTCCCGCTACGCAGCTATCGCCCGTCCCTTGCTGCTGAGCTTCACCAAGCCCGAATGCCGCAATGCGGACTGCATCGGAGCCACCCGCATGGCGCTCTGGTGCTTTGAGGCGCTGGGCCTCCGCGCCGAACCGATAGCCATGACCTGGGTAGTGCAAGCGCCCAGCCTCCAGTTTGCGTTCGTGTGCGGTCTACGTGGCGAAGTGCTCGAAGCCGCAAAGCTCCAGGCCGCAAACTACACCCACCGCGAAGTCGCCGGGGGCCAGGGCTGGGATGGCCACCTCGTTTTAGCCGTAGAGGGCCGCTGGCTGGTCGATTCCACGTTCGACCAGTGCGCGGCCCACCGGGATCTGGACATCCCGCCCACCGTCCTGGTGGTGGATTGCGGGAGCCTGCACCCGCGAGACGCCGCGATCAGGGCCAATTTCACTACGGATAAAGGCATCCCTTTCTCAGTGGACTACCAGCCGCTGGACGGGGAGGACGACGGCTGGCGTAATAGCGAAGCCTGGAACCAGCCCGAACTCCAGTGGGCCGGATACTCCATCGCAGCCGCAATCCTGGCCAAACGGTAAGCTGGCGTCTTGTCTAAGTTAGCCTAGTGATCTACTCTCTGTTACACTTCACTTAGTATCCCACCTACTAAGGAGGGACAAGAAGAGAGGTACGAATATGCTACGACTCGATATAGAGGGTGTGACTGCCCAGGAAGCCTTGGAATACATCCAGGCTGGGCTGCGGAGCAAGGTGGCCCAGGCCCAGGCGCAGCTCGATGCGCTGAGCGGCCCCGCAAAAGCTAAGGCTCCCGCGAAGGCTAAGGCGGCTGGAGCGGCCCCGGCAAAGCCACGCGGCAAGATGAGTCCCGAAGGCCGCGCCCGATTGGTAGCCGCGCAAAAGAAGCGCTGGGCCAAGGTCCGCAAGCAGGCCAAACTCGCGCAGGGCATGGCCAAGAGTGCCGCCAACCCGATAGGCGGGGAATATGCCGGTCAGGAGGATGTAGAGGACGCTAGAATTGCCAGTCCAGTGATGGCATAATCGGCGGGACGGCTCTTTGCCCCGTCATCGGAGGGCGGTACGGTGGATACGCTCGTTCACTTTACCGCCCTTTGCGGCGTTCACTTTACCGCCTTTCCTTTTCCTGCTAGCTTCTGGGTAACGTCCGTAGCCAAGTGATGAACCCGCCCCGCGAATTCCAATCAGGGGAGTGACACGGGGCGGGATTCTCCATAAGATAGTAGCCAATCTGTAACAATTCTCACTTTCCAGTAATAATCCACATCTATTCTCAGCCGTTATAATGGGTACAAAGCCGGTAGCTAACCGGCAGGAGAAACCCCATGACGATGGATGAACAGTTCGCAGACATCCATAGAAAGCTGGATGCCATCTTCACTAAACTTGACTCCCTGGAGACCCATTTACTGATCGAGTTCAAGCGCTGGGCCTCACCTCAGGAAATGCGGCTACGCACCCACGCCGCTGCGATTCGGGCATTGGATGCGGAGACCGAAGCCCAAGAGGACCGGCTCCGAACCTTAGAGAGCCGCCGCTAAAACGTACACTTACAGGGCCGGATGCCTCAACTTCGACTTCCATTCCGCCCAGCGCCTCTAGTATAGTTATGGCGGTTAACCCGCACAGTAGCCGCCATTTAACACTTGAAAACGCTATCCGGCCTCTGTGGTTCGCTTCTCCGCGAGTGCAGAGCGTGGGGCCTTTAGCAAGCTCCTGGGGTCCACGATACGGACCCCTCAATCCCCTCTTACTTACTGTAGTAGAGTAAGCTTACCCGCCCCGCGCTCCTCCCTACAATCACCGCATGATTCACAACGTTGCGGACGTGACCCCGGCTGGCGTGAAGACGGCTTTGAAGGCCGCACGCACCCCGGCCAATTGGCTGATGGTCAGCGCTCCCACCGGCAACGCGGCCCCGATCCGCATTGGTGACTCCACCACCAGCGCCACCAGCGGGTTTCTCATCGCGCCAGGAGCCACTTTCACCCTCCTCCCGATCTCCGATGACGCCTACCTGGATCTGGCCGGGGTTTTCATCTTCGGCACCACTACCGACAAGCTCAGCGTAATGTACGGTGTCCGGTAGCTAAACACTGGCTTCTATCTGTTAGAAAACCCCGGTTAATACCTCTCCTCCGGTAACTCCCCGAACCGATTTCCACAATATTTTCACATTGCTCTGGTAATCCTGCTATGGGAGTACTAGAATGTCACCCATGGAGTCACCTGGAGTCAGAAAACGGGTTATTCCATGGTTTTTGCAATTAGCCAGCTTTCTAACACATAGAAACTGGCGAATGGGAGGTCAGTAAGTGCCAAAACCAACAAAATCAGCCCCTCACGCAGCTCCAGCGCCTCATGGCTACTTCCCGGCCTTCCGCAAAGCCGCCAGCGAGTATTACGACGTAGACAAGGCCATCAAATTCTTTGATTCCCCTGTCCACCCCGGCTGCGAACGCTGGCGTTGCATTCTATGCGGCTGGGGCCTTGATTTGACGCCAGCCGGTGCTGCCGTTGCCGGGGCTTGCTGTTGTGGCGGCTGCGGCCAGTCCTGTTTACGCCCCATCGCAGAATTTGGATAATTAAGGAGTAAATATGCTGAATATCGAATTGCTACGCGCTACTCAGCGCTCGATTGCCAACGAGGAGAACACTTTTGATATGGCTGACTGGGGTTGTTGCATCGCCGGTCATGCCTTGGCCTGCGCCAGGGGAAGCATAGTAGGATACGGGCGTCAGAGTGTCTGGGACGGTGGTGCGGAGATCGCTCATCTCATGGGCCTGCCAAATCACGTAGCCAGGATACTGTTCATCCGGCCTACTGACCGGCAGAGCGCAATTGAAGCTCTGGAGCGCCTGATCGTGGACGAACAGCACGAGATGGATCGCTACGCTAAGGGAGTGCATGACACTTTCACAATTCCTCTCCATCCAACCCCTCTCCGCATGCAGTCTTTCGCTGAAGTCGTCAATGAAGCGTCCTGCCATACGCAGTTATTCAGGTATGCACCGGGGGCCAGAGAGGCAACCCTTCAACCGGCTCGTCAAGAAGAGCCAGAGCTGGTAGCCGTCTAAAATGGCTGAATTCTGCCGCCAATGCAACTGGGAACTCTGGGGTGAGGAGCCCAGTGACCTGGATCACTTCGGCCAGGGCAAGCCGCCGCTGGAAGAGGGCTACGGCTACCCCGCGATCTGCGAAGGCTGCGGCTTTATTCTGGTAAACGATACCGGCTCCTGCATCACCAAGAACTGTTTGAAGAAAGGACATCTCGCTTATGCCCGTGCCCACCCAGTGCCCCCACTGCCAAGCCAACCTAGTCTCAAACCCGATCCCTGAAGACCAGCAAGAGGACTACGACGGGGAGACAGCCTTCTCCCTGGTCATCGGCCTGTCGGATGGCGATAACATTTATGCCTGGGTCTGCCCAGACTGCGGCAAGACCTGGGAACGGAAGGAAGCGCTTCCCACCGGCTACCGAACGTTTGATGTGGAGATTGACTAATGCCTGCCTTACGTCCAGAGCTTGAATCCCTGCCGGAACAGATGCGCGATCTGCCCACAGATCGCGGCTATCCGGTCCCCTGGTTTGTAGAGTGGATCAAGGGGCCGGAAGGCACCCAAATCCCTGAATTCCGCGCCATGAGCGGCGAGAAGTGGGTCAAGGCCGTGAAGCAACGCCTCTGCTGGGTCTGCGGCCAGCGCCTGGGCGCAAATCTGGCCTTTGTCATCGGTCCTATGTGTGGTATCACACGCACCACCTCAGAACCCCCCTGTCACCTCGTCTGCGCCCTCTGGAGCGCCCGAAATTGCCCCTTCCTCTCTCGCCCCAGCATGGTGCGCCGGGATGTTACCAACGACTATCCAACGATCCTGCCGCCAGCCGGTTATTCGATTGATCGCAACCCCGGTGTCTCTATGGTCTGGGTGACCAAGAACTACGAGGTTTTCAAGGACGGCATGGGCGGCTTCCTGATCAAAATAGGCGAACCCACCGGCATCTCATGCTGGGCTGAGGGCAAAATCGCCACCAAGGAACAGATCGAGGAGAGCGTTGCCGGGGGCCTGCCTTTCCTCCTGGAGAAAGCAACAACTCCAGAGGATATCAGTGAGCTGGATGGCCTCATCGCAGTCTTCAGGACAAGGCTAGGACTGTGACGAGCTTGCAACCGGATTCACGCTTTGCTACAACTCCAGGGAGTGGTTACAACGAAACCACACGAGGAGAATCAGATGGCAAAGCGTAGTTCGGGAAGACGCATGTGGACAGACGAGGAAAAACTGGAGCTGATCAGAGGATACGAAGCAGTCCCAGAACACGAGAAAATCGCGTGGCTGAAAGAGCGAAGAGCGAACGGCGGTTGGTTCTATAGGGTACGCCAGAAGATGAAGGAGAAGTATCCATCCGGCAGCATGAAGTCTGCGCCTAGCAACCAGCCTGCGCCGGAAACTCCTGCTGCCGTTGCTCTCAGGGACCATTCCGATGCTGAGAAGCGCCTCCTCATCAAGCAACATGACAATTTGGCGACAAGGGAAGAGAAGGTTGCTTTTAGAGAGCAATACGCAGTCAGTGAAGGCATGATGGTCTATTACCGCGCAAAACTGAGCCGCAAAGCCAGCAAACCCGTAGTGAAGAACAAGCCGGTGGTCAAGATGACCAAAACCAGCGATGAAGACGAGAGCGCCATGGTGACCGAATACATGGCCCTCAGAAACAATGGTCAGAAAAGCGCATGGCTCAGGGAGCGCGGTCTCAACCACCAAAGCATCTTCACCATGAAACAGCGCGTACTCGCAAGGCGCGTCAATGGCAGTTCCAATCTCCCCGCGATCCGTCAGCCAGCGGCCCCCGCATTGAAGCAGCCCCCTGTCTCCCGCGTCTCCAAGGCAACCTACTCCCACATCCCCGAAGTCCCGCAGCCCCAACCCCCAGCCATCTTCCTCTCAGACGGCATCGCCTACCTGCAAGTCAAACGCGACATCTATGACGAAGTGATCGCAGACCTCAAGCGAGTCCTGGAAGGTCACCGATGAAAGGGACGCGCCCGATGATTATTCAAATAAGGAGCAAACGCATGCAGCAAACAGACGAGAACGAAGTCCCCAAGAACCTGAGCCGCCATCAGTACGGCACCATGAGATTCCTGGCCCATAATAAGGTCACCATGTCCTATTTAAGAGTGGCTCACGCCAACACCCTGGGGAGCCTAGCCTACCGGGGCTACCTTGTGCGGCTAGGGCCGGGAGACGACGCTGAAGTTGCCCTGACCAAATCCGGCGAGGAAGCCCTCCGCTACTACGAGCAAGCCAGCCTCAACGAACGCGGCCACGAGGGAGAGCTGACTGACCGCTGCCAGCGCCTCTTGAAGTACAGCGCACGCCGCAATGTCCAGGTGATGGGAAAGTCTGCCTGATGCCACGCAAGAGAAAATCCCAAGAGCTTGAGCCTGTCCAGAAGCCTGAACCAATCCAGACCATTCTGGAAATCATCACTGCCGATCTCCTTCTGATCACTGACAAGGAGATCGAGCGGGTAGCAGTCAGCCTGGACGATCCAATCGAGGAGAGCGATGAGGTGTTGGTGGAAGTCCCGCCCAGCATCCGCGCCCTGTATGCCCTCCAGTATGAATATGTGCGCCGGTCCAAGCTGGCCATCCATGCAGTCCAGTTCGACATCACAGACCCCATCGCAAAAGCTGCGGTAGAAGCCAAGGCCCGTCGCTACATCGTCATTGCCGAAGTCATCCAAAATATCGCCTGGGCAGAGGCACGGGAAGCAGCCGGTATGAAGGCCTGGACTGTAGGGCATCTGGCCCTGCGGAAAGACTGGTTCTTGGTCTCCTGCCAGAAATCCAAGAGCGATGAGGACGACAGCCAGGAGCTGAGAGGTTTTACAATCCCGATTCCGGCAGGCGCTCTGGATCTGGTCAGGACCATCTTCCAGAGACTGGGCACAGCAGAAGAGCCTGAGAAACCAGAGATGAAAAAGAAGCCCCAATGAGCGAACCAGAAATCGAATTCGACAATGAGGCTGACCGGCGTGACGACATCCGCCAGCGGCTCATCAAGAAGGTCATCGAGATGGTACGCCGCGAAATCGGGGAGCACGGGGCCACCGGCACCCCTGAAGAACACCGATGGCTTGAGGTAACCATCGCACGCCGCTTACTGAGAGACCAGGAGCTGGAGGCGCGGTCTCACATGTACCGCGCAGAGATCAAGGCCGCAGAAAAGGAAATCGAGAAGTGACCAAAATTCAAGCCGCTGTACAGCGGGTTAGGGATGCGAAAGACGCCAACGGCCTGACCGGCGACGAATACACTGAATTCCTGGAAGAACTCCTGGCCGATGCGGAAGGCTGGCGAATGGAGCTAGACGATCTTGACTAGGTGCGCGTGGTGCGGAGAACCGCTGCTGCCAGAGGAGCGCAACCCGCACACTCCCATACTAGAAATGCACGGCCCCTGCGGCTTCCGCGCCATCATGGGTTCGCTGGCGCACCTCCAGGGCCGCTGTAGCTGCGTCAACGATGACAGTGAGGAAGGCGATCCCCCTGGGATGACAAAACGGGAAGGCGCAGTAGCGGCGTTTCTCTATTGGTCTGGGTTGAAGACGGAAGAGAGGACCAACATATTCTTGGCTCCTAGAAAGGCTGGGGAAGAAAACAGGTAGCTATGCAGTACTTTACTTGTTCCCGCTGCGGCGGCACTTACCCCCAAGCCTGGACTGATGCGGAAGCCTGGGAGGAATACAAGCAGACCTTCGGGGATAGCGACAAAGAGACTGAGACCGTATGTGACGACTGTTACCAGTGGCTGATGGCCAAATACCAACAGAGGAAATCATGAGCGAAACCGTAGCCCCAGAAGCAATCCAGAAGCTATCCCGCGACTTACGCAAAGCCGCAGCCGATATAGGCGTCCGCGAAGCCAGATACTTCGTCAGCGCCTACTACGATCTCCAAGACTACAGAATTGCCTCTGCCAACCAGCAACGCAAGCTCTTAGAGGGCAACGAGCCATCCGAACTCATCACTTGGCTCAACGGCAACCTGGAGATCCTAGAGAAACAGATCCAGGCCATGCTCGATAAGTGGAGCGCCCATCAGCATATGGGCATCTGGGCCAGAGCCATCTGCGGGATTGGGCCTGTCATTAGTTCGGGCCTCCTGGCGAACATTGACATCACCCGTGCTCCTACCGTAGGCCATATCTGGAGCTTCGCCGGTCTCAATCCTACCGCTAAGTGGGAGAAGGGCGAAAAGCGCCCCTGGAATGCCAGTTTAAAGCGCCTCTGCTGGCTAATCGGCGAATCCTTCGTCAAGGTCTCCTCGAATAAGAACGACGTGTACGGCAAGGTCTATCTGGAGCGCAAGGCCTACGAGGTGGGTAACAACGAGAGCGGGAAGCTAGCAGAGCAAGCCAGGGAGCGTGCAGCCCAGAAGACCCGCAGAGCTATTGACCCTGAACTGCTGGAGCTACTGAAGAGCGGCAAGCTACCCCCCAAGGCCCTGCATGAGCGTGCCAAGAGGTATGCGGTGAAGCTGTTCCTCTCCGATTGGCATGCCGAAGCCTACCGGCACCATTACGGCAAGGAGCCACCGCTGCCGTACCCGATAGCCATTCTGGGACATGCCCATGTGCGTGACCCGATCACCAGACTGAAGCCGTAAATGCAGAGAGCACCAACTCTATAGAGTGGGCCGTGAACCATGAGAGTGCCGCCACAAGAGAGTGAAACCGTGACATGAGAGAGCGCCACAAAACCAGAGTGGGCCGTCGTTAAAGAGAGAACCGTAATGCAAGAGCGGATCGTGACAAGAGAGAGCACCGGATTAGAAGAGTGGGCCGATACTTGGGAGAGCACCGAAGCCGAAGAGCGGGCCGTTGAAGAGGAGAGTACCAGAATTCTAAAGTGAACCGTGAAGTGCGAGAGTGCCATGCGCTAAGAGTGGGCCGTACCAAAATGAGGGCACCGCGATATGAGAGTGAAGCCGTGATAATAGAGAGCACCGAAGCATTAGAGTGGGCCTAATGTTGGGAGAGAACCGATGTACCAGAGTGGGCCGTATTCGGAGAGAGAACCTAATGGAAAGAGTGTTAGACCGGCACAGAAGAGAGCACCGTTTGGCGTGAGTGAGCCATCCTTGCAGAGAGCACCGATGTAGATGAGTGGAGCCGTGCAGGCAGAGGGAACCATACGTCGAAAGTGGGCCGTGCAACCAGAGAGAACCACCGGCTTGGAGTGGGCCGTACTGTCAGAGAGTACCGCGAACCATGAGTAAGCCGTGACAAATGAGCAGCCCGATTAAGTGGAGTGAGACCGTATTGCTTGAGGGCACCGTGCGCTAAGAGTGGGCCGTCACACTGGAGAGCACCGTTCTGCAACGAGTGTGGGCCATAGAGTAAGAAGGAACCCTGCGCCAAGAGCGAGACCGTCATAAATGAGAGAACCGTTCGACCCGAGTGGGCCAAGTGTAGAAGAGAGAACCGAATCCTGAGAGTGTAGCCGTGCAATCAGAGAGAACCGTTCATGGAGAGTGAACCGGCAGTTGAGAGAGAACCGTATTATCTGAGTGGATCGTCAGAACAGAGAGCACCAGACGCACGGAGTGGGCCGTCACCTTAGAGAGAACCGTATAAAGTGAGTGGGCCGTCATCAGGGAGAGTACCTAAAGTGGTGGAGTGGACCGTGCTATTAGAGAGCACCCAGTGGTAGGGAGTGGGCCTTATTGGTAGTGAGCACCGTATAACCGGAGCGTAAGCCGTCTCAAACAGAGAGCACCGTAGGAACAGAGTGGGCCGTTGATACAGATAGCACCTGAGATCCGCGAGTGGGCCGTAACAGGCGATAGTGCCGTAAGCAACTGAGCGTGGCCCATGGGACAGAGAGTACCGGAGAGGACGAGTGGGCCTAGATCATGGAGAGAACCGATGTACTAGAGTGGATCGAATTTGGGGAGAGTACCGCATTGTACGAGTGGGCCATTGATACAGAGAGCACCGACATCCAGGAGTGGGCCGGAATATAAGAGAGAATCGGAGAATGTGAGCGCTTATGAAAATCGCAGTAGGAACCGATGGAAGCTACCTGGAGCCTGATGATGGCCCACGCAACACCAAGTACCACATGAAGATCATTCGAGTGGAACGCATTCCCAATACCAGATCCGGCAACAACGTGGCCCTGGAATGCGGCCACGGGGTACAGACCTTTGGGGATCTCACGCATGCCGGTGGGGTCCTCTTCTGTACTAAGTGCCGGGATCTAGCGGAGGAAAGCAATTGAGCGAGATTTCCCTCAAGCTTAGTCAACCGGCCTGTAGCGCTCTGATCGATTTCATTGAGGCTTATATCGAGAGTTCCAAGTCCACTAAAGTAGACAACTGGGCTGCGATTGCGAAGGCCAAGGCGCTCTTGGTGCTCCAGACCGATATCGACATCCTGGTGTTCGCTGTTGCCACCAGCATGCTCGTATCGGGGCCGGGGATCGCGATCCTGGAAGCTGCCTGCCATGGGAAGCTATCCGCCCGTGATGCGGCTGTTGCCATCGTGACGATTACCGAAGAGGCATTCCGGCGAGACCGGCAGCAGAGATCCCAGTAGACTGAGCTATGCTTCTGCAATTCCTCTGTATGGCCGATGGCAGCTCCAGCCTGATCGACGGCCACTACTACGTCAGCTACGATCCAGAGTTCCACGCGCCTGACGGCAGCTA
>Ga0070715_10000074_pt1 | contig 30141 bp, 48 predicted proteins | sample LARL111metaG_FD_71394 | JGI IMG/M metagenome (GOLD analysis project Ga0070715, IMG submission 71394) | Corn, switchgrass and miscanthus rhizosphere microbial communities from Kellogg Biological Station, Michigan, USA - LAR L11-1 metaG | ecosystem: Host-associated > Plants > Roots > Rhizosphere ... | reverse complement strand
TTCACGACCAGCTTTCGCCGTAGCCTGTCCAGTACCACCGTAGGTAACAGGAACGGGAGTACCATTCCAAACGCCAGAAGTAATAGTACCAAGAGTTGAGATACTAGCTTGACCAATATAAGTAGCGGCGATATCAATAGTATCAGCTCCTACAGTAATACGATTAGTGGTTCCGCCTACATCCAGAGTATTACCAGTTTTTGTTAGACCAGCTCCGGCAATGATCTGACCAGCTCCTGAAAACTGGACCCAAGTAATAGCCGTGGATTCAAGAGTACCACCTTGATCCGACGTTACCACCCAGCCTGTATCTGCTTGAACCGTTCCTTGCTCAACCCAAACATATGCGTTTGGAACTTCTGCCCAAGTGTCCATGTCGGTGACACGAGACCAAGCTGTTGCGGATACAGAGTAAATACCATTCTGAGCTTGAGTAGTCTGATCCTTGACTAGAACTCGATCACCAGCAATAAGCGCAATTCCATCAACGGTTTGTGTACCCGAAAGAGTCAAATTCACAGTGGAAGCAGCTTTGACTGATGCATGAGAATCTAGACCTTGAACGTACCCATCTACATAACCTTTGGTTGCAGCATCCGAGGCAGCGGTAGGAGTACCAAGATTGACAATTTTCTGGCTACCAAATCCTACTGAAACTGTTGGTTGCGCAATCTGATCGAGACGAGCATTACCCGGCATAGCAGCTTGTGGCTGAAAACTCAGAGTGCGTAAAGATGGAATAGTGGTAAGACCATCTTTGTTCGCAGCGTTGACATCGGCATCCGTAATCACACCGGTGGCAATCTGAGGATTTGTGGCAGTACCTGTAAGATCACCCGCAAGCTGAATGATACCTTTGGTGGTTGTTGACGCATCTGGAATAGAGCTCACGCCACCTTTGGCTGACTGCCAAGTAGTTCCATCCCACCAATAGAGCGTATTGTCAACGTTGTTGTAATATAACTGCCCGGTTACAGGCGATGAAGGTGCAGCACCAAGCTGATGCGCTCTAATGTTTCGCGCCTCATACTTGGAAAAGTCGAGTGCGTTACCAAGAGTTGGCATCAGTTAAGGTAACCCTTCCCAGAAGTCGCGGAACCAAATGTTGCCGTAATTTGATTTACACTATCATAATGAATACTAGGGATAATGACGCTATTTCCAGAATCGACAACTGTTACCGATGGCCACTTATTCAAATTATGAACAATTATCCAAGTAGCGGAAGGTGAACTTTGTGTAAATATAAATGTAGGTGAAACACCTGGCGGAGAAGCATCGGTGTCAATCCAAAGAGATCCAATTTCAGTCGGCTCAGTTGGAGTATTGGGCTGCTCGTATACATCCACACTACCGGCAGGTCCCACAGGACCGGGAGGACCTGGAACAGTTGATGCAGGACCGGGAGGACCCGTTGGACCAGCAGGACCAGATGGGCCTGGAGGACCTGTTGGACCCGGTGGTCCAGGTGTACCACGCATTGGAATAACAAGTTGCATATCTTGATTTTGACTAGGAGTTAATGGTAATGCTCCAGAGTCATCGTAAGAAATTCCAATAGTAAGCCATTCACCATTATCTACTTTTGTGGAAACTGTATACCGATTCCAAGTATCCAATTGACTAGCTTCGTATACATACAGATCATCCCCAGATTTCATAAGACCAATTCCAAGAATAGCCTGACCTTGCTGGTCATATTTAGACACATACAGTTGAGTTGCTGTCAGAACTGGTCCATTCATCTTCATGAAACCATGAGTAGGATCACTAGCATCGGTAGCTGTCTTCCATCGATACGGATATGAAGCAAGAGATGCTCCTGCTGGACCTTGTGGACCTGGGGGTCCAGTTGCTCCTGTTTCTCCAGGCGGACCTTGATCTCCTTGTGCACCTACATTAGCCGCAGTCAAGATGATGATATCTGGAGCTTGGTAAACTGAAATATCAATGTCGTCTAGTTTCTCGAGCTTGATCTGAGCTTCAGCTACCTCAACAATCACATTTCCAATATCTAACTCATTCGAAACTATGACATCAACATCTGTAACGGATTTAACAGATAAATTTACATCTGATATATCCTGAACAAAGACGTCAGTTTCTTTTGTTTCAACTATTATGAGTACTTCATCTAGTAACATCGGCAACACACTCGACAGTTCCTTGACACAACGTTCGTGGTGGTGTATTAGCCGGTGACCATTGAATATCCCATACTCCTAAAAACTTACCAGCCTTTGCCGATGGATCAGTTACCAAAGCTCTGGTCTGATCCTCAGTCAATGAAAGTACCACAATTCCTTGATAAGAGTCTACCATACCAACTGTAAACTCAACTATTGGGTCAGTCGCTTCTAAACGATCCAACCGAATTTGTGCAGTTACTGTGCCAGTGATGTCGATAGGATCACCGCTGCCATCTTTGCACACTAATCTGAACTCAACCCCATCTCCAGCATACAAAGAAAGGTTCAAAACTTGCGGCTGGAGATTGATTTGGTTTGCCATGATCCTCCTCTCACCACTTGCGAATCAATAAATGCAAAAAAATAAGAGATGCACATTCTATTCCTTCTGTTATAATCCACGATTGTAGAACTAACTAATAACTAATTTGTTTTTTCACCCCTTTTATCTAAATTTCGCGAGATTTACCTACTCCTCATATATACCAAACTCTTGATAAGTAGGCCAAACATAGGTTCGATTGAAAATGGCATTTACGAGATCTTCCTCGAGTAAACCGTATCTCTTGGCGCACTCAAACGAGTTCTCGCTGATATAACCGGTCTTGAGATCGATAATCGGCTCCTCGATTGTGTATTGACGAGGGTATCGGAACTGTTGGTTATATCGAACAGCAAACCACCTAGGACGCCATGTAAGGTTCTCTAAGGCGTTGTTATGCCTATCCCCGTCTAGGTTAATGGGTGTGTCAAATGAAGGCTCAGAAGGCACTAGAAAGGCTTTGGCGACCAAAAGTGGCACAGATCGGTGTTTTTGTTGACCATCTCGCATAAGACCTACCTGCACTACCCCAAACTGATTTTCAGAAAGTACCATGATCCTATCGAATTTGTCAGAACGAATCCTCCCACGATTGCTGACACTGTAATCAGGAAATTGCTCTATGACTCTCCACTCTTCATTCTCAAAAAGGGTCATCTGTTCCATATTTCTCCAAACTTTAAAGAGCCCTTGGGAAAAGCGCGCGGCCTTGCGGAAGATGGGTGAAAAGCACGTGTTGTCTGATTAGAAAACTTTGCCAAGATTTTTGGCCAAAAACTTTTTCATATGAAACGACTAATATCTAATGTTGTCTATTTTGTAAACAAGTTACGCGTACAGTAAGGAATTAGCACAATATAAAAAACTTTTTGGAAAAAATCTTGGCAACGAAATCTCTAAGTTGTCTACGTAGACAACATTTTGAAAAAGTATCGATTTGCAGGGAAAATGAGAAAAAAAAATTTAGTTATCTTAGATATTACCCTTCTAAATTTTGCCAAAGAAAAATCTTGGCAAATTGACTAATAACTAAAAAGGGCCTAAAAATGACTAAAAAATTCATGGTCGAAATCGCCCAAAAAAATCACGTTTTGACACTTTTTCGACCCCGTTTTGACCCTCATTTTGACCCCTTTTAAGTTATTATCCCATTTGCCAAGATTTTTGCCAAGATTTTTCTTGGTCAGTTTTTGAGCATCTCGAGCGGGAAATTAGCGGCGTTGAAGTTCTTTTTTGCGCTCAAACTTCTCCAGATTGCCCTGTCGATCACGCTCTTACTCCTTAGAACGTAGTAGTACAGATCTGTGAACGGAGTGTCCATTCTGTCGATCCGTCCATGCGCCTGTTCCCAGTTCTTGTACGAATATGTCAGGGAGTAAAAAAGGATCGTATCGGTCTCTGTGCAGTTCCAGCTTTCGGATCCAGCGACGTATTGTACCAGATACAGCCAGCTGTCGCCACTGCTGGGAATATCCTCGTGCTTGTGACCGTTCCATTCCGCTATTTCGACATCTTTACCGAGATTCCGCAACAGCTCGAGCTCGTAGTCGAAGTTGTAGAATATGACCTGTTTCGGATGCTCCTCGAGCAGTTCCAGAACTGTACGGACGCGGCTGGGATCGCTGTTGATGATTCGTCTCAGAACAAAGAACAGCTCCGTGATGTCCCTGATCGGCCGGTTCTGGTAAATATGCCAGCGGTTCTTGACCACGCTTTGCACAAGTTCTTCGTTGTATTCGACATGCCTGGTGAAAGAGTGTCTCACCGTCAGTTTCGGGTACGGCATGTGAACCAGTATCCGATTCTTCAGCTTGTTCAGACGATCAGTAGCTAAATATCGATCGACCTTGGGGAACTTGGAGAACGGTGCATACACCACATGCTCACGCTTGAACTGCGTACGGTTCTTGTAGAAGTCGTTTGCGATGAACACGGGAATATAGTCCATCCACGTGTCGCCAGGAGTCGCGCTGAGCAGAATCCAATGGTTGTTCTCCGCGATCTGGAGAAATGACCGCACCCATTTGCCACTACCTACCAGCCTTTGCTCGTCGAATATGAAGAAAGCATCCTCTACGTCCTTGTACTTGTCGATGTTGTTCCAGCTGTCGACAGTCAGGATCCCGCGTGTGGTAGCATCTGCATGCATACCGATGGCTGCTCGTGCGAACTCCTTGTTCCAATCGAGGGAATCTCGTTTCTTCGCAGTAGTTATTACGTAGATATCAATATCATGGAGATGTTGAATATAGTAGGCTACAGCAACTCGAGACTTACCGCTTCCTACGCCACCCCACAATATCTTACCGTTGGCCAACTCGCTCAAAGCCTTCTCCTGATGAGGCTCCAGATCGAGCATCTTCAACTGATGATCTATCGTCTCTTGGTATGTGTTCACGGTTTAAGTCCATAGTGGGCTACAAAGCGTACGAGATCTTCTGGGCCCAGGATTATGAGATCCCACTCTTCTAGACCCGACCCTGGTGGAATATCCGTACTGAAATTCTTTTTTATCGGCTTGTCGTTAAGAAGTTGCTTGATGTTATCCGATTCAAGACCTATGACGAGAGTATTTCTCTCACCTTCCGTTGATGTAGCGATGAACAAGCTATGACTCCTCTTCGAACGGTACAATATCCCAGTAGTTCCGAGCCAGCTCGTACATAATCTGCTGCTCAGTCTTCTCAGTGCGAATAGCCATCTCCGCGATTAATTCACCGAATTCGTCCGAGAGTTCCTTATCTGTCTTGATATTGTCGTTCGAGCCTTCTCTATAAGGTTTGGGTAACTCCATCCAGGCAATTACCTTGTGCAAGACTGCCATCTCGATTCCCAGATGAGGCATGTTCGTGTATCTCCGGCTCCACCACCAAGGCACGATCGCGTCCGGGTTGTACCATACCTCCGATACTTGACGTCCATCCGCTATACGACGACCGTCGATCACTCTCGATTCCTTGGTAGCCCAGGTTATCAGGTAATATCCAGCTTTTGGAGGACGATTAGAAGGCTTGTATTCCTGCCACTCCATTAAACCCTCATCCTTGTCGAGAAATGATCATGACCACAAAGTGGGCAACTCCAAGGATGCATCTCTGTAGTTGGACTTATAGCTGATACTCTGCGGCAATTATCGCAGCGTACGTTAGGCCAGTTCGGGATCAACTCTATGATTGGAGCCTTTTTCTTGACCATAGCTCATCCTCGTTGATCCGTCTTCTTTACAACCGTTGTCTTCTCTTCCCATTCTTGCCCCTGTCGATTCCTTGTCGGAACCATCATCGTTCCCTCTTCGATGAAATAATCTTGAATTCTATCAAGAACCTGAGCGACGTTCTTTGCCGACTGATTGTCTTCTTGTGACAAGACGACTATCGCCATCTCGTTTGCACCCAACAGACGGCCAATCATATAAGAAGTATGAGGGTCGCTAGCGACATCCGACCAATTCTTAGGTCTGCGTTTGAACAATTTCATTCAGGTGTATTCCTCCAATCCTCCGGCTGGTCTGGAAGTCCCCACATGTCTGCACGATGTTGTCGGATCAAGATGAGCATTTTCGAAGCCATCTCTTGATAGCCCTCTGGATCCACTTCTTTTGCCCAAGTGACAATAGCAGCGTCATAGATCGCATTCATCGAAGCACCGATGATGTTAATAGCTAATTCTCGGGATTCCTCGGGAGTGATCTGGAATTGCAGCTCGAGACGTCCGTTTTCATCCAGCTGCCGGAATTGCACCCAAGGCATACCATCTGCCGCGGCAACAATTCCTTGCACTTCGATTCGGCCCATATCTCTCCTAAATATCGGATTCTCTTGTGATTGTTATGGCAGCTACCTTCGACTTACCTTTGCACATGAATTGGAGAAGCAGCTCTGCGTTATCGATGAAGAAATTCGTGATATTGCTACCAGCATACTGACCATGCCAGAATTCGTCATAAGTGATTGGAAAAGCGATAGACATTCCGAGCTCTTCGGCTTTCGTCGCGACTCGGTAAGCTTCTTGATGATTTCTTACAACGATATAACTGACCTCTCGACGATTCTCTGCCTCGTGGCAAAGCTCTATCAGCTTGTTCGTACGACCGGTTTGCCTGGCACCGATGATGATCTCCATGTCTATCTACTTTTTTGTTTCTTCAGTTTTTCCACCGGCGTCCGGATACCTTTTGCGAAGCTCGTCGTCCACACGCTGCGCCGAGTCGACCATGCCAATCAGATGGTTGTCCGTCACGATCGCGTCCGTCCAAATCGTGATTACCCAAGAATATACACCAGCGGCCGTTCTACGAAGCTCAATCGACCCACGGCCTGGAACAGGATCTCTATACGGTCTTACAGTCTCGTTCGCCATGACATCTCCTGACTAATATCTAAATTTTGGCGTGGGTAATACCCCGGGGATCTATCCAAACTCAACTCAGGAAAGTTTGGACAGATTTATCCCCCGGGGTTTTTCTGGATTCGTCTACTCTGGATATCCCAGCACCCGTCGAGTAGATTTCCTCCAGAACTTTAAAAGTTATTTCCCTCTTGCTCTCTTACTTGCTTGGATAGCTCGTCCTTGCTTGGTGGCCTTCTGTTTTGCGCCCTTACCTTTGTACTCCTTACCAGTGGGGCCGAACTTGTATCCGCCTCCGCTAGTCTTCTTTACTGGCACTTACTGTCTCCCCTCGGAGGATCTTCTCGATTCCTTCAGCATCTTTTGCACTAAAACCTGTCTGCGCTTGTACGAGCCATTGCGCCATTGTTCCGACAGCTAGTTCAATTCGATCTAGTCGTTGATCAACTTGCAATTTAGGCTCTGCCATTCAATTCTCCCAGTTAAATACATCCGTAGGATGTTTGAGGCCATTGATGTCGCATAAATGAGATAGAATATCCGTTTTTCGCCCATTCATGCTCAGCAGCAAGCTTTTGCTCAGTTGCAGAGTATTTCCGTGGATCGCCATTAAGCTCGCCCCAACCCCAGGTCATTTGTAGTCCACCATAATATGGACCCGCCGGATTGTAGCCAGTAGCCCAGTCTCCCTCTTTGTTGTGAATACACTCCCACATTGCATCATGCGATACGACTCCGCTCACGACGTGTTGCACAGGTGGATAAAGAACATGTCGTGTTTCCGCAAGCTCATGTTTGAGTATGGGGACCCAAATATGAGCTTTACGCAGTTCCTTATGAGCGATCTTTCGATGTCGCATAGATCCATGTTTTAACAACCAAGGATGATTCTCAAAGAAAGTGACAGTGCCTACATACCGGTGAAGCGAGTGAATCTGCCGGTGCTCTCTCTTGTGTAGCTGCGTAGATGTCGCAGAATATGACGGCGCGACAATCACGAGCATAGCAATGAGGGTCACGAGCAGTCTCATGCGATACCTCCTGATGGGGGACAAGAAGGTGCCGCTCCGGGCCGAAGACCGGTCTTGTACGCTACAACTACCGCGGAGGAGTCATGGCGAGGAGTTGTAACTTAGGGCTTGATCATACCTCGACACCTTATACATTTGTAAATATGCCCGTCGCGAGTTTATCAAGCTCCACGGACTCTAGAATCATACCCTCGAGGATAAATTCCAGCTCGGTTTGGGGAAATGGTCTAGTGCCAACGGTAATCGGAGAACCGAAGTATCTCACTAGTAGAACCCCGCCCCTGTCTCTGGTTTTCAACTCCTTACTCAACAGCCGGTTTCCGTTATACCGCGATTTCGGGAGTCCAGAGCATTTTTATTACATGCCCGCTCTGTAGATAGCTGCGCCAACAACAAATATGGTCGCGCCGATTCCCATAAGACTACCGCCCCACACCCGATACTCCTTGGCAGCCATTTCAGCCGTCTTAATGACGGTAGTCCGATTGATCTGCGCAGGCTTGGCGACTGCCTTAGCGAGCAAATCGTTATATGTCTCGACCGAGATCTTGACACTTCCATCACTCGATCTCTTAACTTCGTTGATGTTGGTAACTTCTTCGGGCATGTACTCTCCTTACCTATAGTTTAAATTAATGTGAGCATCGCGTAGCCGAGTGCGTTTCTAAGCGGGCACATTTATTCGACCTACCATGCTCTCTCACGTTTGCCTTTAGATTCCCGCCCGTGAGCTAGATGTGCTGATTGTAGATTCTCAGACTACTACAATCAGACTCAATGTCCGTAAGTGGTCCTATTGATACCCCACTGCCATATGCCTGAGGTATATGCTCTGAGACGGACATGCTGCGAATCGTGCGATTGACTTCTCTGGGTTGATCAACCACCACTCACTCTCACAAAGTTTATTTTAGGTCCCAGCCACTTTGTGAGCACTTCTTCGTGAACTACGTTGTCCTCTCGCCTGTGTAAAGAACGTGCTCGTAGCCCGGCACCGCGTTCAGCATCTGACTCAGCTCGATTTTGTCCTGAGTCGTCAACTCCTTGAACTCCGGGATATGAACCTTCCTACCATAGGGAGGATCACCGAAGAACTCGATAGCTGCCTTCACGAACGACTTCTGCTCCGCCATGTTCACCTCCCCTTTACTATGGTTCAATCAGGCCTTAACTTTCCAGGATCTATTCCCCTCCCACATAATGCTGCTGCGAATTTTCTTTTCCGTGAAACAGATCTGGGTCAAGGTATCCATGAAGGTACTGAATATGACCTGCTGAACGTGTTGCCCTTCACAAGCACGAATATGACTACGTACGTCATCTTCTGAGAGAAGCTCGTATTCGAAGGGTATTGTTTCTTGAACGGACATGATCAGTCTACTTTTCTGTCTACAAACGAGAAATTTGGATCTTCGTCTCGTTGAAGTTCATCTACAAGGTCGAAATTTGCTTGAAATGCCTTAGTTGTATAGACCTTGTAACCACGTTCTGTGTAGAGAATCCAGTCTCCCACGAATGCTTTCGTCTGCCTTGGGTTCTTCGGGTTATGCACACGCACATGGATATACTGCTTATTCGGCTGAATAGGCGCCGACCTGTCTACCGGTGACTCATCGATGTTGCCGACCTCACCAAAGCACCACCTTGCGATATCGGCAAAATTCTGCTCAGTCACCTGTACAGCATCCACGAATAGCGGCTTTCGGACATACTTGGTAGTAATGCTTGTATTTTCCATGTGTCCTATTCGTTTCGATTTCGGGTTATGCCAAGGAAATATCCAAAAGCAATACTGACCAGAACCACAATAGACGTTACGATAATCGTTACTATAACAGTGATCATGCCTGATCTAGCTGATTATACTTTACCTCCAGAGGATCTTCATCGATCGTGGCGTAGATGCTCTGAAGATATGCTTTGACGCCGCTCTTGTTGTTGACTGTCCACTCGTAAGGACGAATGATCAGATCAACGTTGATGATGTCAGCCCAATCGAGCATTTCGACTGTGCTTTCATCGAGGTTGGTACGCCCACGAGACGTAATGAGTACAATTCGAGGCGGACGACCTTTGAAATTGACCGAGACGGGAAGATATGCCTGCGGAGCTTCTTCCTCGTCTTCGCTGCGAGGCTTCAACCATTTGACATTCCAGTTGTCTTCGGCCATGGCTGTGGCGACCTTCTCATCGAGAAGAACGGCGAAATTGCGATCACCCTCGCGATTGTATTGCCCTTCCTTACCGGCGAAATTACGGAAGATAATTCGGACACCTTCCATCATAACTGTATTATCAGCTTGCGGCATCTATACTCCTTTACATACCATCTAAGCAACAAGCTCCTCATAAGACCCGAACTCTTCGATGGTTTTCACAGCGTCAACTTTTAACTTCTCAAAATATGACATGTCGATCTTCAGATTATCCATCGACTGAGCGATCTCAGCCTCGATCCACTTGTACCCCTTCGTTCCTGCTACGGCATAATATTTTTGATCTTTGACGCGATAGAGGGTTCCTCCGCCTTCTTGAACAGGTACGAACCTGCCAGTACGCCCAAGATGCCGCATCCGATGAAAATCAAGCGCTTCACCGTCTTCACGCTCCTCTCTGTCTAGGTACATAGTGCCTTGAACCACGTTTTTACTTTCACAGAAATCGTCGAAGGTCAGTTCTCCACCGGAGAACAGAGTCTTGAAGATATAAGGGTGTTGGAATTGGGTTCCTACGGCAGTCCATTCGTTACCTTTACGAGCAATATAGACGGCGTCGTTCACGAGACAGAACTTGTCATACGTGATCTCATGCTCGAAGTCGTAACCGTAACGTTTCCCATGGGCTATGACAAAGGCAACCGCTCCTTTATCTACGTTAGGGATCTTCACTGAATCGGTTTTGATATGAACAACTTGGATGCCCTTGTCGATCAGATCGTGTTTGAGATCTATCATGTAGAGAGCTCCACGCTTGGCTACGATGTTATCCTTGTTGCGATTGTCACGGAAAGGGTTGGGGAATGAGGCACTTGTCAGTCCGTAGACGATGTTGATAACAATCTTCAAAGCATAAGCCAGCTTGTCTGCTCCATCTTCGTTTTGTAAATATAGAGCCAAACGACCACCGAACATCTTTCGAGCCTTTTTGAACGCTTTCTGCTTGATTGCAATCCGAGCTTTCTTGAGCTCACTGTAACGTTGGGTGTACTTCCCAAACAAATTTAGAATCTCGATAGTGGTAGGATGCATCGAAGCAATGTCCAGCAAGGCTACATTGGTATAGATTCCCGGTTCAGAATATACGTACCCACCTTCTCCAGGATTTTCTCCTCGATAGGAGCTCTTACCCGCGTCGAACGTATAGCCTGGGAACTCTTGACTCAGATCCGTATAGACGAAGTATTGTTGCGGGTTCTTTTCTTCTTCAAATATGATCTTCGCGGAATGTCTTTGAGTAGTGTCGTTGATACTCAAGCCACTTAATTCGGCTAAGATCTGACGGGCGACGAAATCCTCCCAACGGTCTTCGAGCACAGCTTCAGTTGCTCGAACATCGTTGACGCAGTATTCGACGACTCGAGGCCAATCTTTCTCGTCGACAGGCTGATCCAACGGTATATCCAACTCCATATGATGTATTCCGAGATCGATCTCGAACTTCTTCAAACCCTGCTTGATCGAGCTAAAGTCCCAGACATCGGCGTAGGACAAGTTGTACGCCTGCGCGAACATCGCATTGCGATTGTTGTCCACGACGATCTTTTGAGACAGTTCGAACAATTGCCTTACTGTGTAACCCATAATCGCTGCATAGAGAATATGATTGTCGAATCGTCGATTGTAGAAACCCACCAGTCTCAATTTCGACAAGGCTTCGACTTCTGATCTTTTCGGGTTGATCATCCGAACAACTTTGTCGTCTCCACGGAATTTCCAGCAGATGACGAAAAGATTCGGATAAACCTCGACGTCAAATATAGCCATGCGCTCGTCATCGACATTCAAGACAGTGTCAGCATCAAGCTCTGGCTCGGATTGGAAACGCATTGTCTGAACAACCTTCAGACAGGTAGATGCTTGATTGGTGCTGTTGTTGGCGAATGCCATGATTCGAGGGCGTAAGTCTGTAACGTCGTATTTCAGACCATCGTTGTTGGCTTCCTCGAGAATATGATAGATGAAATCAATCGAGGGCTTGGTTCCTGGGTGTATCTCTTTCTTCAGATTTCGTTCGATCAGCTGCCTAAGGCCTTTTTCACTTTTGATAGTTTGAACCTTAAGCATCTTCTCCTTCTTTTGTTTAAGTGGCAGCCCACTATTTATCGTCGCTACGGCTACCGCATTACATTTGGATAGTTTTCTACGCAGAGACGCATCGCCGGTGAAGACCTTGATCTCGATACCGTCTGAATATACTGTTGCAAGCTCAGAGGGATTTCCTTCATAATCGTAATGAAGATGTACACCTTCTCCGGATTTGCTGATCTCTGCATAGGTAGCTGGCCAACGACTGGCTGCTTCCAGATTTCTTTCGAGGCTGTTCTCTCCGTTCAGCCCTTCCAAGTCGAAGTCGATGACGATATGCTTTCTCGGTACTTTTACGAAATGCAATCGTGTTGTATCGAGATCTTCGAGCTTGGTCGTCACATTGGCCCATTTGAGAATAGGCGCCTCGTCCTTATTCGCGTATTGAGCCGATCTCTTACCCCACTCAATATCTAAAAGAGATTCGGTTTCATCCATTACCAAAGAGAAAGCCGGAGCATCTTCACCTCTATCCACCGGCATCTTGAATTTCTCTGCGTTAAAGCCGGAGTAGAAACTTCGTACTTTCTCTCCGTCTACTTCTGCCTTGTCTTTGAACTCATTGAAGTAGTTACGGAGCTCTTCACGCATCTTGTACTGAGGAAGAGGCCTCTCTATACCGCTTTCCGCACAGAATTCTTTGTAGAACGCATATGCCTGCTTCAAGGTCGTGTAATCTTGAGACTTGAATACGTCGTAGTAAGCCTCGATGTAGTTGAAGAAAATATCCGTTTGAAGCATCATCTCGAGTGGACGATAGGCACTGTAGTAGTTCTTACCCATCTTTAAATATGTCGCGCAGCAATGAGCAGCTATTGCGCCCAGCTCGAAATCTATCCGATCTAAAAGAACTTGATAGTGCCTGACAGGAATCCGTACTCCAGTCGGATGAATATCGACCAATCGGCGAATGATTCCGGACTTTGCATCACTGATCTTCACCGGTTGATTCGAGCCTATAAATAAGAGCGCGTCCGCCCTTGCTGTGTAACTCGGCTTGTACTTCTCGTTCATCAACATGTACTCATGAGAGACAATTGAGTTCAACCGAGTGTTATCTTCAAGCTTCGACAAGTCACCGTCGTGCTGGATGGCGACGAGTGGATTGTGCTTGAAAGCTTCCGTGGAGAATGCTGCATCTGAACGACCAAGAGCCTTCCCGTCGAAAGTAGTCGTATACCCCTCGAACAGCTTCTCCATGATGTTCAAAATGGTGGACTTACCGGATCCAGCAGGGCCGTAGAATACGAAGAACTTTTGAATCTTCTTCGAATCTCCAGCGATGATGGACCCGATAGCCCACTCTATCTTTGCCCTCTCTTCGACTGAATACAATGTCCCGATGAGCTCGTCCCAAGCCGAAATATCATTTCCGCCGATTGCATAGCTTAACCGCCTACTCGCATAGTCGGTCTTTTTGATAGGCGTGTCGGCAAATATGATTTTGGAATCGAGTGGTTTGCTGTTATCACTTATGTTTGCCAGGAATTTCCGGAATTGCGTCCACGAAGTACTTTGAAACGATCGCATGTACCGTATGTCGTAGTCTATTCCGGTTTCCTTATGGCTCCTCTCCGCTTCGGCTTCCAGGTCCTCATCAACAAGCCGTTGAACATCGTACTCGTCACGAGACCAAAGACCCTTTTTCTCGTCCCAAATGGCATAAAAGGTTCGTCCTTGAACCATCAGATCCTGAGAGCGACCGATAATGAAATCGGGGAACATCTCACAACGCCCATTTTTCAACTCTCGGGTTCGGATCTGATAAAAGTCCATCCGATCCCCTTTCCCAACCCCTAAGATCTAAGAAACTTCTTGAATCTCGTTGACGTATTTCTGCATTTGGTACCAGATCTCAACTTTAGTCTGATCCGTGTCTGGCCAATTCAGAGGGAAAAATCCTCCGAGACCATCATCACGATATTGACGCCAGATAAGCGTTTCGAGAATATTGTTTACTCTTCGCGCTTTGTTCTCCGTGAAAGGATCAGTCATCTTGTTCAACCGAAGATTTACGAGCAATTGCCATGCCCAATCCTCGGCTCTTCCCCCTGCTGTGAAGGCAAGACGTCGACTGAGAGCTATCAGAACTTCGAGAATGGTTGCCCTTTTGTTCAAAGGGATCTTTTTCCCATTAAAGAATTCTGTTCTTAAATCGAGTCCGTCTTGTTGTCGATTGCGATCGTGTGGAACTGTCCAGTCGAATTCAATCATGAACAACGTCTCGAACAGGTCATAGAATGTACGAGTACCTCGAATATTGATTTGCGAGATCAACCATTCAAAGTACTGCTGTTCAGCTTGATTCTTCATTCTGTAGTCCTAGAACTTCTTCTTCGAAACTTCTGGGCGTACGACAGATCTCGAATTCGAGCTCCAATTGAGGATTACGAATATGCACGAGATTGATGTCGTCCGCCCCATGTCCCCATCGAAGAGTGTTCACTCCAATCAGATTCTCTCGATTGTTGAGCACCGTGTCGTCTTCGTCGGTGAGAGTGTCGTCGCCAGCGTAATAAGTATAAGTTACCTGCTGATACTCACTCTCGTTCGTAGCAAACTCGTCTTGATGGATGATGTACGGACGATTCGTAGACCTCTGGGTCAGTTCCTGAGCGTAGACCCATCCATCGTTCTTATCCTTCTCGCCTTCCTCGGTTCTCTTGGAGAAATGCTCTTCTCCGAGCTGGTCTTTGGGGAGTGAACCAGCGTCGATGGGCTTGGCGACAGGACGACGAGGGGGAGATACAACGCCAGGAACTGGAGAAGGAAGAGGACGCTCTCCGACATCTGTCTGGGATGGCGCAGAGTAATTTCTGATGTATCCCTTTTCCTTTACCAGGTCGTCAACAGCAGGCTTTTCTTGGACTGGATTTGACGCTGCTGCTTCTCTTGTTCTGGCGGCTTCGTGACGAGCTTCCCTGGCCTGGTAGACCGCTCGCATAGCGGCGATTTCCTCTTCGCTCCTTCTGAACTCTTCGGCACGGATCTTCTCCTTGTTCCACCGATAACCGAAGTAGAACCCAACGACCACTCCGACGGCAAGACCTCCGGAAACAAGACTGATGTTTTTGATATTGATGCGACGCACATCTCTTGCTGCCAGTTCAAAACCTCTTGCCGCTTCTTCAAGACCCTGGGCTACCTGCTCTGTTACCTGTTCCGCTGCCACGACAAACCCTCCACAGGATGATCGATCTTGTCATAAATAATGCCGTCAACATTGAAATCGAGAAGAATAGCTCCTTCACGACCGTTGACAAAATCACGAACTTTGTCCGATCTGTCTTCAAATACGCCGAAATTGACGAAATCGTCGGTGGTACCATTCCTTGACAGAACCCAACCTACTACAGCTCCTGCTTTCGATCTTGGAATCCCCAGCATGTCATAGACATCGTTCAGAAGAACATGTCCACGAGCATGGAGTAGGTCGTTTGCGTAGTTCTGTTGTGCTTTGAGGAAGATCAAATTGTATTCGGGCTCTTTGCTCCAAGACGAAGAAGACTGATCGAAGAAACGAGCGTAAATCGATGGCTCATCAGAGCTCACTCGTTTTACGATCTTCTTCTTGTTTGTCTTTGGATCTACAATTTCCACCTGTTCCGTGCCATAACGGAAATCACGATCCTGATCCTCACCGTACTTCTCGATCACACGAGCCCGATACTGATTGAAACCTTTGTCGAGAGCAGTGTATGCTGCAGTCAAAGCTGCATTCCGTGAGGTCAGGATATTGTGCGACTTCGTCAAAGCAGCGATCGAGATTACGCCCACGATGATAGCCGGGCTGTAGAGCCTGGTGACCTTTACTCCCGTCTGGAAGTAGATCAGCGAGATATCCCTTTTGCGATCTTTCTCGCTATACTCTACGTGCTCGAGTGTCTTTGCCATCTCGAGCTTACCCCTCGTCTCATCCAGGACTTCTTCCATCTTCAACGTTGCCCGACAGGCTAGAACAGTGCTTCCCACCATGCCGACAATGCCCACTCCAAGAAGAATGCCAGGAGAACTTCTCTGAGCGAGCAGAGCGTTACGGGCGACTACATTATTAATCGCTTCCGGAACGAGGCTCATGGTACATTGACTCCCTTCATATACTCCGAGAGACCAAATATAGATTCGGAGACCACGTTTGTGTTATTGATCTGAATATTGGCTGCTTCTTCTTTCAGATTTTGCAGCGCTACGACATCATTCGAGCCATCTTTGTCCATCTTGGCCAGAAGAAAATCACACAGGCGCTCTACACGAATGGCGAATTCTTTGATGTCAACTTTCTGAGTCATCGTCAAGGGTGGCTGGAAATTCCTTCAGTGCTTTCTCCAATTCCTTTACTACCTCTTTCTCAGAGGGGGATTGGATCTGGGAGATCCAGAAGGTAGCCATCACGAGTCCTCGTAACCCCAGCCCCTCGAAGGTCGGTCCAACCCCATTTATGATCCGTATGGTTACCGGCGAGGCCAACAAGTTCATAAAGATCTGCGACTGTTGCTGTGTCATAGCGACTCACCACGTCGAATAGTTGGTCGATTACTTGTTCTGCTTCTGATCTTGAATCTAGTAGAAGTTCATCGAAATCGTGCTGAGAACGTGCTCTACGACTCAATGTCCTTTGAGGAGAGGAAAGAGGCGTCCATCCACTATTGGTACCCATCTGCGTCGAGTAACGATTATAGTTCACTACGCCAGTTGGACCTGACGGAGGACGATTTATTCCTCTATACCGGCGAAAATCCCCAAGGATCAGCCTCTCGATACCCGCTTGTGCTGCCTCAACGATCGTATCCCTCGCCATAGGAAGCAATATGTCCACCAGAGCATACGAAACAGCTGTTTTTGCATCTCCAGCGATGAATGTCTCCTTGAATTTTCTTCCAAGAGACTTCTTTCTTCGAGTAGCCGGTCCAGAAGTAACTCTCTGGAGGTCTTTTTCCTCGATGTTAGCGTTCTTACTGACGTTGCTGTTAGACGGAAATTCAGGATTATCCATTCATCCCCTTAAGATAGAAAAGACTAAAGTCCGTGTTGGGACCTTAGTCTTTGAACTTACGTGTTCGGGGTATCGTTGTCGTTGTCGTTGAAGGATGCCTTCATGAGCGTAAAGACGTGCGAGATGTGCTTGGTGGCCTGCTCGCCGATCATCGATCCGAGAACAAGACTGCCAGCCGAGACCAGGACTTTGTCAGCCGTGCTCACGACCACAGTGTTGTTCTTGATGATGTCGCCGACGACCTTCTGCACACCGAGTGCCCCTACGATATGTACGGCACCCTTCAGAAGAGCAACGTTGGACATTTATACTCCTTACTATGGGTTCTATTATACGGCGTGTTTTTCTTACGATTACTCGACTAGAGTAACTTCGCCTAACTGTATTTTTTTCTGAGTTTCGACGAATTTGTCCGTAGACATTTCAACCAAATCTTGCCTGGTGACAGTCTTCTTCTCGGGATTCTCTGCTACAGCAGTAAGAGTAGGGGCTTGGGATACTCTCTCTGCCTCCTCTACCATTCCCTTGGGAATGACTCCATTGATGAACTCGACCGCGGCATCCGTGTCCGTTACCAACTCCATGAAGAGAGTGGAATATGCCTCAGATGACTCGAATTCATCTCTCAAAGCCTGGTTTTTGATGAATCGACGCCCATCTTCCGATTTCTTTCCATACGAGCCCAAGATGATGCTCTTGAACTCGGCGATAATAGCCTTACCGTCTTTCGCATCGACGATCTTTTGTAGAGAAACTGACAGACCGCCTTCATGACTCATTTCGAGCTCGACTAGCTCAGCTTTCGAGAGGTGAAAGAAGAGATCTTCACTCGTCATCTCTCCGTTGAAGTCCTCGTACGTTATGGTCTTCTTGAGCAATTTCATCTAGCCTTTCCTGAAAATCAGCGTGATTACGAAGCCATTGATCACGCATGACAGGGGACTTGTTGAGCATTGCCTCAATAAGATCTCTATACGACGGAAGGATGGATCCATACGTCATGACGCAGGCGAAATTGGCAAGCTGTTTATTCGTTGGTTCTTCAGGCATGGACAATCTCGTGGAAGTTTGTGTTTCGCCAAGTAGTCTTGTGCGTTTCTGAATCTTTGATCTCTACGAGAAACCCTCCTACTCCCAGATTGATTACAGTTCCATCTCGCCATTCTCCAAATTGAGAATAACGAATTGCATCTCCGATAGTGAACACCTTGTCTCGTCTTTTTCGTTTTTCTTGTCGAAGATTAGCCCATAAGGTTCGACCAATCCGGGCGGCTTGGGCATCAGTCAGATGGTTCTGTTCAAGATATGGCGCCATCAACTTAATGGTGTCCTCAATAGCTCTGAGATCACTCGAGAAAATTGATGGCGTCACAGCATCCTCTGGGCCACTGGTCTCTTCAGGGGGCATCCCAGGCCTTTTTGTCGTAATCGGTATACGGCGGATTTGCGAAATCAATCGCGAGACACGGCCGATTGTCAGTGGACAGGACTGTTGAGATCCTTACTTCGAGCTTGTTGTTCAGATTCCATCCGACCGTGTCAGAATATGACGTCGGAGGAAGACCGATCTCGTCGTAGAATTCACTTAGGCTAGAGTGCATGTAGTTGACGAGATTGAAATTGATCTTGTTCTCCGCCCGCTTGATCTCTTCGACGGTGCTCTGGAAATATCGTCCAGATGACATGTCAAAACAGAGAACCTCGCCCGTACCAGCGAGAATGACTTCACGAGAGTTCACAGGATGCTGATTCACTCGATCCTGAGCGATCTCATCGTGAATAGCCGTGTTCTGACGCTCACCGATCTTCTCGAGGACCTTGTCCTTATACTCCTGAAGAGCTTTTTCCGAGAGCCCGGCGGCAAGACCCAAAGCAGCGATTCTCTTCGAAGAGATCTTGTTGGCCAGGATAATAGCTGAAATGGTCGTAGCACCTGCACCAACCGGCGGAATATAGAACTTCCAGACCAGTCGAAGCTTGCGTGAAGTCGACAACTCGATTTTGCGAGGCTCGTAATAAGTCTCAGCGATGACCGGATTGTACTCGGGGTCGTATTCCTTGCTGTTTTCTTCGATGATCTTCACCGCTTTGACAGTCGCACGTCCTGTCAAAAATGCGGTTGAGACGGTACCGACTACTCCCACACCAGTTAGAATGGTCGGAGAATGTTCGTTCAACAGGAACTTCACATGGTGAAGCCTCTGAGCCAAACCAATCAACATAGTTAGCCTTTCAACTTTGTGGAAAAGGTGAACGATCGATTCGAGTACCGGGATTACGCTTCAGTGCTCGATCTTCAGCTTCGTCACGAGAATATGCCCTAATGAATACAGACCACATCAGGCCATTTTTTGCACGAAGAGTTACTCTATACATTAGCTTTTTCTGCATCATTTCTCTTTACTTATCTCAATAATGCGATGAAAGCCCCAATTACAATTGCGCAGAGAAATAGACCCAAGAGGATCAAAACTGTATGAAGCTGCAAATCACCTCCTTTTCTAGCAGGAGTTTCGATTTCGCATCTCACGAACGAACACCCAGATGAGCCAGAAACCCCAGGTGAATATCGTCATCAGACAATCACCTACGAATTTCCAGAAACTGTAACGTCTCCGCTCTACGACGTAAACGATCATATCTCACCTCCTATGGTTGTATCCACCTTGGTTTCGAACAAGAGCAATGCTTTACGTTGCCATTGGACAGCAACTTCCAACCGTAACACTTACCCTTGTAATGATCGTAATCTGGGTGACCACATTTACACGTAACTGCAGTCATCTCACCTCCCGAAAAAAATAAAGAAGGAAGCGTCCTGTTACGGACTTCAAAGTGCCTCCTTCTATTATACGGAATGTTTCTACTGCGATTCCTGATAGGTTTTTCCGGCTAGCCTATCTGAAGAGACATCTGAGGCTGTACGGCAAACAGGGCACCACCATCGATGAGGATATCCATTGTGCTTCAGAGACTCAACTGTGAAGACAACAGAATGTCCGCACTTCAATTCAACTTGCTGAGTCCAGCTCATGGGCCTCCTTTATTCTTTCCTGCAAAAGATCGCGAACATCGCTCTCATTAATACCCATGATATCGGCGATCTCAGCGTTCGAATATCCGAACTCGTACATCCTCAGAGCTCGGCGAACTCGACGATCATGATTTTCTTGGATCTTTCTGTCATCACGAAGGAAGAAAAACACGATTTTACTCCTTTGCATACGTGGGTTTTTGCTTCTCCGTTGTTTCCTTCTTTGGATCTCCGTCCTTCTCCTCTTTTTTCTCTTGAGGTAAGAATTTTGGCATGTCGGACCAATCGTAAATCGGAGGAAATATGTCAGAGCTCATTCAGTCCAACCTCCCTCGCAAGGACATCCCTCGACCTTGCAATATCCCCAACCGTGCTCACTAGGCTCATGTTCGCACGTACAATCTTCGATATGGATTTGATCTTCGGGCAACAACTCTTCACGATCGTCGTCCATCAAACCATCTCCTGAGGCTCCATGTTGACTTCTGCGATTTTCTTCACCGTTACGTTCTGAGCGATCCACCATTCATTCGGAATTGCGATGTAACGACCTTCTCCACCTTTGTTCTCATCCGTGGCAGTTTCTCGGATCGCATCTACTGCGGTTTCACCTGTCACGTTTACGTAGATGACCTCGAACATATCAGCCCAATGACCTTCTGGAATCTGACGCAAAACAACAAAATCGGGCATAAATATACTCCTTGTAGAGGCTTACGGGAACGGAGACTGGAGCGATGGTTAGTAGTCAAAGGAACCTATCTATCCTCGCCGCGTTCCCCGCTGGAAGGGCAGACGATTTGTATAATGAGAGCGCCAGCTTCTCATTCTTTGTCGTCTCTCAAATACAGTCCCCGCTCCCGTAAACCTCTCCAATTAAGTTACTAAGACACAGGCTTGTGCGGTCACCCTAGCCTGGTGATTTGGCACCTAACCGGTTTCGCCCCGTTGTCGCCACCAGAAGTCGGCTAGAACCTCTTGCGCTGCGTTTAGGATTTGGGCCTGTGTCTTAGTAACCCAACTGATAGTCAGGTTACTTCCTGCTGAGTGCATATCTAATACCAATCGGCGTCTTCTTGGCCCACAACTTCCAAGATTCGGTGAACCACCACTTGCGCTCACCGATGATCAAGGTACGGTTCCAAGCGATACCGATGTAGTCTTCGAGAAAGTGCACGTAAGAGACTTCCCACCCTCGAATCATCAGGATGAACCCCCTGTATACGTCCGTCCTGATCAGATCGAGACCGGTAGCTTTTCCCAACGTGATCTTCATACTTCCTCCTTTATCGAGGGAAATAGCTCTTTCAATCTTTTGGCCAGAAAAACTTCACGTTCAGACTTCAAGATTTTATTTAGATCTTTGAGAAGTGTCTGGGCGATCTCGAGGAACTCAGGATCGACAGGCTCCACTTCGACGGGATACCATTCAGACCAACGACCACCTCGACCCCGATTCTCGATCAACCCCATACGCTTGAGTTTTCCGATAGTGTTCGAAACAGAAGTCTTCGGTGAGTTCCCAAAAGTAGCTACAATTTCTGAACCTCTTACTCCAGGTTGAAGGCGAATATAGATCAGAATAGCGTTGATCAAAGTTCCTCGCATAATTGACTCCTTTTTTGAAAAAATAATAGAAGATTGCGTGGTAACCAGAGTATCTGCAGTTTCCGGTCCATAGGCTACGCAAACGCAACAGCCTCACAAACAATCTTCTATTATAGGAGAAGTTTTTACTGCGATTAAATCGACAAGAAGAGTCGTTCAAAATGAAGACCGTTTGCATTTTCATGCATACCGTTAAGATGAGTAGAAAGATCGCTAGCACTAATTCCTTTAAACGCTGCTGCAGCACGTTGTGATGAAAAAATCTCTCCAGTTTCGAGGCAACGCACAACCCAACTCGGAGGGCCTTGGCGATTGGAGAAAATAAACGACACATTGTTCAGAGTTGCGTTCTTTTCAAAGGAAACGGCATTAGATAGTCCACTTTGAAGTTCACTAATGCCTAGACTGGTACCTCTCGTCACAAGACAAGTTATCCCTACGATTGCAACTCCAGCGCCAAAAGAATATGCTACCTTATGCCGTTTGACATGATTGGTAACACCATCAAATACCTTGTCAAATGATACCTTGTGTTCGATAGTAGGCACTCTAACCCTTTCTATTTTGTTTAAATTGACTAAAATACCTTTGTAACCCTAACGGCGATCCGGTAGTTGGCGAGTCTCTAGAAACTCTCCTACGCTCATAGCTCTTAGACTATCGTAGTCAGCCGATCCTTTCTATTCCGTTAGGGTTGCAGAGATATATGGGCCGCTCTGAACTATGCATACGCGATTGAACATTCAGATAAAATCAAGGACTCCGTCGATGCGAACCTTGATCCACGGCCCACAAGAGAGACTTGTAGAGAGATAGTTCGAGCGCGGCACTTTGGCCACAGCGCCACGTTCCTGCGTGGACAGGCAGACGATTTGTAACGAGTATTCCACGTTTCTCGCTATTGTCGCCTCTTTACAATTCAACTATCTCTCTACAAACCTCCCCTGTGCAAAGAAAAAAGAAGAGGTCGATCCACATCTGGGATCATAGTTCACCTCTTCTATTATAGAGCATGTTTTTCCTGCGAGCCGAAAAAAAAAAGAGAATCCATGTTGGGACTCTCTCTTTCGATACCTCAGCTTTTCAGCAGCGGCACGAGTGTTCCGAGCCGGGACTTGAGGGTCCGTGCGACGGTCAACACGAACGGTCCAATGAACTTGTTCCAGAGGACAGTAGCGACCGTCCACCAAACGAAGCTCAGGATCGTCGCATTGATCAGACGGATCAGTGCAAGACCGATTCTGAAATACATGTGTACTCCTTAAAGTAGGTTTCATTATACGCCCCGTTTATTCTGCGAAAAAAAAGAGAAGGCTCAGGACGAGTAACGAGCTGTCCTGAGAGCAGTCGGCATTGGCGTATTGGTTTTCACCTCACCGGGCCCTTTCACCCTTTTTCCGACAACTCTCGTATCTTACTTCTTCCTTCTCATTATACGCCTAGTAAATCCTGCGATTTGCAGGAAAAAACTAAAGTCTGTGTAGACTCTAGTTTCCGAACCTTAGTTCGACCTGCTGAATAGTGCTGCAAGTGCTTCGGTGATCACGATCAAGATTACGCCAAGGATAAAACCCTTAGCGAAACCGATCATGAACGACCTAAACAGACGCATGAACTTCTTCATTACAAATCTCCTTAAATAGGTTTCATTATATGCCCCGTAAATCCTGCGAGCAAAAAAGAAAATCGTTCCTCAAGACATCAAGTTTCTCTTCCCTACTGTGATCAGCAGCGGGCTATCGAGTGTCAGGTATCATCGGTTACGATTTCCTTTTTGAGACGAGTCAGCTCCATGCATTGAAGCGCCAGGTCTCATTATAGACCCCGTAAATTCTGCGAGCAAAAAGAAAAGTAAAGCCCGTGTGGGCCTTACTTCTGAATCTCTGCTACGATTTGCATCGTGTAGTTGATGTTGTCGTAGGCGGCGTCGAAGCGCTCCTTGGTCAACTCTGGGTTTCTTTCTTTCAGAATTTGCCAAACGCGCTCACGGCGCCTAATCCTTTTCAACTTCTTGAACATGATGACTCCTTGTAGTGGGTTTCATTATACACCCCGTAAATTCTGCGAGAAAAAAGAGAATCCGTGTCAGGACTCTCCTTCTTGAAACTAGGCAAAGCTGGTATTACGCTTACGCATCTCGCGGACGAACACCCAGATCAGCCAGAACCCTCCTGTGATGAAGGTCAGGGCACAATCGATGGCGAACTTTCCGAGTCCGTAATTCATAATTACTCCTTTGTTAGATTTCATTATAGACCCAGTAAATCCTGCGATTTGCAGGGAAAAAAAGAGAATCCTGGTAGGATCCCCTTTCTTGAATTACCTAGGACGGTACATAATCACGTCTTGATTCCGAAGTCTCTTGATGCGAACCTGAGTCCTGGGATGCAGGATTTTGGCCACAATGAGTTTCAGATAAATCATGAATTCTTCCTTTCATAGGTTTCATTATAAGCGAAGTAATAACTGCGACTTGGGCAGAAATTTTCCCCCGGGGTTTTTTCAGGATGAAAAAAGAGAATCCGTGTTAGGACTCTCCTTTTTGAATCTATCAAACTTTGTTGGATTCTTCTTTGTGGACGATCAGTGTTGCTCTGAGAGGCTCGGGAGCGTCTTCGATAGTCACTTCGAAATGCACCACGGTCTCGTCCTTCTCGTTCACTTCAACGAGAGGAATTCGACCTGTGACTGTTCCGAAAGTGACTGGTTCTCCGCTCATGAGACTTTCAAAGATCTTGACGAGTGTCTCATCATTGATATCCATACAACTCCTTTGATAGGTTTCATTATAGGAGATGTTTTTCATACGACAGAAAAATATGAAGGGCCACGTTTGCGGCCCCCCATATCTCGAATCTCTTCAAGAAACTTCTGTCACTTCGGCGTTGTCAACAGGCTGATCGCCCTGGATGTCACGACGTTGACATGCTCGTGTCTGATTATCATGAAGATCCCCAGGAGATTGCCAGCGACCAATACCAACGTGTTCTTGTTCACGCCTGTAGTTTCTTCATCTTTCTGCAAGCCGTGCAAGGTCACGATATGGTCAAGGATCGTGGCGTATTCCTTGGAATCAACAGCGTTATGTTTCAGCTCACGAAACAAGCTGGCGAGTTCCAGTTCGACCGGACTACTTACTTTCGGCCGTAAGAACATTACGCTCCTTTACTAGAGTTTCTATTATACGCAATGTTTCAATCGCGATCGAGAGTATCGGGAGTCGTATCGACCTTGAAGACTACTTCCTTCTTCAGCGCGATTTTTTCAGGATAGTCGTCTAGTTCCAGAGAATATAACGTCTTCTCATCCTCATGACTTATGAGAATAGTGCCTACATAAGCTTTGCGATGAGTGAGCCATCTTTTAACAGCGAATCCGACCATGAACCCAACGATAAAAGAAACCAAGGCCCATTGAAATGACGTCAATTCTCCCCCTTAAGCAAGCACTGCCACTGTAGGATATGCTCTTTCTCCGGATGAATCCTGTGCTCGAATATACTCAGTGACTCTCGAGCTCTGGACAACACCGCTGTTTCCTTGTACCTCGATGACATCTCCGAGATTGTAATGCACTCCGTACTTGAACTGGTTTTGTGGGACGATCTCTCCATCGACAGCCTTGACAAATCGATGGTCCGTACGAGCATCATATGCCCGGCTGTTCAAGATGTTGAGAAGATTTGTTGCACTTCCTTGCACCATGTCGGTCGTAATGTCTTCTGAGAACACCATGAGCGCGCGCAAGTCGAATCCATTGTAACTGACATCAGACATGGCGCTTACTCCCGCTGCAGTCCTTAAATCTGGTTGACCTTCTTGTGGTGTGAACGAAGGTGCAAACGCATAGACCAAAGACTTGAACGAAGCGATTGATTGGAGCTCTTTGATGTTCGTGAACGAGTCCATTTGTGGAGAGAAGCGAACGACGGAATTCGTGCTCTGTCCACTGGTGCGATCCAATCCTCGATAACTCCTGAAACCGAGAGTGAACGATGTATCACTCACTGATTCCAGCGTGATCTCCATTCCGACCTGATAGGTGGTGGCAATCTCTCGAAGAGCATCATAGACAGGTCCGTACGGTACTCCCACACTAATGTTTCCCCCAGCAGTGTCATAATCCTTCAAACCTAATCCTGGAATGACGAATTGCTGCGGATTGGGGATTCCGATAGGATTCACACCATTTAGATACGGACTTCCCTGGCAGCACATGTAGTAGACGATCGTCCAAAGTACTTGCCCAGGAGGTTGACCAGCAATGTACCAGTATTTGTCCTCATGTGATGCAGAGACTCGAATGAATCGGTTGTTGAGCCATTTGAGAAGAGAGATACCCGTTACTTTAAGACTTTCCGGCTGGATATCGAACGTCTCGAGCATCATCGTCTTCCGGGATCCTTCAAGACCGAGAAACGTCCCTGGAACCAGCTTCTTGATCATCTCACTTGTCGGCTCGACAACCATCTCGATTTCACTGTCACCGTAGTATCGCTCGGTCCAGATAATCGAATAGAATTCGTCGATCATGTCCTGCTTGTGAAATCCTCGATCGAGAGTATAGGGCTGCATCATAGCCCGCCGAAGCGTTCATAGAACGTAAGCTCCCAATCCTGAACACCCTGATCGGTGATCACGGAGAAATGATTATCTCCCGGTTGAAAAACAGGCCATGTCGACCCTTCTTGCATCTTGGAGAGGAGATTCGTGATCACACCTGTCCCAATACTCACATTTTGAATGTACTTCTGCATTGCTACTGAGCTCATGTCGAGATAGAGAGTAGAACCGACTGTAGCCGTCAGGTTGAAGTAACTTACCTTCGGATCCCCGACTTGAATGCCGATAGTGGTAGGAGCTGTTCCTGAAGAGAAGGAGACTTTGACTCTGAACCCTGTTTCGACTGTTCCGTTGTATGTAATTGTTGCCGGAGCACCTCCAGAACGTATTGTCTGACCGGTGATGACCTTTGGATCTATCGAGATGAAGTACGGATCAGGACAAATAACTGAAACGTTGAATTCCTGGTCCTTACTGAAGATGCTGTTGTCCACACTCTCGACGATTCCCAGGATCTCTACAGGAGGATCCTCATCACTATAGAACACCAGACGTACCGGACGCTTGCTCATGAAATAAGCGTAGATAAGCTTCCGAAGATCCTCGTATTTCCAGGTATGCCAATCAGGGTTTGGATGAATTGTAAGGACGATGTTCCGACCTGGAACACTGGCACCTGTATAGGCCGCTCCGTCAACGGATCCGAATAAGGAGGTATTTACCGAAGCCTTTACCGGTTCCAGTCCATCGATGTTACGAATCTGCACCAGATCGGTTTCAGGTCTGCCATCCTGGTCGAGAAGAAGAGTAGGAGCAGAAGCCCACGAGCTGTATGCTTTGACTTCGGTTAACACTTAAACCTCCTTAGGCCCTCCGGAGAGGGCCCGTAGAGTTAGTTGAGAGCGAGCGCCATTCTGAGCTGCGATATCTGATTCTTGGTCTGCCTGTAAATCTCTACTTCACTCAAAGCCTCCGGAGAATAGTTATTTTGTTCGAATGTCACCGATGTGGCAGGTGTGGAAACATTTGTTCCATCGGCTTGAGTGGTGGGTGTCGAAGCAGAGATACTGGTAGCATGACCATAGGAGGCTGCAGCGGTAATCGGCACTGTGTTCGTCAATGCCGATAGCTCCTGAGCTTGGGTTCGAACTTGACTGAGATCTAAGATTGGGGTGATAACAGGATTTGGATCGATTTCCGCGGCCATACTGTCTGAAATACCACTCATAGATCGTTTCATCGCCGTTATAGCGTCCTTGGCAGCGCCGTCCACGGCATCAGCAACGACTTTCGTAGAATCGGTGAATCCCTTGGCCATTCCTTCCATCGAGAATTTACCAATCTCAGCGAATTCTTCTGAAGGAGACTTGATCTTGAGCTCTTTCTTCAAAGCAGCGATCATCTGACGACCAATCTTGGCCATCTCTTTCTTGATGTTCGACTCTTCAGACTGCAAACCCTTGACAATTCCCTGAGCGCCTTGGATACCGGCGTTGTAGAGATTGTTACCTGCATTTGTGGCAAGAGTTTGCGAGACAGAAGTAAGTTGCGAATCAAGAGTATTCAAGCTATTGACAGCTGTCTTACCGCCTGAAAGCAACTGTTCGGCAAATCTCTGATCGGTTGGACCTTCAGAGAGAAGTTTCTGATAGGTCACGTCGTCGAGACCGAGCTTTCTCAACTGCTGAAGTGTAGACTGATATGCAGCAACTGTTGTCGTCTGAGTTTTGAGCGATTGGACATACGTTGCCAACAGGTCTACCCCAGTACCCTTGGCATTCAGCACCTTACCGGCGACCAGATCGTCGAATTGCTGTTGTGCATCCAGAACAGCAACGTGAGCAGCGTCGATCGCCGCCATATCGGGCTCGACCGCGCCCTTGGCTTCTTTCAAAGCTTCCTTGGCTGAGTTTATCTTATCCCTAGCATCTTTGATCTCTTTGGTCATCGGATCACTGATGTCAGGAGCAGCTGCATATTGCTCTTCAGTACTCGAGATGAAGTCCGAACGCTGCTTTCTCAAATCTTCAAGTTTCTTGTTTGCAGACTCGAGCTTAGTAGCAGTCCGATCATACTCGTTCGCCAAACCGATGAGTTCTCTCTTTTCGTCCTGAAGACTCTTCGTTAAAGTAGTACGAGCAGCTGCCGAACGATCCAAGACGCTCTGATTTTCTGCGATGAGCTCTTCGGATTTCTTGATAGTATCGGCATATTGCTGATGTACTGCTTGAATTGCAGCGACCCTATCCGCCTCATGCTTGTATTTCTTCTTGTTAATCTCGGCGATCTTATCGGCTTCGTCCGACTGAGCTTGTTGGAGCTTCTCCGACTCGGTTTTGATCGTTTCTCGAGCATCGCGCATCGCATCCGACAATTTGGTGTTCAGATCGGTAAAAGCGCCACGAATATCATCCGAAGAGCCTCTGAGACCCTGAGCGAATCCCTGACCGACGAACTGACCAATCCGATACATAACCTTGGACGGAGAGTGCGTCTCGAATGTATCGTTGAATCCGTTGATGACAGTCTGAGACGCAGCAACAGCCGAAGCATAGGCTTGGTTAGTATTTTGATCCAACCCTTTGATCAATCCAAGCATAATATTCTCACCAACATCGTATGTCACTGTCGACGGCGAATGAACACCTGGAATCTTATGGAAGAGGCTCATAGCATGGCCCATAATGCTTGATACCTGGTTATACATACCTTGAGCCTTGCTGAGAAGTCCTCCAGTCATACCGTCGATAATCGCCATTCCGACATTGAAACCGGCAGCACGCATCTCACCTGAATGAGCCCTGATCCCAGCAGCTATACCATTCAGGAAATTGATGATTGCCTGCATACCTGCATTGATCAACCTGACCGATTGTTGCTCGATCGTATTGATAAAAGTAATCATTGCCGTAACTGCTGCAGTGACTATTCTGCCACTAGCATTACTGATACCCGTTATAAAGTTGATAATCACGTCCGTAGCCGCTGAAATCACCTTAGGCAAAGCATTCGCGATACCGCTAAGGAATTGTACAAGTGCTGAAACACCGGCTGCGATAAGTCGTCCATACTGACTGGCAATAGTAGTGATAAATTTGGTGATAATATCGACTACGGCGCTGGCAACATCTGTAATCTTTGTAAGAATGCCCTTGATGAATTGCAGAAGGAGATTCTCACCAGCAGTAAGAATTTTGTTAAGATTACGCGATACCTCGGTGATAAATTTGGTAATAATATCCGTTACTGCACTGACAAGAGGCCCAAGATTGTCTCTCAAACCCTTGAGCAAGGCAAGAAGAAGGTTGAATCCTGCCTGGATGATCTTCGACTCGTTGTTTCGAATAACAGTTATTGCGGCATTCAAGATAACTTGGAAAGCTTCCATGAGCTTCGGCATGATCTTGATGACCGCATCTACAAGGCTGTTGAGAATCTTGACAATTGCATCGACGAACTTCGGAGCAACGGCAGCAAGCTGGTTGGCAATCGCCAGAGCACCCTGGATTGTCTTCTGAGCAACTTCCGGAATCTTCTCGGCGAGCTGCATGAGAGCTCCGATAAGAACCGCGATAGCAGCCGAGCCTGATGCGGCGATTGCTGCTAGACCAATGCCAATCCCAGCGACACCTACTCCAGCTAGAGCTAGACCACCACCGATTAGAACAAGCGCAGCTCCAAGACCTAGCAATGACGGAATAACCGGTGTAAGGACGGCTCCGGCAATACCAATGACCGTCAGTCCAGCAGC
>Ga0070715_10000072_pt1 | contig 30717 bp, 25 predicted proteins | sample LARL111metaG_FD_71394 | JGI IMG/M metagenome (GOLD analysis project Ga0070715, IMG submission 71394) | Corn, switchgrass and miscanthus rhizosphere microbial communities from Kellogg Biological Station, Michigan, USA - LAR L11-1 metaG | ecosystem: Host-associated > Plants > Roots > Rhizosphere ... | reverse complement strand
GCCAACGGCACCGCCTACATCGCCTTCGCCGACACCAGCGCCACTCACCCCCCCTACAACGGGATCAACGCCTTCGGCCCGCTCACCTACGCGAACCCCTCCAAATTCAAACTGACGGTCGAAAAGAAAGGGAAAGGCACGGGCAAAGTCGTCAGCGAACCTGCGGGCATCGATTGCGGCTCCAAATGCTCAGCCGAATTCGACGAGACGGACGTGGTGAGACTCAAGGCTATTGCTGATCCGAAAATGGAATTCAAAGGCTGGACCGGCTGCGAAGCCGAACCCTCGGCCAACGAATGCGAAGTAACGATGGACGAAGAACGGAAAGTGGTGGCGAAATTCGAACCGGAAGTAGGCCCTGAAAAACTTCTCACTGTCGCGCCTGAAGGACCGGGCTCGGGTGTTGTGACAAGCGCGCCCGAAGGAATCGACTGTCCGTCTGAATGCGAAGCCCCGTTCGCCGAAAAAACTGTGGTTGTTCTCACCGCCGCAGCGGATCCAGGTTCTGAAGTCGTCAAATGGTCTGATTGCGTAGAACTATCGCTTACCGAATGCGAAGTTGAAATGACCGAAGACAAGGAAGTCAAAGTCGAATTCGGCGAAGAACGCCCCTCGCTCACAGTCGTCATAGAAGGCGCGGGCGCCGTGACCAGCGAAGACGGCTTCATCGAATGCCCGTCGACCTGCACGCACCCATACGACCTTGGGGATGAAGTCACGCTGGAAGCCGAAGCCGACGAAGGCTCGCAGTTCGTCGGCTGGGAAGGCTGTGACGCCGAACCCACCGAAACCGAATGCGAAGTGACGATGGGAGAACCCATGGAGGTCACGGCTACCTTCGCTGCTCTGCCTGGGATTCAGGCTGTAGAGGCACACCCCGTCCTCTACACAGAAGCAACCCTGCGCGGCGAAGTGAACCCCTCGGGTTCGCTGACTGAATATCGCTTCGAATACCTCACTCAGGCCGAATACGAAGCCGACGGCGAAAGCTTCGAAAACGCCGAAAAAACGCCGCTGGCGAAACTGGGCTCGGGCAGTTCCTTCCTCTCCGTCGAAGCGTCCCTGCTCGGCCTCGAAGAAGGAACCAGATACCGCTTCCGCCTGATGGCGATGAACTCGGTTGGCCCAGCTGAAGGCGAAGCCGCCTTTGAAACGCTGCAGAGAAAGGCTCCACAGTCCTGCGCGAACGGCGCCTACCGCTTTGGCCTCTCGGCAAATCTTCCCGATTGCCGCGTCTATGAGCTCGTCACCCCCGGCCAGACCGACGGACTGACGCCCTACGCCGCAGGCGACGGGGGTACGCCCTCGGGGAGCTTCAGCAACTGGCTGACCCCCCAGAGCGGCGAAGGGGCTGGCGAGCGACTCTCCTTCTACACCAATGGCACCCTGCCCGGCTTCGAAGAAGGCAACGGGATCCTCGACGCCTACCGGGCAGAGCGCGGCGCGGGAGAACACCCGGCCAACGGCTGGCAGAGCGTTCTCTTCTCCCCCAACTACGTCCAATCGGCCCCCACTACCCTCTTCTTCCCCTTCCAGCACGGCGTCGCATCCGACCAGCTCTACTCGATCTGGGAAAGCAACCCGGTAGGGGAAACCTTCCCCCAGACCCTGCCCCACGGCGTCTACCTGCGCACCCCCGAAGGGTTCGAAGTGCTGGGTCAGGGCAGCCTCGGCGAAGACCTTGGCGCCCTCAGCCGCTACTTGAGCGCCGGCGGCGCCCATGCGATCTTTGCCTCGAGCGAGCACCTCGAGAACCTGGCTGCGCCGAAAGGAACGCAGGCGATCTATGACCGCGAAGCGGGCTCTGCGAGCGCTGAGGTGATCTCGGTCAAGCCCGGTGACTTGCCCTTCGGCGGCGGCGAAGGGGCTACCTACGCCGGCGCCAACGAAGCGGGCACGGCGGTCGCCTTCAGCGTCGGCGCCACCCTCTTCCTGCACCGCGAAGGCAAAACCGTCGCAATCACCGAAGGCCCCAATACCTTCGCCGGCATCTCAGAAGACGGCAAGCGGACCTTCTACGTCGCCGCCGCTCCCGACGGACAAGGCAACGCCCCCGAAGCAGCCCTCTATGCCTGCGACACCGAAGCGGGTCCCTGCGCGGGAGAAGGGGCGCATGCACCTATCAAAATCGCCAACTCGGGCATCTTCGCCCTCGTCTCTCCCGACGGCTCCCATGCCTTCTTCAGCTCCACCGAAGCGCTGACCGGAGCAGAAGAAAACGAAAACGGCGAAGAAGCTCAGGCCGGTGCGCGCAACCTCTACGCCTGGGACGGCACGAGCATCCGCTTCGTCGGCAAGCTCACTGCCACCGACTTCCTCGACAGCAAAGCTTTCGCCGGCATCAACCACATGAGGCTTTCGGCCTGGACGGGGGCGCTTGGCCTTGTGGGCCCGGTGAGGGGGAGGGCCTTTGCCCCGACCCGCGCAACCCCCGATGGAGACGTCTTCGTCTTCCAATCCCACGCTCGCTTGACCGCCTACGACAATGAGGGGGCGGGGGAGATATACCGCTATGACCCGGCCGCCGAAGCGGGTGGGCGCCTGCTCTGCGTCTCCTGCGATCCCTCCGGCGCCCCGCCCTCGGGCGATGCCCTGCTCGAGGACATCCGTGGGCTCGACTCGGTTCCCCTCAGGCAGAAGGCGATGGTCGCCAACCTGACCGACAGCGGCCAGGAGGTCTTCTTCCAGAGCTTCGATCGCCTCCTTCCCGAAGATGCCAACGAAGCCGAGGACGTCTATGAGTGGCAGTCGAGCGGGTCGGGCGGTTGCACCCGCCAGGGCGGCTGCCTGGCGCTGATCTCCTCCGGGCAGGGAGAAGCACCCTCCTTCCTCTACGCGATGAGTGCTGACGGCCACGACGTCTTCCTCCACACAAAGGAGAAACTGGTGGGTGCCGATGTGGCTGGCAGTCCCTCGATCTATGACGCCAGGGTGGGTGGCGGTATTCCCGAACCCGTCGAACCGGCACCCTGCCAGGGAGATGCCTGTCAGGGCGAAGGATCTGAGCCGCCGGTCTTGCCCAGCCCGGCTACGAACGGGGCGGGCGAAAGCAGCAGCGAAGCTTCACCGAAACCGCCACATTGTGCCAAGGGGAAGCACCGTGTGAAAGGGCATTGCGTGCGGGTGAAGCATCGCAAGCGGCATAAGCGCAGGGCCCACCACAACCGGGGAGGCAGCCGATGATTCGCCGCACCGTATTGCTCGCCATGGCCGCCTTGGCTCTTCTCTTGCCGACGGTGCCTGCCCTCGGAGCAGAAGCCGAAAACTGCGAAAAAGACCCGCGCCCGGCTTGCTTCGGGATCGAATCGGTGCAGGTTACGCTCTCGACCCCCCAGGCCGGCGCCCATCCCGACCTGGGCCTGAACGTCGCGGTCAAGCAGAACCCCTCGAGCCCGACCAACGTCTTCGGCCTGCACAACTCCTACGGTGCCACCCGCAATATTCGCTTCGATGTTCCGCCGGGGCTGGTCGGCGACCCCAACGCGATCGGACCGGTGCAGCAGTGCTCCGCCGAACAGCTGATCAGCTCGACGGAAGGCGGCGGTTGCCCCAATGGCTCTCAAATCGGCGTCTCGACGATCGTCGCCTATGACCTGACGGCTGAATTCCACGAGCCCGTCTACATGATGCAGCCTCCCGGCGGCGACGTGGTCGCACGGGTGGGACTGATGGCCGGCATCTTCCCTACCTTCATCGACTTCCGAGTGCGCTCGGAATCGGATTACGGGATCACCTCTGAAGTCACCAATGCCCCTACCGCGGCTAGGCTGGTGAAGATCGAATCCACCTTCTGGGGGGTTCCCGCCTCGTCGGTCCACGACAAAGAACGCTGCACTCCCGCGGAAGTGTTCGCCAAAGGCTGTGTCAGCTCGGCTTCACGCCCGCCCGGGGGCAACGAAGCGCCGTTCTTGACCAATCCGACCCGCTGTGGGGCATCGCTCAGCCTCGGTGTCAACGCCTCCAGTTGGGCCGAACCGGAGCTGGACCCGGAAAAGGAAGCGCAAGCCTCCTTCCCCACGATCACGGGCTGCGATCACCTGCCCTTCGGTCCTTCGCTCACGGCGATACCGACCAGCCACCACGTCTCGGCTCCCGCCGGTCTCGATATGACGATCAAGCTGCCGGCTTCGCCGGGCGTCAAAGTCCTAGAACCTTCCCAGACCCGCTACATGCGCATCGATCTGCCCGAAGGGGTGGCGGTCAACACGAGCTCGGCAGACGGGCTCGACACCTGCTCAGCCAAACTGGTGCATTTCGAAGAAAACGTCGCCTCTCAGTGCCCCGACGCCGCCAAGCTTGCCGCCACCGAATTCGATATCCCCGTGCTCGAACGCAAGCTCAGGGGAGCGATCTACCTGCGCGAACAGGAACCGGGGCACCCCTACCGGATCTGGATCGTCGCCGATGACCTTGGGCTTCACGTGAAGCTGCCGGGGGAACTCGAACTCGACAAAGAAACCGGCCAGATCCACTCGATCGTCGTCGGTACTCCCCAGACCGAAGGCATCCCGCAGGCGCCCCTGCGGGAAGTCAAGCTGCTCTTCAAGTCGGGCTTTCGGGCGCCGCTGGTGACGCCCATTGCCTGCGGGACCTACCACACCCATTACGAATTCGTGCCCTGGTCGGGCGGCCCTCCGGCGACAGGCGACGCTCCCATGCAGATCGACGAAGGCTGCAACGAAGGGGGCGGTTTCTCACCGAAGCTGTCGGCGGGCAGCACCGACTCTCAGGGCGGCGCCTTCTCGCCCTTCACCGTCACGATCGCCCGCGAAGACCTTGAACAGAACATCGCCGGCCTCGCCCTCACCCTGCCGCGCGGTCTCGCGGCGAGCTTCGTGGGCATCCCGCACTGCGAAGGGGCGGCGGCGGAAACGGGTGCTTGCCCGCCCGAATCGCGGATCGGCAAGGTAGTGGCCGCGGTGGGCGTCGGGCCTGCTCCGCTCTGGGTCCCCCAGGCCGGCAAGCGGCCCACCGCCGTCTATCTCGGCGGACCCTACAAAGGCGCACCGACCAGCATCATCTCGGTCGTACCCAAGCAGGCCGGCCCCTTCGACTTCGGCGACGAAGTGGTCCGCAGCGCCGTCTTCGTCGATCCGGTGAGCGCCCAGGCGACCGCCCAGGCCGATCCGCTGCCCCAGTTCGTCGAAGGAACCCCGCTCTTCTATAGGACGATCAACGTCCAGCTGGACCGGCCGAACTTCTCGCTCAACCCGACCTCATGCGCGCGTAAGGAAACGGTCGCCAACCTGACTTCCGTCGGCGGCAAGAGCGCCAGCCCAAGCTCCCCATACGCGGCAACTGGCTGTGCGGGGCTGGGCTTCAAGCCGAGCCTTTCCCTACGTTTCACCGGCGAAACCCGCCAGGCCGGCCTGCCCGGACTGAGGGCGCGCCTGGTGATGCCAAGGGAAGGGGCGAACATCGCCTCCTCAGTGGTTGTCTTGCCTCACTCGGAGTTCATCGAACAAAACCATTTCCAAAAACTCTGCACCAAGGTACAGTTCGCTGCCAATGAATGCCCTTCCAACTCGGTCTACGGGGTTGCCAAAGCCACGACTCCACTGATTGACGGGGCCCTGGAAGGCCCGGTATACCTACGTTCGACTACCGAACCGGAAAAATACAAGCTGCCCGATGTCGTCGCGAAACTGAAAGGGCCTGCTTCGCTGCCGGTCGAGATCGATCTGATCGGCCACACCGATTCGATTGAACGTCGCCTTCCCAACGGCGAAATGGGCGCCCAACTGCGCACCACCTTCGACACCGTGCCCGATGCGCCGGTAAGCGAATTCACACTTGAAATCATCGGCGGCAAGACTCGGGGCCTTCTGATCAACTCACAAAACCTATGCGAAGGAAAGCGCCGCTACACCGCCTCCTTCACGGCTCAAAATGGCAAGCAGCTGACGGTGAAACCCGTTATCAAGACAAGCTGCCACAAGCGCAAGCACAAAAAGCGCTGACTCGATCGCCTGAGAACCCGAATAATTTGCTTTTCTAGATCTCCGCGTTTATAAAGGGTCTGTACGCAGCCCGCCAAGTGCGGGTCAATCGATCTCGGCGGGGCTCCCGCTGGGAAGGGAGATCAAAGTGAAAGCGATCAAGATGTTCGGCTTGGCCGGGCTTGCGGCGCTGATGGCGATGGCATTCGCCGGTTCCTCTTCGGCGATGGCGGAATCGACCTCTCTGTGTACCGGCGACGGTTCGGGGTGCGGAGTCACCCACGTCCACGAAACGACGTTAGCTGGCGCTAAGGAGAAATGGTTAACCAGCATCATCAACGTCGAATGCGACGTCTTATTCTTAGGCAGCACGGTTGCCTCGTCGTTAGGGGCACCGCTTGTGCTCGAAGGAAGCTTCGCCTACACCAACTGCGGCAGCTGCACCGTCACAGAAGTAGGTGGCGGCGCTGAAGTCAAAATATTAAGGTTAGGACACGAAACATCGGATGTGACCTATGAATTCGAAACACACGTCAACTGCAGCGGGCTCAACTGCACCTACAACGGGGAAGGACTTCTCGGCACCGGCAAGGGTCCCTTATTATCGTCCGAGACGAACGGAAGCGTCACGATCACGGAACAGACCTTAAAAAAGGTCAGCGGCCTCTTCTGTCCCAGCACCACCAAATTAGACATCACGACCACTCCGTTAAGCGCAACTTATATCGGCAGTTAGGACCTCGCAGCGTTAGGCATTCGAACCGCGAACCGCAACCGCCCCGAATTTCGGGACGGTTGCGGGCTAGCGGGGTCCCGACCAGCTAGGAGCGAGTACCGAAACGCCGCTATACCGTCTTCTTCCCCAGCAGGCTCGATCACCTGAGCACCTCAATTAATTTGCTTTTCTAGACCTTTGTGTTTATAAAGGTCTTTAGCCCCGCCAAGTGCGGGGTCAATCGATCTCGGTGGACACCTGCCGAGAAGGGAGATCAAAGTGAAAGCGATCAGGACGTTCGGCTTGGCCGCGCTTGCGGCACTGCTGGCGATGGCATTCGTCGGCGCTTCTTCGGCGATGGCGGAATCGACCGCGCTGTGTAGTGCCGACGACGCAGGGTGCGGAGTCACCCACGTCCATGAAACGACGTTATCGGGCGTCAAGGCGAAATTGTTAACGGCACTTGGCAACGTAGAATGCGACGTCTTATTCTTAGGCGACACAGTCAAAGGGACGAGCGCCCCTCTGGTCGTCGAAGGCAATTTTGCCTACTCTAACTGCGGTGACTGCACCGTCGAAGAAGTCGGCGGCGGCGTTGAAATCGAAGTATTAAAGTCAGGACATGAAACCGCTGCCGTGACCGGTGAAGGTGAAGTCCGCGTCATCTGCGGGGCGAGTCTCGACTGTACCTACAACGGCGAAGAATTCCTCGGCACAGGTAAGGGCCCCTTATTATCGTCCGAGACGAACGGAAGCGTCGTGATCACGGAACAGACCGCCAAAAAGATAAAAGGCTCTCACTGTCCTTCAACGAGCATATTAGACATCACCACGACTCCGTTAAGTGCGAGATATATCGCTCAAGTCAAAATTGGACTTTCAACTGCATTGTGCAATCAGGACCCGGCGGCAAATAAAGAAGAAGCATGTCCGGAAGGGCACTTGGTCACCCACGTCCACGAAACGACGTTATCGGGCGCCAAGGGCAAACTATTAACGAGCATCGTTAACGTAGAATGCGATGTCTTATTCTTAGGCGACACCGTTACTTCGTTAGGAAAACCACTTGTAATAGAAGGCAACTTCATCTACTCTAACTGTGGTAGTTGCACCGTTGAAGAAGTCGGCGGCGGCGTCGAAATCGAAGTATTAAGATTAGGGCACGAAACCACTGAGGTGACCGGTGAAGGGGAAGTCCACGTCAACTGCAGTGGTCTCAACTGCACCTACAACGGGGAAGAACTACTCGGCGCGGGCAAGGGCCCCTTATTATCGTCTGAGACGAACGGAAGCGTCTCGATCTCGGGACAGGCCGCCAAAAAGGTTTCTGGTCTCTTCTGTCCCAGTACAGCTAAATTAGATATCACTGTCACGCCCTTAAGCGCGACGTATATCGGCAGTTAGGACCGCGCAGTGTTTAGGCATTCGAAACCGCAAACCGCAACCGCCCCGGAATCCGGGGCGGTTGCGCGGCCAGCAGGGGCGCGACCGCTAGGAACTAATCCCGAAGCGCCGCTTCAGGTCTCGTGCGTTGAAGGCGCGGGCGACGAGGCTTATGATGCGGCGGCGGCCCTTGGTGTACGGGTACCAGGTGGCCTCGCGCTTGCCTCCGAAGCGGGTGATCACGACTGACTCCGTCCGGCAATACTTCTTGATCCCTGGCTCTCCGTGGCGGTACCCGATGCCCGATTGCTTCCAGCCCCCCATCGGCACGTCCATTGCGGCGTAGTTGACGAGGACGTCGTTGACGTTGACGGCACCGCACTCGACCCGGCGCGCAATGCGCTCGGCACGCGCTCGCTCGCCGAAGACCGACCCAGAGAGCCCGTAGCGGCTGTCATTGGCGAGGCGCAGCGCCTCTTCGGCATCGCGCACCTTCATCACGCCCACCACGGGCCCAAAGGTCTCGTCGCGCATCACCTTCATCGAGTGGTCGACGTCGACGAGCACGGTCGGCTCGAAATAGTCGCCCGGTCCCGGCAGGCGCCGACCGCCGGTGAGTGCCCTGGCTCCGGACGCGAGGGCGTCCTGCACGTGGTCCTCGACTATCGCAGTCTGATTGGGGGAGGTCATCGCTCCGACCTCCTTTCCGAAGCCCCTGCCGTCGGCGCCTTGGCGGAGCCTGCCCACGGCGTCCGTCAGCTTGGCGACAAAGCTGTTGTAGGCGGGCTCCTCGACGTAGATCCGCTCGACCGACATGCAGATCTGGCCCGAGTTCATCATTCCGCCCCATGCCGCCGCATTGGCCGCCCGGTCGAGGTCGGCGTCGTCGAGCACGATCATCGCGTCCTTGCCGCCGAGCTCGAGGCTAACCGGGGTGAGCGTCTCGGCGGCCCTGGCCATCACCTTGCGGCCCGTTCTGTCGGAGCCGGTGAACTGCACGAAGTCGACCGCGTCGACCAGCGCTCCGCCCGTCTCGCCGACACCCTGCACGCAGTCGAAGACGTCGGGGCCGCCGATCTCCTCCTTCCAGGCCTTGACCACCTCGGCGAGGCCGAGGGGGGTGAACTCGGAGGGCTTGACGACGACGGCGGCGCCGGCCTGCAGCGCCGGGATCGCGTCTCCCAGGGCCAGGATCAAGGGGAAGTTCCAGGGGCTGATGATGCCGACCACGGGGTGGGGCCGGTATTGGACGCGCAGCTTCTTCGAGGCGAGCAGCGAAGTGTGCGGCCTGACGGACTCCTCGCCGATGAACTCGGCCGCCTTCTTGCCGTAGAAGTTGATCAGGTCAGCTAGGTAGACGGGCTCCCCTGAAGCGTCCGCCCGCACCTTGCCGGTCTCGGCCTGCATCGTGTCGAGCACCCGTTCGGAGTTGTCGAGCAGCCAGTCGCGCAGCTTGCCAAGCCAGCGATAGCGGCCCTCGATCCCGATCGCCTCCCACTCGGGCTGGTTGGCGCGCACGCGCGCAACGGTCGCGGCGACCGCTTCGGGAGGGTCGATTGGAACCGCCGCTATCCGCTCGCCCGTCGCCGGGTTGAGGACCTCGATCTGATCTGCCTGGTCTGTCCCACTTATCCCATGCGAGGCGTTTGCAGCCTCGAGGCTCGACTCAACCATGCCGCTCTCCACTTGGGACTCCCTTCCTCGCCTTTGGCTGGTCAGCCAAACTGTAGCCATTAACCACGCACGCTGGAGAGCCCGTCTTACTTGGGGACCACTTCCCCCTTGTTGTTGACAACCTTGCCCGGCGTCCTCGAGGCGATTTGCACAGTGAACGAGCCTCCTGGGGTTGCGCCGCTGTCCGTTTCGGCCTTCGACGCGCCCGTCAGGCCGGCGCCCACCGTATAGGCCAGCGCGTAGCGGCCGGACTTGACGGCACTCAGCTTCCAGACGACGTTCGCCGTCACGCCCGGCTTCAGCGGGCCGAAGTCGTAGGTCTTCGCATTCGAGGTTTCGGCGCCGCCGGGCTCTTCCGAGCCGGCGAACTTCGGGTAGTGCTCGGCGAGCACCCAGACAGGCCGATCGGGCTGTGCGAGCCCGGGCTCCGGATCGTGGATGCCGAAGGGCAGGTTCGATGCGCGCCCCTCCTCGCCGGCGACCGAGAAGCTGACGGTCAGCGCGGGGATCGTCTTGCGCCCGGTGTTGCGCAGGCCGAGCCGTAGCAGCGAGGTCTGGCCGAGTTCCTGCTTGGTCGGGAATTCGGCCCCGGTGACCTCGACCGGGAACGTGCCCGTCGCCTCGTTGGCGTCCGAGGATTCGCCGCCGCCGCAGGCGGCGAAGGAGAGCACGACCAGCGCCGCGAGGGCGCCCGCGGTCGCGGCCCGCAGCCGGGAACGCGCGTGTATCGGAGGCCCCCCCAAAGCGGGCTGAACATACCACGGCGGTTAGCGGCTTCGGAACTGGGACGAGCCCGGTTCTCGTGATCTCAACACTCGCCTAATAGAGGTCGCCCGGACCATCCCATAGACTCGTTGTCGGAGGAGGAGCAAATGGTCGGAACCGCGGTAAACAGGGCGTTCCTGCCCGCCAAGTCTCTGTTCGAACAGGTGGGGGACATGATGATCCTCACCGCGCGCACGCTCGTTTCCGCGGTCAAGCCGCCCTATCCCTATGGCGAGGAGTTCATCGGCCAGTTCCTCTTCGCCCTCCAGCTCTGCTGGTTCCCGCTGCTGGTTTCGACCGTGGCCTTCGGTTTCGGCGCCCCCGGGCTGCAGGCGGCCAACTTCCTCACGCTCTTCGGCTCGCTCGACCGGCTCGGCGGCTTCTTCGTCCTCGCCTCGATCCGCGAGTTCGCCCCCTTCGTCACCGCCGTCGTCGTCGCCGGCGTCGCCGGCACGGCGATCACCGCCGACCTCGGCGCCCGCAAGATCCGTGAGGAGCTCGACGCCCTGCAGGTGCTCGGCGTCGACCCGATCAAGAACCTCGTCGTGCCGCGCTTCCTCGCCCTGATGCTGATCACCGGCCTGCTCGACATCTACGCGCTCATCTTCGGGATCAGCGGCGGCATCATCACCGAGCTGCTCTACAAGCAGCCGCTCGGTGGCTTCTTCGCGACGCTCTTCTCCAACGCCTCGATCACAGACCTCTGGGGCTCGGTGCTGAAGTGCATGCTCTTCGGGGCGATCATCTCGATCGTCTGCTGCTACAAGGGGATGACCGCCTCCGGTGGCGCCGCCGGCGTCGGCCGCGCCGTCAACCAGGCGGTCGTCATCTCCTTCATGGGCTTCTTCTCCTTCAACTACGTCTTCACCCAGACCCTGCTCGCCACCCACCCGCAGTTGCAGACGATCAGATGAGCGCGAGGACGCGGACATGAACGCTTGGCTCGACGTCCCGCGTGGCTGGCTCGACTCCTTCGGCGAGATCGCCCGCTTCGGTTCGCGCGTCGCGGGCCTTGTCTACAGCGGCCGTGTGCTCAAGTTCTTCGGCGAGGCGCTGCGCCAGGCCGGCATCCTGATCCTCGGCTCGGCGCTGATCATCTGGGGCCTCGTCTTCGTGCTCGGGCTCGAGTGCGGGATCGAGGGGGCTTACCTGCTGCGCGCAAACGGTGCCCCCGCCTATGCCGGCGTCTTCTCGGCCTGGTGCGACCTGCGCGAGATCATGCCCTACGCCTTCGGTTACATGCTGGCGGCCAAGGTGGGGACGGGGATCGTCGCCGAGCTCGGGGCGATGCGGATCTCCGACGAGATCGACGCGCTCGAGGTGATGGGCGTGCAACCGGTCACCTTCCTCTGCGCAACGCGCCTGCTTGCCGCCTGGATCGCCTTCCCGTTCATGTACCTGGTCGGGATCGGGATCATGTACTTCGCCAGCTACCTCGCCGTCGTCCAGCAGATCGGCGACGTCTCCTCCGGCGGCTACCTGCTGATCTTCTGGATGTTCCAGAACCCGCCTGACCTGGTCTTCAGCCTGATCAAGGGCATGTTCATGGCGACCGCGATCGTGCTGGTCGGCTGCTATTACGGCTATACGGCATCGGGCGGACCAGTCGGCGTCGGCACGGCGACTGCGAAGTCGATGGTCCTCAACATCGTCCTCGTCCATATCATCGGGATGCTGGGCACGCTTGTCTTCTGGGGCGCGAACCCAAGGGCACCGATAGGAGGCTGACCTAAGCTATGTCCGTGGAAGAAGAGAACGTGCCCGTGGAGGAGAGCAGCGGCCCCTACATAAGCGAGGACGGGGCGACGATGGGACGCGACTTCGTCATTCCTGGCGTCGACCCGGCCGAGTCCGATCCCTACCGCTTCCACACCGGCCGCAAGCGCGACCATGGCGGCACCGACGCGATCGAGATCATCGACCTGGTCAAGCAGTTCGGCCGGGCCCGCATCCTCAACGGCCTCAACCTCGGCCTGCCCGAGGATCAGGTCTCGATGGTGCTCGGCCCCTCGGGCACCGGCAAGAGCGTGCTGATCAAGCACATCGTCGGCCTCCTCTACCCGGACTCCGGGGACGTGCTCGTGCACGGCGAGTCGATTCCCAACATGACCGACGACGAGCTCTTCGAGGTGCGCAAGAAGTTCGGCCTGCTCTTCCAGGACGGGGCGCTCTTCGGCTCGATGAACATCTACGACAACACCGCCTTCCCGCTGCGCCAGCACACCGACAAGAGCGAGGAGGAGATCGGCGAGATCGTCAACCGGCGGCTCAAGGAGGTCGGCCTCAGCGAGGCGATCTACAAGATGCCGAATGAGCTTTCCGGCGGGATGCGCAAGCGCGCCGGCTTCGCCCGGGCGCTCGTCCTCGAACCGGCGATCGTGATGTTCGACGAGCCCGACTCCGGCCTCGACCCGGTGCGTACTGCGCTGCTCTGCGAGCTGGTGCGCGAGGTCCACGAGGAGAACGGCGGCTGCTATCTGGTGATCAGCCACGACCTCAACACGGCGCGGCGGATCTCCGACTTCATCGCCGTTCTCTGGAACGGCAAGATCGTCGAGTCGGGGCCGAAGGAGGAACTCTTCGACTCCGAAAACCGCTTCGTGCACCAGTTCCTCAACGCGGACGTCACCGGTCCGCTCTCGATGGATTGAGGGACCGGTACTCGCTTGCCGCCGGCCTGATCTTCGCCGCGGTGATCGCGGTGGCGGTCGTCAACACGCTGGGGAGCAAGGACGAAGGGACGCTTGGGCTCGACAAACTGCAGCCTCGCTGGCCGCTGCCCGAGTTCGCCGCGCCCGCTGCGGCGGGCACGCTGGAAGGCGACGCCAATGTCGCCCAGGACAACTGCGCGAGCGCCCAGGTGCCCTGCCCGGCCGGGTCGCGACGGCTGCCCGCCTGTCGCATCCGCACGCCGGGCGCGATCCGCGTCTGCGACTTCTTCGACCGCCCCCTCGTGCTCTCGTTCTGGTTCTCGCGCGGCGGCAACTGCGTTGCGCAGCAGGACGTCGTCGACAGCGCCTACCGACGCTACCGTGACCGCGTGGGCTTCCTCTCCGTCGACGTGCGCGACGGTCGCGGCACCGTTCGCGAACTGATCCGCCAGCGCGGCTGGCGGATGCCGGTCGGCTACGACCGTGACGGGGCCGTTGCCGCCCTCTACCGCCTCGGCGGCTGCCCGACCTTCGCCTACGCGTATCCCGGCGGAACGCTGCAGGACGCGAGTATCGGCGAGCTGACGCTGCCGCAGCTGGAAGCGCACGTGCGCGCTCTTCTCCACGCCACCCGCTCCGCAGAAGCCCTCCCCTCCCGAACTGCATCAAATTCCCACCCTGCCAGGGTGGGAATTTGATGCAGTTCGGGGAGAAGGTGGAGCGGGGGTGGGTTGCGCCGCACGTCGCGGAGGAGCTGCCCGGCCTGGGACTGTCCTGGGTGACGGTGGAGGGGGGGACGGGACGCAGCCCCGAGCCGGTGCGCGCTCGCCTACGCGATCTCTCCGACCGCTTCTACGGTTCGCACGCGGTCCATATGCGCGAGCGCCCGATTCCCTGGGCCTACCGCGTCTTCTTTCGCCAGATCGGCATCGACCCCGACGAGACGCGCACTCCTGTCGAGCAGCTTGCTTTGGACCGCTTGAAGGACGGTGCCTTCGTCAGTCGCGGGATGCCGGGGGACGCGCTGACGATCGCCATCGCCGAGACTGGCGTCGCGATGCGCGCCTTCGACGCCGAGCGTCTCGATGGGGTTCTGGGCATCCGCGAATCTGCGCCTGGGGAGTCGCTATCGGGGAGCGGGGGAGCGCTGTCGCCGGGGACGCTGATCGTCGCCGACGAACGTTCCCCCCTGGAACCGCTCTTCGGCGGTCCTGAATCCGACCGCGTGGTCGATTCCTCGACGACCCGCGTCCTCATCGCCGCGATCTCGGTCAAGAACGTGCCGCAGGCCACGGTTAACGAGGCGTTTTGGATTGCCGAATCGGTCATCGGGAGCTGATCAGCGGTCTAAACTGATCGACGTGAGTGTGCTGCAGCTAGATGAGCTTCGGGTCGACGGTGACGAGCGACTTGCTCGTGCCGAGCTGCGGCGCCAGGTCGGGCGCCTCGAGCGGGAGCTGGCCGGCCTTGCGGCCGAGGCCTTCCCGCGGCTTGGGGTGGGCGCTCGCGCGACCGGCCCGGCGGGACCTCCGCGAATTGCTGACCTCGGTGAGCTGGAGCGAGTCCGCGACGCCTTGGCGACTCGGATCGCCGAGGCTCGTATCACGCTGCGCGAGCGCGACGGGCTGGAGGAGCGTAACCGCGAGCTCCTGCGTGACATGCTCGCCACGCCCGCCGAACACAAGTGGCTGCGAATCTCCCGGGCTGACGTGGGGGAGCCGGGTTGTGGCCACTGGCACTCGCGCCCGCGCCTTGGCCCACTCGGCATGCTGATGGGCTGGTGGCGCGTCAAGGTCTCCTCCGGATGCCCGTTATCCGGGCGGCTTGCGGCCGTTGACCGAGCGCAGCACCAGAGATGAGTTGCCGCCCGCTCCCTGGGGCAGCTTTCCGCTCGCCGAGCTGACCGTGCTGGCCGGCATCGTCGCCCTCGCGGTCGGCGTCATCGGCGGCCACCCGACGGCGATTGGCGTTGGTGTCGTCCTCGCTGGTCTCGGTGGCCTCGAGGTCGCCGTGCGCGAGCACTTCGCCGGTTACCGCTCGCATACGACGCTGCTCGCCGGTACCGTCTTCGTCCTCGTCACCGGCGGGCTCTTCTATCTCGGCGGCTTGATCCTGGCGATCTGCCTGGGAGTGGGGGGGATCGCCTTCCTTGCCTCCTTCATGGCGCTGAGGCGCGCTTTTCAGCGCGCCTCAGGAGGACTTTCGTTCCGTGTCGGCCGCTTCGGCCGCTGATTGCGATCCGCTCAGACAAGCATCGGTTCGCGTGCCGAGAGCTCATTGGAGAGCAGCGCCCGCTGGCGCTCGGTAAGGGTGCCGATTCGCTTGTTCTCGCTGAGTGAGAGGGCGAGGAGGAATTTACGAGCCCGTGTGCGACCCCAGCGCCGCTGGCTGGTCAGGAGCTCGGCCAGGGTCATGCTCTCGGTCTCCCAGGGGCAGTCTCGGATCACCTCCGCCACCTCGACGTCCCCGCGCGCGATCGACCGCTTCAGCTCTGCCCTCGCGAGGCGTACACGGTTGGCGCGGGCGAGCGCCTGCATGTGCTGCGGGGCGTCGATGGTCGAAGCGGTCGTTCGGGCAGGGGCAATCGAGGCAGCTTCCACTGGAACTCCTCCCTAAATGGGTTTGTTTGGCTGGGGATCAAGCGCGCCGGTCCGGAGGCTGACCTCGGCCTGGTCGAGTGAGCTATCGACCCTTTCACGGACCCGGCTGGGTCGGCGAACGGCGCCCGCGCAAGCTATGCGCTGGGGACAGGGGGCGTCAAGGCCGAACGTCCGCGATCCTGGGCGGGCGGGTCGCTAAGAGCATCTTTTTCGTCGAGACGCACAGCCGTACCCTCGGTCGATGCCGCCGAAACTACCCCCACGGGGGTAAGCCGATCAGCTTCGCGGAAGGTCCGGGAAGTCTCCGATCGTCCGCTCGACGATCGACAGAGCCCGATCGAGGTGCTCGCGCTCGTGGGTCGCCATCAGGCTCGTTCGCAACAGCGCCCCACCGGGCGGGACGGCCGGGTGGATCGCGACATTGGTGTAGACGCCGGCCTCGAAGAGGGCCTTCCAGAGCAGGACGGCCTGCCAGTCGTCGCCGACGATCACCGGGACGACCGGGGTGGTGGCGACGCTGCCGTCCGGCAGGGTGCCCGGCTCTACGACCTCGAGGCTGAGGCCGCGCAGGCCCTCTCGCAGGTACTCGGCATTTGACAGCAGCGCCTCGAAGAGCTGTGGGCCGTCGGAGCGGATCACCCGCAGCGCCGCCAGCGCGGCGCCGACCGCGGCCGGAACCGCCGAGGCGCTGAAGACAAAGGAGCGCGAGGAGATGCGCAGGTACTCGATCACGTCCTCGGGCCCGGAGACGAAGCCCCCGCAGGAGGCGAGGCTCTTGGAGAAGGTGCCCATGCGCAGGTCGACCTCGTCCTCGAGCCCGAACAGCTCGCAGGCGCCGGCCCCGCGCGACCCGAGCACCCCGGCGCCGTGGGCCTCGTCGACCATCAGTCGCGCGCCGTGGGCCTGACAGAGCTCGACGATCCGCGGCAGATCGCAGACGTCGCCCTCCATCGAGAAGACGCCGTCGACGACGACGAGCACTCCGCCGCCGTCCTCCGCCGCCCGCTGCAGCATCTTCTCCAGCTTGTCCATGCGGTTGTGGCGGAAGGGGCGCAGCTTGGCGCCGGAGAGGCGACAGCCGTCGAGGATCGAGGCGTGGTCGCCGGAGTCGACGATCACCGTGTCGCCGGGCCCGAGGATCGTCCCGATCGTCCCCAGGTTCGACTGGTAGCCGGTGGTGAAGACGATCGCGTCCTCGTCGCCCATCCACTCCGCCAGCTCACGCTCCAGCTCGACGTGCAGCGGCGTCGTGCCGTTGAGCAGGCGTGAGCCGGTGACGCCGGTCCCGTATGTCTCCAGGGCGTCGCGGGCCGCCTGCTTGACCCGCTCGTCGCCGGTCAGGCCGAGGTAGTTGTTGGAGCCGAGCATGATCGTCTCGCGGCCCTCCATCTCGACCACCGGGCCGGCCTGTGAGGTGAGCAGGCGAAAGTAGGGGAGGAGGTCGTGCTGCTTGGCCGCTTCCAGCTGCTCGAGCCGGTCGTGGCTGCGCGCCTTCTCGAAGACGTCGACCGGCGTCTTGGCGATTTCGCTCATGGGGAAAGTGTAGGTTCCGGCTCACATGGCAGATGTGAAGATTCGGCCAGTACGGACAAAGCGCGAGTTGAAGCGCTTCGTCAAGGTCCCCTTCCGCCTGCACCGCGAGGAGCCCCGGTGGGTGGCGCCGCTGGTCTACGAGCGGATGGAGTTCCTGGACCGGGCGAAGAACCCGTGGTTCGAGCACGGCGAGGCCGAGTTCCTGGTGGCGGAGCGCGAGGGCGAGCCGGTCGGGCGCATCAGTGCCCATCTGGATCGTCGTTGGGACGAGTTCCAAGGCGGCAACGACGCGATGTTCGGCTTCTTCGAGGCGGCGAACGACCCAGCTGTGGCGCGCGCCCTGCTTGACGCTGCGACCGAGTGGGCGCGCGAGCGCGGTCGCGACCGCATCCTCGGGCCGATGGACTTCACGACCAACGACGAGCTGGGGATCTTGATCGAGGGCTACGAGCGCCGGCCGATGATCCTCGAGCCGTGGCACCCACCGCACTACCGCGAGTTGGTCGAGGCCGAGGGCTTTGGCAAGGCGATGGACGTGCTGATGTGGGAACTCCAGTTCGGCGACCTGAAGGAGGGCGAGCGGTTCGACCCGGCGATCCACGTTGCCGCCGAGAAGGCGCTGCGCGAGGAAGGGATCGTGATCCGCAACATGCGCAAGCGCGAAATGGCGGCCGAGGTGGCGCGTTTCATGGACGTCTACAACGAGGCCTGGGGAGACAACTGGGGCTTCGTGCCGATCACCGACGCCGAGGTCGAGTTCCAGGCCAAGAACCTGAAGCAGGTGATCGACGAGGATTGGGCCTACATGGCCGAAAAGGACGGTGAGGTGGTCGGCGCGGCATTGACCCTGCCCGACATCAACCAGGTGCTGGCAAAGCTGAACGGGCGGCTGCTGCCCTTCGGCTGGCTCAAGTTCCTGCTCGGGCGGCGCAAGATCGACCAGCTGCGCGTCTTCGCGCTCGGCGTCAAGCACGACTACCGGCACAGCGGCGTCGCCGCCGGTCTTTATCTCAAGCACCTGGAGACGGCGGCGCGGCCGGGGACGATCGGGGGCGGCGAGATGGGCTGGATCCTGGAGACGAACGGCCCGATGAACCGCGCCATGGAGGGCATGGGCGGCAAGGTCGTCAAGAAGTACCGGATCTACGAGAAGGCGCTCGGCGCCCCCTGATGGAGCTTCGATTCGCGCAACGTGCGGGTTGACAGTCGATCCACGCCGTCGCCGTCGCTAAGGTCGAAGCGGTGAGCGGTACCGAGCTAGAGCCGATTCAGGTCCGCGCCCTGCCTCGTGAGAATCCAGACCTGCTGCCGGTGCGCAGTGAGGCGAGGACGGCGGCGATCGCCGCCGCCGGGGGCGTTCTCGCGGGCGCTGCGACCGTTGCCGCGGTGCGCGCCGTGGGCGCCGTCGCCGGACGCAAGCGCACCTCACGCCGCCCCGCTCGCCGCGAGCGTCCCGCCAATGTCCTCGCCAGTCGCTCCTTCCTGGTCGACGTCCACCTGCTGGGGCGGTGAGCGTCGAGGTAGAGGTCCGGCCGCCCTCGCCGTACCGCCTGCCCTCCTACGGCGGCGAGGACGGCGTGATGCGGGTCGAGCACGGCGTCGCCAGCCGCCTTCTGCACGTCGAGGGGCACCCAGTCCTCGTGCGGGCCTGGGAGCCGGGCAGGGGACGAGTGGCGCTGCGAGCCGAGGCGGTGGACCCGGTGTCGGTCTCGGCGCCCCTCCTGGGCCGGGAGGACAGTCTCGACAGGGCCGGCCAGACGCATCTCGAGCTGGCGGTCGAGCGGATGCGTTTCGCGCTCGGAGTCGACGACGACCTCGGCGAGCTCTTCCATCGCTTCCGTGGCGACCCGCTGCTCGGGCCACTGATTCGCCGCCGGCCCTACCTGCGACCACGGCGACGTCCCTGGCCCTGGGAGGCGCTCGCCTGGGCCGTGGTCAAGCAGCTGATCGAGTCGGGCCGGGCAGCGCGCATCCAGCGACGGATCGTCGGTCGTTGGGGGGCGCGTCTCGGGCCGGGTCGCGGCTCACTGCGGGACGTCCCCGCTCCGGAGCTGATTGCCGGCCGCGCCCCGGCCGAGCTCGAGTCGATGGGCCTGGCCCTGAAACGGGCGCTGGCATTGCGAGCGGTCGCCGGAGACATCGCCGCCGGGCGCTGCGATCCGGCCGAGGCAGAGGCCGACGGTCGACTGCTGGCGACGCGTGAGATCGGCCCCTGGACCGTGCAGTGCCTCGGCCTCTACGGCCGTGGCGATGACGACTCGTTGCCGGCGGGTGACTTGATCTACCTCAAGCTCGTCGGCCGCCTCGCCCGCTTGGGGCGCCGAGCGACGATCGAGGAGGTGGAGGAGTTCTTCGCGCCATACGAGCCGTTCCGCGGCCTTGCCGGCTCATGGATGGCCCTTTCCTAGTTCTCCGGGTACCTTTCTCCAGATGCAACGCGGTTCGGTCACAGCAGTCCTCTTGGCTGCACTCGCCGCTGTCTTCCTGGCCGCTTGCGGCTCGGCCCGGGGTGTGGGCCTGAAGCGGATCGGCAGCTTCGACAGCCCCACGTACGTGACCGGGGCGCCGGGCTTTCCGAAGTTGCTCTTCGTCGTCGAGCAGCCCGGCCGGGTCGAGGTGCTGCGCAGCGGCCACAGGTTGTCCAGCCCCTTCCTTGACATCAGCGACCTGGTCGGCTCCGGAGGCGAGCGGGGACTGCTCTCGATCGCCTTTCCGCCCGACTACGCGAAGAGCAGGCGCTTCTACGTCTATTACACGGACGAGACAGGCGACATCCGGATCGAAGAATTCAAACGAAAGAGTGCGACGCGAGCCGCGCGGGGCTCACATCGCACGGTTATTCGCATACCCCACCGGACGAATTCCAATCACAACGGCGGCCAGCTTCAGTTCCTCGGGCATCTCCTCTACTTCGGCACGGGAGACGGCGGCTCCGCCGGGGACCCGCCCAACAACGCCCAGAACAAGGAGAGCCTGCTTGGCAAGCTGCTGCGGATCGACCCGCGCCCCCGCAACGGCAGCCCCTACACGGTTCCCGCCGACAATCCCTTCGTCCGCAGGTCAGGGCGCGACGAGATCTTCAGCTACGGATTGCGCAACCCGTTCCGTTTCTCCTTCGACCGGTTTACGACGAAGCAGCCGCGCATCGCGATCGCCGACGTCGGCCAGAACCACTTCGAGGAGCTCGACCACACGACGGTTGGGGCGGCCAGCGGCGCCAACTTCGGCTGGGACGCCTTCGAGGGCTTTGCCCCCTACCGGGAAGAAAACAGCGGCACGCCCGACCCCGGTGGTACGACGAAGCCGGTCATGGCCTACAGCCACGACCGCGACGGTGGCAGCTGCTCGATCATCGGCGGCTATGTCGTCGGCCCCGGCGGCCCTCCTGCCCTCCGCGGCCGTTACGTCTACGGCGACTACTGCTCGGGCCGGCTGCGCAGCCTCGTGCCACATCTGCACCGCGCCGCTGACGATCGCCGCCTCGGCCTGAGTGTCTCCTCGCCCACCTCGTTCGGTGAAGACGACCGCGGGCGCATCTACGTCACCTCGCAGGAAGGGCCCGTGTACAGGCTCGTCGCGCGCTGATCGCGCCCGTTATTCGAGTTCGTCGAAGGTGGCGGTGACTTTCCTGTCACCTTCTATCGCCACCACGCAGTTGCCTTCTTCGTCGATCGAGTCGCAGCCGAACCATTCGACCGCTCTGGATCCCGGCGCGGGTGCTCCTTTGAGGATCACGGTCTTGCCCGGTTTGGCTTTCGGTTCTGTGATCGGACCCTGGTAGAGAACCGAGGTCGAGGTGCAGAGCACTTCGCAGGTGAGCCCTGAGGCCTTGACCGTGCCGTAGCCGCTACCCGCCTTCTCCAGGGTCAGCGTTTTCGCTTCGGCAATCGCTTTGCCCGGATCCGAGAACACCGCTTCGGTCGTTTCGTCGGCGTTCATCGTCACCACGCAGGTGGGCGAGGCGCTTTCGTTGCAGTCGCCGCCTACCCATTTGACGAAGGTCCCGGTCGTCGGTTTGGCGACCAGTTCGACCTTTGCGCCTTCGGGCATCGAGGCTACGGCCTGCGTGCAGGTCGTGGCGCACTTGATCCCCTTCGGTTTGGAGGAGACGGAGCCGTTGCCTTTGGCGTAGGCCTTGTTGACCGTCAGGGTTTTGTTGGGCAGGGCCGCGTATTCGGCCGTGACTTCCCTGTCGGCTTCCATCGTCACCTGGCAATTGCCTTCGGGTTCTGAATCGCAGCCAGTCCAGCCGACGAATTTGGAGCCGAAGGCCGGGAATTGTTTGAGGATCACGGTCTTGCCGGCCATGGCTTTCGGTTCTGTGATCGGGCCCTGGTAGAGGATCGTGGTCGACCAGCAGTCCGCTTCGCAGGTCAGGGACCCGTAGGCCTTAACCGTACCTTTGCCACCGTTTCCTTCGCTTTGCCCCTTGGAGACGGTCAGCGCCTCAGCCGGGCTAAACGCTTTCGAGGTGCCGGTGAAGACGGCTCCGACTTCCTTGTCTTCGGTCATTTTGATCGTGCAGGTCGGACTTGCACCCGTGCAGGCACCGGTCCATTCGACGAAGGTGGACCCCGTCGAGGCTTTGGCGGTCAGTTCGACCGAGCTTTCCTTGTACATTCTGATGACCGCTTCGTCGCAGGCCGTGCCGCACTTGATCCCCGTCGGCTTGGAGGAGACCAAACCGGTGCCCGAGCCCGCATTGGGGGCGGGAGACTTGGTCACGGTCAGCGTGCGGAGGTTGGTGGGGTCTCCGCCGATGCATTCTCCTCCGATATCGAACCTCGCTATGTACGACAGCGAAGCGATTCCACCGCTGAACCACACATTGTCTCCCGAGCATGTAATTCCCGAAGCGTTGTAGACACCGGGGATCGGATACCTGGCCGTTTCGCAAGCTTCACCGGACATCGTGACGCAGCCGACCGCGTTGGGAACGCCGTTTGTGGTCGTCCCGGTGGAGCATTTGCCGCCCGGCGAGCAGGAGGGTTGTTCAACGTCGGTTGCCACCAGCGAGCCTTCTTCTGCGAACGGAACCGTGAAGCTGCAGTTGCCACCGCAGCTGGTAGGGGGGTTGCTTATGGTGCCTATCGTCCCCGGACCGAAGAACGCTTCATAGATCGCTTTGATGGTGTTTTTCATGGTCGTACGAGTGCCTGAGCTGCTGACGTTGGTGTATTTGAATTTTCCGCATATGGATTTGACTTCGTTGCAGAGTTCGAATTCTTCCCCGCCCGCAGCTCCGGAGAACGCGATCGTCTGTTGCTCCGTGATCCCGCTCGAGTCGGTGAACCAGAGCTTGCCGTTGAGCGCGGCAGTCAAGCCTCGAGGTTGACTGGTGGCAACGATTTCAGTTTTGAAGCAGGTGATCGTGCCCGCCGACGTAATGCGGCAGATCGCCTTGCCGACTTCCGCGGTGCCGCCTTCCGTGTACCAGACGTTGCCGTCGGCGCCAGGCGCGATGCCCCATGGGCCATAGTTTCCCCTCCAGCCTCCGGGTTCGGAATTCATATCGGTGGCGAACTCTTTGATTTCGCCCGTGCTCGGATTGAGTCTGCCGATTGCCTTTTCAGTGGGGTTGGTGTCGGTGAACCAGAGGTTGCCGTCGGGGCCGGTGACGATCCCGCGAGGCGCACTGCCTTCGCTGAGCCCGACTGAGAACTCTTTGATTTCGCCCGTGCTCGGATTGATCACGCCGATCGCCGGCGTGGTGCCGTTGTCGGTGAACCAGAGATTGCCGTCAGGGCCGGCGACGATCCCGGCAGGCTTGCTTCCTGCGTTGAGGCCGGTCGAGTACTCGGCGGCCGTCGTCGGGCTGGCCGAGTCGATCCTGCCGATCGCCGGGGTTGTGCCGCGGTCGGTGAACCAGAGGTATTTTTCGCCTTTGGGGCCGGCCGTGATCGTGACCAGGTCGCTGCCAGCGTTTAGGCCACTGAGGGTTTCGCCATCCTGGTACACGATGATTTCGCATAACGGTGTGACTTTCCCGATGCCGAGGGTTCCAGCGAAAGCATTGCTATCGACGAACCAGACATTTCCATCCGGGCCGGGAATGAGGCTGGTGACGTAAGCGGCGGATGGCAGGCCTTGGCAGAAGGTGATTCCTTCTGATTCTGGTGGATCTGCCGAGGAGAGGGCGGGAAGGGCCAACGCCAGCAGCGCGAACAGGGTCGCGATGCCGAACCTTGATCTCGCACACCCATTGCGAGGCACGGTTTAAGTTACCGCATAAGTTCCTAAATAAGCAATACCTATTTCTAACAAGACGCGGGCGTTGGGCCGATAAGCCAACGATGGAGCGCTCAAGTGGCCGAGGCGGCGCCTGGCCCGAAAAAAGAGTCGACGAGTTCCTCGACCAGATCTCGGCCGGGGGAGAGGGCTATAGGCACCTGGTCGAGCGGCTGCCGGCGATCGTCTACGCATCGGAGCTGGGCGAGAACGGCCGTTGGCGCTACGTCAGCCCGCAGGTCGAGGAGATCCTCGGCTACACACCCGAGGAATGGCTCGCCGATTCCGAGCTATGGGCGCGCCAGCTCCACCCCGAGGACCGCGAGCGGGCCCTGGAACAGGAGACGCGGAAGACGATGGGCACCCGCAACCCGCCGCCGGTCGACTATCGGATGATCACCCGCGACGGCCGCACCGTCTGGATCCTCGACGAGGCGGTGCTCGAGCCCGACGAGGCGGGCACGCCGATTTGGCACGGAGTCCTCTACGACATCACCGAGCGTAAGTCGGCCGAGCAGGAGCTGCGCCGTTCTGCCGCCCAGCAGGCGGCGGTCGCCCAGCTCGGCGGTTGGGCCCTGAAGGACGGCGATCCCGCGCAGCTGATGGAGGAGGCGGTCTCGCTGCTGACCGCGATCGACGGGGTCGCCGCCGCCTGCGTCTGGGAGACCGGGCGCGACGGCCGTCGCCTCAGCCTGCGAGCCGGCCTCGAGGGAAGCGTCGAGGGCTCCGAGCGCGCCTCGGCCGCTCGCGACTCGCACGCAGGCGCCGCCCTCGACTCGCGCCTGCACGTCATAGTCGACGACTGGTCAGCCGAGCGCCGCTTCTCGATGCCCCCGGTCCTGCGGGTGATGAACGTGCGCAGCAGCCTTGCGGTGACGATCGACGGCAAGCAGCGGCCGTTCGGCGTCCTCGACGTCCACTCTGCCGAGCCGAGCCGCTTCACGCCGCAGGACGTGCACTTCGTGCAAGCGCTGGCCAACATCCTCGCCGACGCGATCGAGCGTCACACCGCCGACGAGGCGCTCCGCCACCGCGTCCTCCACGACCCCCTCACCGGTCTCCCCAACCGGCTCAGCTTCATCGACTCGCTCGGCATGGCGCTCTCACGCAGCGCCGTTTCCGGGTCGCCGGTCGGCATCCTCTTCCTCGACCTCGACAACTTCAAGCTGATCAACGACAGCATGGGTCACCACGCGGGTGACGAATTGCTGCGGGCCGTTGCCCCGCGACTGCGCGCGCACCTGCGCCCCGGCGACATCGTCGCCCGCTTCGGCGGCGACGAGTTCGGCATCCTCGTCGACCGGCTTGCCGACGAGGCCGAGGCCGTGGCGATCGCAGACCGCATCGCCGCCGCCTTCGCCGAGCCCTACGAAATGGGGGGCACGGACCACTTCGTCTCCGCCAGCATCGGCATCGCCGTCGCCCGGCCCTCTGCCCACGAGCCGATCGAGGCCGACATGCTGATTCGCGATGCCGACGCCGCGATGTACCGGGCCAAGGAAAGAGGGCGCGCCCGCTGCGAGCTCTTCGACGCCGAGATGCGCGACCGGGCATCGCGGCGCCTGGAGGTGGAGCGCGAGTTGCGCCAGGCGCTGGAGCGACACGAGCTGGAGCTCCACTATCAGCCGATGATCTCGCTTCGCAGCGGGGAGATCGTGGGCCTCGAGGCACTCGTGCGCTGGCGACATCCCCAGCGAGGCCTGCTCGACCCCGGAGAGTTCGTCGAGATTGCCGAGGAGAGCGGCCTGATCGAGCCGATCGGTCGCTGGGTGCAGGAGAGCGCCTGCCGCGAGGCGCTTGCCTGGCATCAGCTGCGGCCCGACGGGCGCCCCCTCGACATCTCGGTGAACCTCTCCGCCCGGCAGGTGGCGAGCCCCGACCTGGCTGGGACGATCAGCGAGATCCTGGCGACGACCGGCCTCGACCCGGTCCACCTGCGGCTGGAGATCACCGAGAGCGCCCTGGTCGAGGAGTCGGCGACGGCGACCGGCAACCTCGAGGCGTTGAGCGAGCTCGGCGCCGGCCTGGTTCTCGACGATTTCGGCACCGGTTACTCCTCACTCGCATACCTCAACCGTTTCCCCTTCGACGGCTTGAAGATCGACCGCTCCTTCGTTGAAGCGCTCGGTGTCGAACAGGAGCGCACGGCGATAGTCGAGGCGATCGTCGGCATGGCCCGCGCCCTCTCCCTCGACGTGATCGCCGAGGGGGTCGAGAACGATGCGCAGCTCTCGGAGCTCGAGCGGCTGGGCTGCGACTACGCGCAGGGGCACCTCTTTGCGAAGGCGCTGCCCGCAAAGCGGGTCTCCGCATTGCTGCGGGAAGGGGCGCCGCTCTATTCGTCGGGGATCTCGCCCGGCAAGTAGGCGTTGCTCAGCACGTCGCTCGTCGGCGGCAGGTCGGAGATCAGCCCGTTGTCACGCATCCAGCCGGTGAACTTGCTCCATTGCGAGGGGTTCATGTAGCCGTAGGGCCTGCCGCGGCGCGGCGGGTCGAGCAGCGGCAGGGTGGCCGCGACCTCGGCCCGGGTCAGCTTCGGGTCGAGGTCGGGGTTGGCTTCGAGCAGCGCCGCGGTGGCGGCCTTCGGGTTGGCTGCGGCCGCAGCGGTGCCGCGCGCCAGGGCGGCGAGGAAGAGCTGGACCGCCCGCGGATCTTCTTCCAGCTGCCGGCGTCGGGCGGCGAGGACGAGCTCGTCATAGGTCGGCACTCCGAGCCGGTCGACCGGCGTGACCACCGGGCTCTTGCCGCGCAGGCGCAGGTCGACGCCCTCGACATTGAGAAAGCCTCCGAGCATCGCCTGGGCGCTGTCGCCGACCAGGGCGGGCAGCAAACCGAAGCCGACGTTCACCGCCTTCACGTCGGACGGCTTCAGGTGCACACGGGCGAGGATCGTTTTCAGGTAGGCGTCCTGGTAGGGGATGCCGGCGGTGGCGATCGTCTTGCCCTCGAGGTCGCCGACACCCTTGATGCCGGATTTCTTCAGCCAGATCATCGAGGTCAGCGGCCGGTTGACGAGGGCGCCGACGGCCAGCACTTCCAGGCCCTTGTCGGCGGCGAGCAGCACCTCCGGCTCGTAGGAGATCGCCAGGTCGGTGCGTCCCGCGGCGAGCAGCTTGATCGGCGCCGCCGGTTCGGCCGGCGTGTGGATGCTGACGTCGAGCCCCGCTTCCTTGAAGTAACCCAGCTTCTGGGCCATATAGATGCCGGCGTGGTCTGGATTGGGATAGAAGTCGAGCGTCAGGCTGAGGGGCTGCGCTTCGCCAGTCACGTCCTCGCTCTTTTCGCCGCAGGCAGCGAGGCCCAGCGCGAGGGCGAGCATGGCGACGGCGAGCGCGATAGCTGCGAGGGAAGAGCGCCTCATCCCCTGCTTTCTATCGCCAAGTGACGACGCGACGCTCTATCAGGGCGATGAGGCCGTAGAGGGCAAGGGCCATAGCCGAGAGAACGACCACGGCAGCAAAGACCCTCGCGGTGTTGAGATACGCGTTGTCTTCCCGGATTAGGACCCCCAGTCCGGATTCCGCCCCGACCCACTCGCCGAACACAGCGGCGATCGGCGCGAACGTGGCGCCGATCTTGGCGCCGCTGAAGGTGAAGGGGAGGGCGGTGGGGGCCTCCAGTCGCCAGAGCAGCTGGTGGCGTGAGGCATCGAGGGTACGCATCATCTTGATCGCCTCGGGGTCAACCGACCGAAGTCCGTCAGCGGTGGCGACGGCGATCGGGAAGAAGCAAACCAGCGCGACGACCGCGAGCTTGGGGCCGATCCCATAGTCGAACCAGATGACCAGAATCGGAGCGAAGACGAGGATCGGGATCGCCTGTGAGGCGACCATCAGCGGATGGAGAGTGAGTCGCAGCGTCTCGAAGGGGCGGAGCAGGAGACCGAAGCCGAGTCCTGCGACGAGGCCGATCAGGAAGCCAATCAAGATCTCCTGCAGAGTGACCCAGGCGTTTTCAGCAACAAGAGAGCTGTTATTCCAAAGCGAAGTCGCGGTTTCAGCGGGCGAGGGGACGAGAAGCGGTTCAAGTCCCAAAACATCCGCGAGCGCTCCAGTGGAGGCGGCGACCTGCCACACGCCGACCAGAGCGGCGAGCAGCAGCGCCGGCAGCAGCCAGCGCTTCATCGCATCCCCTCGTGCAGCGCCTGCAACGCCCGCTCGCGGATGGCGACGAATGCCGGGTCGGTGATCGTCTCGTCGCGGTCAGTGGCGCGGGGAGCTGGTGCGCTCAGCTCCGTGATGACGTGGGCCGGCCGGGCCGAGAGCACCGCGACCCGGTCGCAGAGATAGAGCGCCTCCTCGACGTCATGGGTGACGAGGACCACGGTGCGCGGATCGACCTCCAGTGCGCCGGCGAGCCACTGTTGCATCTCGGCGCGGGTGATCGCGTCGAGCGAGGCGAAGGGCTCGTCCAGTGCCATGACCGGCTTCCCGGCGACCAGCGTGCGCAGGAATGCGACTCGTTGGCGCATGCCACCGGAGAGTTCGGCGGGCTTCGCGCTCTCGAAGCCGACCAGTCCGAAGCGCTCGAAGAGCTCGCTGGCCTGGCGGCGCGCGGGCCCCTTCCGCATGCCCCGGTTGCGAAGCGCCAGCGCGGCATTGTCGATTGCAGAGAGCCAGGGGAGAAGAAGGTCGCGCTGGGGCATGAATGCGCAATGGGCGAGCCGCCCAGGCGCGCCGGTCGAGTCGCCGATGGCAATCTCGCCGCGCACAGGGTCTTGGAGTCCGCTGATCAGCTCCAGCAGCGTCGACTTGCCGCATCCAGAGGGGCCGACGAGGCCGAGGACGCTATAGGCGGGGGCATCCAGGTCGATGCCGTCGATCGTTTTCAGGTCGGCGTAGGAGTGCTCCAGACTGCGGATCGAGACACCTGTTCCAGTTGTGCCGTCGGGGGAGGGAAATGGCTTCGTCGCGGCGAATTCCTTGGCTTTCGTGGGCATCTCAGGTATCCTGGCGCACTCGCGCTCCTGACCAAAGAGGTCAGGAAAGTCGATAACCACCCGCGCGAAGGAACAGTATGGACCCGGCAATCATCGTCTTCGGACTAGGAATCGGCGTACTCGTCGGCATGACCGGCATGGGTGGAGGATCGCTGATGACGCCGCTGTTGATCCTGATCTTCGGCATCCAGCCGACGACCGCGATCGGCACCGACATCTTCTACTCGGCCGTGACCAAGACCGTTGGCGGCTGGCGCCACCTCCGGATGAAGACGGTCAACATGGAGCTGGTCAAGTGGCTGGCCCTGGGCAGCGTTCCCGCAGCTGTCGCGGGTGTGGCGATCGTCTCCGAGCTGGAGAAGCACATCGGCGAAGACCGGCTCGATTCGCTCGTCTACGCGGTGCTGGGGGGGACCCTGCTGATGGTCGGCGTGATCACGCTGGCGCGGGCGCTGATCCTGCGCAACCTGGTCGATGAGCGCGACCGCTTTGACGTCGAACGCCGCCACAAGATCGCGGCCGTCGTGATCGGAGCCACCACTGGCTTCGTCATCGGCGTCACCTCGGCCGGGTCCGGAACGGTGATCGCGATCCTGCTGATCGCCGTCTACCGGCTCGCGCCGAAGAAGGTCGTCGGCACTGACGTCTTCCACGCCGCGATTCTGCTCTGGGCTGCAGGCGTGGCTCACTGGGTCGGAGGCAACGTCGATTTCAGCCTCGCCGCCAACATCCTGATCGGCTCGGTACCGGGGGTTGTGATCGGCGCGGCACTCTCCGATCGTGCTCCACAGGGTTTCATCCGCACTGCGCTCGGGCTGGTCCTGGTCGGCTCGGGCATCGTCACGATCCAGAAGGGCGATCCCAACGTCTGGCCGATCGCCGCTGCAGTCGCCGCTCTTGGCCTCGGCGCGATCCTCGCCGCGCCGCGGATCCTGCACAAGCGGCGCGAACGCGAAGCAGCCGAACTGGCGCTCGACGCGGCGGCCGGCTGATTCGGCCGACCGCCTGATTTACTCTCAGGCATGCGCGTTTCCGCGAAGGCCGACTATGCGGTGCGGGCCGCGGCTGAGCTCGCCGCGGCCGGCGAGGACGACGGGCCGGTCAAGGGGGAGAAGCTCGCCGACGCCCAGGACATCCCGCTGCAGTTCCTCGAGCACATCCTCCTGGAGCTGAAGCACGCGGGGATCGTGCGGGCGCGCCGGGGGGCGAAAGGGGGCTACTGGCTGGCGAAGCCCGCCGATGAGGTGACGATCGCCGACGTCGTGCGCGCCGTCGAGGGCCCGATCGCCCACGTTCAGTCAGCGCCCCCGGAGTCGATCGAGTACCGCGGCAGCGCCAAGCACCTGCAGGAGGTCTGGATCGCCGTCCGCGCCAGCTTGCGCACGGTCCTGGAGCACGTCACCCTCGCCGACCTGGTCGGCGGCCAGCTCCCCGACGAGGTCGAGTCGCTGGCCGCCCAACCGGACGCCTGGGTCGCCCGCTAGCCGATATACGCCGCGCTCGAAGCGACGTATAAGGCGTCTAACGTCGCTTCTTTGGGACACGTCGCGCCTTCGCCTTTGCCCAGCGAGGCTTTGCTCCAGGTGAGATGGCCGTTGTCGCCCGTGGTTAACGCACCGAGGGCTGTGCCCGTCATTTTTTCGGGACCGAGCAGGCATTTGATCGTCGTCCCGCATTTGACGAAGATTTCAAACCCTTCGCTCGTCGCTTTGGCTTCTTCGGATTTGGTTCTTTCCAGGATGATTTTGCCCGGCCCCGCGACCGAGGTGACGAAGCAGCCTTCGCTGCAGCCCGTATAGGTGAGTTCGGGTTTGACTTCGAGTGGATTCCCCGGTTCGCCGACCGACCCCGAGACTAACCCTTCGCATTTGACGTTGATCAGACTAGTTAAGAGTTCGACCGCTTTGTCTTTGTAGTCGATCGTTTTCAGCTGGTTTTCGGATTTGCAGGTCGGCGAGCCTTCGTCTTTGGAGCAGAGCGAGGTCAGGCCGTAGTCTCTGCGGATGTAGATCGGGCTGGAGGCCACGAATAAGGCGTCCAGGCTCGCTTCGCTTGGGCAGAGCAGGCCTTCGCCTTCTCCCAGCAAGTCTTTACTGAAGGTGAGATGACCATTGTCACCCGTTTTTAACGCCCCCAGGGTATCTCCCACTGCTTTGACCGGGCCATAGGTGCATTTGACCGTTTCCCCGCATTTGTAGAAGAGTTCAAGCCCTTCAGTGGTTGCGGTCGCTAATTCTTCCGTCGATGCTTTACTGGTTTCGAATAAGAAACCAAGCTGGCTGCCACCGGA